>JGI24923J38494_100609_pt1 | contig 27599 bp, 28 predicted proteins | sample LinPFosplate11_FD_38494 | JGI IMG/M metagenome (IMG submission 38494) | reverse complement strand
TCGAGCTCGGTACCCGGGGATCCCACTTCGGTGTCGGTTGTTCCGGTGGAAAAGGCTACCGATTTGGCGCTAAGGAAGGTGAATGTACCGGTTAACAGGCCGACAAGTAAAATATCTTCTAAGTCATCCGTTGCATCAAAATTGTTAATGGTATCGCCACTGCCCACCGCCAATTCTGAGCTCGCGGTATACTTAAAGATATCCGAACCGCTACCGCCGGTCAGATTGTCCGCCCCGCCGCCACCATTTAGAACCGCCGTTGCGCTGCCGAAGACCGTGATGGTGTCCGCGGCATTGCCGCCGTTGATGTTTTGAACGTTGATGAAAGTTGTGGTATTGCCGCCGTTGCCCAGATTAATCGTGTCGGGGCCGCTGACGGTGACGGAATTGGTGCTGCCGTTCAGGTTTAGAGTGTCTGCGGTCGAAGTGGCTAAATTAAATGTCACCCCGGAAATAGCATTCTCGATAATAATCGATGCAACATTGACATCTGTACTGGTTACGGTTTCAACACTGACAATTTTTAGCCGGTTGGTGACGGCGGTCAATAAAACGATGTTGGAACCGACGCCGCCGATAATAAGGTCGGTATCGATACTGCCGCTGCCGAAACCATTGATGATGTCATCGCCGTCACCGCCGATAAGCACGTCATGATCAGTGGTGCCCGTGATGGTGACGGCGCCGTCGAGGCCGAATACGACAGCGCCCAGGACCGGACTTAGCGAACCGATCGAACTGCCAAGGCTGTTGTATAATGAGCTCAGACTGGCGGACAAATCCATGCCGGTATTACTGTTGGAACTGGAATCGACAAGGATATAAGCGAAGCCCGACATGTCCGACGCATCGAAATCCAGATCGACGCCTTCCGAGGAGATGATTACATCATCATCGCTTATTTTGACGCCGCTCAGGTTCTGCCCCGAAGCGCTGACAAACAATTCCTCTATGCTGGCCAGGGTATCGAATGGGTAACCGTCCCGCTTTAGGTGGCGTATTGCGCCTTATCGATAGATTCATCGTAAACGATCAAAATGTCGCTGAGGTTTGTCAGCGAAATCTCGTCAAGGCCGTCACCGCCATTAATGGCGATATTATTATCCTTCCCAGTCTCGACGTTACCGAAGTTGGATATGTCCTCGGTGGCACCGCCAGTGCAGATACGATAGAAGTTGACGATGCAGCCGATGGCGTCATCGTATTCGGCAAAGGTGGCGGCGATACAATAAACGTAAAAGTCGCAACCGACGGACTGCTCATCGGCGGCATAACGCCCTCTGACAATTTTGACAGAGAGAACGACGGAATACCCGATTCCGGAATTAACAAATTTGACTATTCCACACTATTTTCAGGAACGAAGGGATTAGCGGTTACCTTGAATGGCAACACCGATTTCTTTGCCGGCGGTGATGGATTGGTAAAAGAAGATGTGTCAACGCCAACTCTGAACAATGTGCTTTTTGATGTCGGTTCGTTCACCGGTTCCGCGGGAGACGATAGGTTTTTAATTAACGGCGGCGGATACAGTGTCATCAAGGGCGGTGCTGGAAACGATGGCTTTAACATCAGGGGCGCTGCCAAAATTCAAAGCCTTGATGCCGGTGCCGGTTCTGACACAATCAATCTTTTGAGTCCGAGCTTCTCGTCATTTTCCTACAATTTTACCAACGCGGAAACCATCAACGGCAGTACCGGCGACGACACGATCACCATCACCGGCAGCCAGGCGGCGACCATAAGCGGCGGACTAGGCGCTGATCGTCTGACCGGAGGCACCGAATCAGACATCTTTGCGTTTAGTTCGATTTTAGACTCAGTCTCCGGCAATGGCGATATAATTTCGAACTTCGAGGCGAGGAACGATGAGGAGGATATTTCCCTTGTCGGACTGTTAACCGGCACATTCGCATTTCTTACCTCCGATAGAGAGACTTTCAGCGCCGGCGGAAACACTGAAGCACGGTTCACCAATTCGTCAGAATTGCTCGAAATAGACGCCGACGGAAATGGGACAGCCGATTTGGAAATGACCCTGCTTGGTGTCAACCTTACCGACCTTAATGCAGCCGATTTTACGGTAACTTAAATTTAATAGATCTCTTTTTTATATTTCACGGATCATAGCGCCGATTTCAGCACCTTGAATTCGGCGACTTTGTCTTGGGCGAAATAGAACCCTCTAATTAATACTGTGGAAATCCCTAAGGAATGTTAGTATTCTAAATTAGGGATTATTTACACGCCCGTATTGTAAGTAGCTAGGCTCAGGACTCATTAATCGAGATAGAAGATTACAGTAGCTGCGATACAAATTGCCGAAAAGGATGTGTGAGCGCATCGATCAAAACGCATGGCGATCCGCCGCCAATCTTTAATTTTCCCGAACATATTTTCGATCTTGTGTCTCTGCTTATAGAGCGTTTTATCGTAATCGATTTGTATCTTTCTATTTTTCTTTGGTGGAATACAGGGCTCAATACCTTTGTCACGGAGGGCTGGCCTGAACCAATCGGCGTCATATCCGCGATCCGCCAACAAATGTTTAGCAGGCGGCAGGGCATCGACCATCAGCGCCACCCCTTTGTAATCACTCATCTGACCTTCAGACAGCAACATGACGAGGGGCCGACCCGTTCCATCGCAAACCGCATGAAGCTTCGAATTCATGCCGCCTTTGGTCTGCCCGATACGGCGGGGAACATCCCCTTTTTTAGCAGACTGGCTGCGGTGCGATGGGCTTTAAGGTGTGTGGCGTCAATCTGCAACTGTTCGGGAACACCTTCCCTGGCTGCCAGTTCGGCGAATATCCGATCAAAAACCCCCATCCTGCTCCACCGCACAAAACGGTTATACAGTGTCTTGTGTGGGCCGTAATCCGAAGGCGCATCGCGCCACTGCAAGCCGCGCTTAATGACATGGATGATGCCCGAAACAACGCGCAGATCGTCAACCCGAGGGACACCGTGAGACAACGGGAAATAAGGTTCAATACGTTTTAACTGCGCCGGTGTTAGCCAAAAATAATCGCTCATATGATGATCCTCCTCAGGGTGAGAAAACATCATCCGCCATAATCATGAATTCTGAATTAATAGGTCCTGAGCCTAATTGGGTTCGAGAAGGCGGTTACATGGATTCCTTAGGTATTGATAATAGCAACATCCAAATATTAAACGTCGCTGGAGGCGTTTATTATTTGGATGTTGTCACTATCAATTCGCCCGAAATCCATCTTCATTTCCTGTTCGAGAGTAATGAACGAATTATATTGTGGTATGTATGAATTTTCTGTGAGATAGCTCACGATTTATGGCGAGGAATTCCCACAATAGACGCGTGTATGCCCCTATTTTTTCGGCATTGAAGCCAATTTTTTCTTGGCTTCTTTGTGCCCCCTTTTGGCGGCTTTGCCATAGTGCTTTCGGGCGAAGAAATTGCTCTGGGTGACGCCTTTTCCGGACTGGTACAAGGTGCCTAGAATATAGTCGCCCCGTGAATCGCCCCGCCTGGCGGCAACATTAAAAAGCCTGACCGCCTCTTTCACATTTTTTTCCGTTCCATGGCCTTCGAGATACATGTTGCCGAGAAAGTAAAAGGCGTTGCCGTATTTGAGTTCAGTTGCCTTTTTGTACCAGTTGAAGGCGGTGGACATTTTCTTCTCAATGCCGATTCCACGCTCCGCCATGATGCCGAGCCGAAGCGACGCCCTTGGATATTTTTTCTCGGCGGCGCGTAAATAAAGTTTCCGCGCTTGCGCCATGTCCTTTTTAACGCCGCGTCCTTTTTCATACAGGCCGCCCAGATCGTACATCGACTTGCCATGACCGTCTTCAATGGCCCAGCGCAGCAAACGAACGGCCTCGGAATTGCTTTTCTTCACCCCTAATCCATAGCGATGCATGACGCTGAGATTATTGCGCGCCAGTGGTGATTGATCGAGCGCTCTGGTATACCATTTGGCGGCTTCCTTGTAATTTTTTTTGACGCCGAGCCCAACCCGGTTCATATGGCCAACATTGTTGGCGGAGATTGGGTGTCCCAGTTCAGCGGCCCGGGTGTACCATTTGATCGCCTGCTTCAGGTTCTTTTTAACGCCCCAGCCATATCGATACAAAAGACCCATCTGATATTGAGCCTTGGAATGCCCCTGTTCGGCGAGCGGTTTAAAAGCGGCAAGGGCCTTTGCATAATCCTTTTTCTTCATCGCCGCCAAGCCGCTGGCGATATCGGCCACGGCCGGGGAAATGGCTGCGGGGACGAAGACTATTAAAAACAGCGAAATTAGAGCGAGGCGTTTCATTTCCATTCCTCCTGTAACTCACTTTAGTACAGGAAAATTCTTTCGGTCGCGTGGTCGATTATAACAAAATTTGTTATTGAAATATATATCCTTTTGTCCGTTCTTGGGTAAATCCACAATAAGAGCGGCGAAACCTATGTTTTCACCTCAAGCGAAATTCGTTGCACTTAGCGTACTGATGTCGGTGTTATCCAAGGTGCTCACATCCGTAATTTCAGCGGCCTCAACGGTTGCGTCGCCGTCATCGGCCCAATGCCACAGGCTGACATCGTTGGCGGCGGTCGCGTCGTCGATGACGAACAGCACATTGTCACCGCCGGAAAAGGATCCAACCAATGTATCCAAAGTGCCGCTGGAAATGGCGCCCAGGAAAGTAAATAACTGGCTCAGAAAATCGTCGCTGCTGTTGACGCCGGAAAACACCGCGTCGTCTATAAGGGCGACGTTGGTTGCGGATTGAGAGGCGCTGTCGGTGGCAAAAAGCTGCACCGATGTGGTGCCCGACAGACCCAGCCCGCCGACATCCAATATGTCGCCGCCGGCGCCGGTATTAAAGCCAGAAATTATGTCGGTGCCATTGTCGGCGAAATTGGAGAAGACCACGGTGTACTGATTGAGGCTGCTAAGCGTTAAGGTGTCATTGCCGCCGCCGGTAATCTTCATCGCGGCGGAGGTGGTAAAAACACTAATCGTATCGTTTTCGCCGCCGCCGTTTATGGTCTCCGTGTTGGACACCAAAACAACGTTTTTATCGTCCGCCAGATTGAGAGTATCATTGCCAGCGCCGAGATTTATGAAACCGGGATTGACCGTTTCGCCGCGGGTGACAGTGTCATCGGTTGCGCCGCCGGTGACGGTTTCCAAAACGTTGAGCGTCGATAGGCTGCTGCTGTTGGAAGTGGTCAATAAAGAGGTGCTGGATGTGGTTGACGTGGATATCAAATTTGTCGAAGACAAAATTGACAGGTCAATTGTGCTGGAAAGATTTGAGGACGCGGCCAGCAGCAGCGAATTGGATTCGGATGTGGTTAAAAATTGCGAATCGCCGGTCAACGAAGAACACAGGCTAGGAACCGTCGGTGTCGCTTCAACGTTGCTGATTTCAACGATAAACGACGTATCCGACGCCGTTTCGAAGCTCGTTTCCTGACCCAAATCAGCGTAATTCTGCAAGGACAGGGCGAGTTGCTCCAGGCCCAGGGGTTCGGCGTTCATGAAAGCGAATTGAGAGCCGTTAACAAGCGACAGGGAATTCGCGACGCGTACCGATAGAACATTTCCGTCGGCGCTCAGCCCGACCAGTGCGCTGGTACCGTCCTCGTTTTCGACCAGGCGGGCCGAACCGGACCTCAAAAGTTCATTGACCGTCGCCATCTGGGAATTAGCAGCCAGGTCGGTGCTGTTCAGCGCGGTCTGCATCGACTGACCCTCATTGATGCCGATGGTTCTCAAATCGCCGCCATTTCCGGGCGGGACTGTTGAATTAATGGCTTCAATTTCGGTGACGCCGTTCGCCTCTTCGATGGTATTGGGGCCTTGGATCTGTTCGCCGTTCAACATGTCCGTTTCAAGATTTTTCTGCAGCGCATCATCTGCTTCAACATCATCGGCCGGTTCGGTTGGCGCTTCGACGTCTATCGGCGCGATGGCTGGCACCGCGTCTCCATCGCTGTTGTCATTACCATTTCCACTGCCGCCATTACTGTTTTGTGATGGCGTAATGCCAAGGGTGGGGAGGACGTTGAGCGCGACGCCAAATTGAACCTGAATTTCCGCCGGCGTCAGGATGACGGGGGGTGTCGGCGTGGTGAAGGAACTTGTCAATTGGGTGGTCGAGCCGGCTTGGTTCAGAATAACCACGCCGGCGTCATTGGTGACCGAAATTTCCCCAATCGAACCATCGTCTTCGGGGAGCAATGTGACGGTGTATTAGTTGTTGGCGCCGCCGGCGTTAATCGCCACCTTGGTGCCACGAATGCCAGCGTGGCGACGGGCGTGTTTAACACCATGGCGTCCGGGTCGATCTTGGCTATGTGACCGCTGACAAATGAAAAGACGCCGCTGACCACGGAAATCATCGCGTTGCCCGATTGACTGCCCGGGTCATAAACCAATTCATCCATGACGATGCGGCCATCATTGGCCAGGGAAACCGTACTATCATCGGCCAAAACCATGCCGACGGCCCCATCGGGCCCGGTTTCGATAACATCACCGGCAAACACCGCGGAGCCGGGCAACAGAACGGATTTGGTGCCATCGGAATGGGTGACTTCGGCGCCACCATCGACGGTCTCGATGCGGCCAATGGATTCCGGCGGCGGCGGTTGGGCCTGGACGAACTTGGCCGGCGCGTTTGGCCCGCCAATTTTGCCGTCAGCTCGGCCGATATTTTGGCGCCCGATGCGGTAACCAGGTCGGGCGCTGAATCGGATTGAAAATAATTGGGAATCAGGACCTTTTGGCCGCATTCGCCGATGAGCAGCAGGTCGTACCCTTGATGTTCAAATTCTGCCTTGAGAAGCCATTCGCCGCCGGGGATCAAGAGGGATTCTGCACCCGACGCTTCCAAAATTAAAATATCGTCAGAGGCGGGGGCGGTTATGTTCATTTTTATTATAATTCCTAGGTTATTATTGACCCCAAGAATAAGGCATTTGGCCCCGCCAGTATGTGAGGCGCGTCACATTTCTAAAAATAAAGTTTCAAACGGCGAAGGAAAGTAAGGCGGGAACGGTGATTAGCGGTCGATGATGGTGTCGTTCGTCAGGCGGCCCATGGCGTTGAGCAGGGTGTAGACGGAAATTGCAACATCGGTTTCAGCCGAAGAGGCGTCGCTGTTGGAATTGAACAAAGTGGTTTCGCCGGCCAGAACGTCAAGCAATGTCCGATTGCCCAATTTCTGCTCTTTGCGGGCTAGTTCCAAGAATTCGGCGGCGATGGAGGATTGATTGGTCAAAAATTTAAGAGTGTTGTTCGCCGTGTTCATATTTGTCCACGCATCGCGCACCTGTTGTTCGACCAAAGTCCGTGATTCGCTCACCCTTTGGGTCGCCGCGACTGAATCGCTTTTCGCCGCTTTTAGGGTATTGATGGCGGTAAAGCCGAGATTAAACGGGAAACTGAGCTGAAATTTGCCGAGCAATTCCTGTTGATGGCCGGCAGTGCCACCGACGTCTTCTTTGAACTTGGTCTCGGCAATAAAATCAAACTTGGGGAAAAAACTGGTCGCGCGGGTGGAATTGATGGTTGCCTTAACCACCGCAGCGCCGGCATCCGCGGTTTTCAGTTTTGGATTTTCCCGCAACGCCGTGTCGATGGCGTCACCGATGTTTGTGGGAATTTGATCCAACGGCAGGACTGGCTTCTTCAATACCAAAACCTCACCGACTTCCCGTTTAAAGACCGCCAGATACGCATTGCGCGCGACGGCCAACGCGCCCTCCGCCTGAACCCGGCGCGCCTGAGCACCCGCCAACTGGGATTTCGCCTGCAACACATCTGTCGAAAGACCCGCACCGCGCTTCACCAAGGCATCTTCCAAATCCGCCTGCTTTTTGATGTTCGCTTCAGATTCTATCGAAAAATCAACGACTTCCGCTGATCGTTTGACATTCAGGTAAGCCGTGACGGCGCGTAAAATCAAATCCTGTTTGACCGCTTCCAGGGTATGGTTGGCGACATTTTTTCCAAGCGCACTGGCGCGGATGGTCGAGCTGACGCTGCCGAAATCGTAGATCAATTGAGTAACCGTAAAATCGGCTTCGCGGGTGGTTAAATCGGTGTCGTCGGTCCCGGTTGGTTTTTGCTGGCGTTCCCGCCCGTAGGAGGCGGTGACGTTGAGGGCCGGAAACCATCCGCCAAAGGATTGACGGACGCGCTGGTCCGCTGCCGTCACGTCTGCTTCCGATGCGACGATCAGATTGTTCGTTTTTAAAAGGGTGGGGACGAGTTCGGACAACCCTTGCGCCATCGCCGGCATCGCCGAAAAGGCGATGATTGGCAATACCAATAAGGCGCGACGCATTTTTTGAGTTTTCACTCCAATTTTCATGTTTAGTCTACGATACCTGAAATTTGCTAAACGGAATCACCAGAATGGGGGAAAAAACAAAAATAATCCGTTACGAAGAATTATCATACTAGTCATTTTATTAACATGGTCTTTTACATTGAATAATATGAGTACGGTTATAATCGTTGGAACAATATTTGAATTCTATCATTTGGACGCCGCCGCTGGCTCGGGGCGGCAATATGCCATGGCGGCGGATAAACGGTGAAGGGGATTTGGATGGGGAGAGCCGGGCCAGGCGCCGGATTAATTTTAACTGGACAAATAGAAAGCTCAGGCCCTGTTACAGGAAGGTTCGTTCATCGTTTCCTGCATGCGGCGGACGTCTTCGAGCCTTGACTGGGCGATTAGATAGAGCGCGTCGACGTCAACGCCTTCCATTTCCTCAGCCTTATCCAATAGGTTTTCAGCCCATCGAACTTGCTGGGATATGTAGTCTTTCCAATTAAATTTCTTAATCAGCCTTCCATATAAGCCACATAATTAATCCGCGGCCCGGTTCTGCATTTGCAGTATAATTTTATGTTTCCTAGTGGCGGACTTTAGGCTGATTCCGGATGGGATTTCAACTAGACATACCCTAGGAAAACGAAAAATTATCGGAATATGATGCCGGTTATCGGCTTTCACGCTAATGTGATGGAGTTGCCGGCATATCTTTCGCAATCATAAAGATGGCTACCATGCCGCCCGCCGCCGCCATCACCCCCATGGTGAAGAAGGCCTGGCTTCCGATGCTGCCATACAGCGCCCCTGAAATTGACGTCGCGATGCCCAGCGCGAAACCCATGACGGCGGCGGAATAAAGGCTTTGCGCGGTTGCCGACAACGACGGATTGATGGCCTGGTTTATGTAATGGATGGCGCCCAGGTGGGCGGCGCCGAAGGTAAAGGCGTGCAGCAACTGGGCCACGATCAAGAGCGGCAGGGCGTCGCTGATGCTCGTCAGGCCCCAGCGCAGCGCACCCGCCAATCCGCCGAGGACGATGAGGCCGGTGGGGCCGATTTTGGCCACCAGTCCGGCAGCGAAGATAAAGAGGATGATTTCGGCGACCACGCCTTCGGCCCACAATAGCCCGATCACAGTGTCGGAATAGCCGACGCTTTGCCAGTGCAGCGTGCCGAACCCGTAATAAACCGCATGGCTGCCTTGGATCAGCGCGCAGGCGAGCAGGACCCAAAGAAAACGCCGGTCCCGCAGCAACGGCGCTATTGGAAATCGCGTGCTCGTGGCTGCGGGCGCTGAGGTTTTAGGTAAAGCCAGACAACTAAAATAAAAGAGGACGGACGCCGCCAAGCTGGCGTAAAAAATGATGTCCGCGCCACCATCGCTCACCAACCGGCCGATGGCGATCGCGGTCACAATAAACGCAACCGATCCCCATAACCGTATATGGCCGTAATCGAAACCATCGCGGCGCGCCGTCAGCATGGTCAGGCTTTCGCCCAAGGGCTGGCTCGCCGACCAGAAAACGGCATGCAGCAGGCTGACTATCAGGATGGTCCAAAAGCCGATGGTGAAGGGAAACAGCGCGAATACCGGAATGGCGATAAACGACAGCCACACCATGATGCGACGCCGTTCTCCCCGCCGGTCCGCATATTGGGCGATCATCGGATTGGTTACCACGCGGATCAATGTCGTCGCCGCCAGGACCAGTCCGATTTGTGACGCATTCAGCCCGCGCGCCGACAACCACACCGGCCAAAACGGCATCATGATCCCGATCATGCCGAAAAAGGCGGCGTAATAGACGCCAAGGCGAACAGCGCTCATGGCCCTATTTTCTTTTCAGACAGCCATAAAGAAAAATTTTTTCCGAACCGCGCACATAGCCTCGCCAGCCGAGTTCTTGAAGCCGTGCTTCAAGGATCGCCGGCTGGTAGAAAATTTTGATGATACTAAATCGTCGCCCGTCGCTAACTTTTAGTTCGGCGACGGGGCTTTGGGCCTCGATTTTCTGAATTTCGGTTTCCGAGAGTCCCGAACTAATCAGACTATCGACAAAAAATACCTGGCCGCCGGGTGCCAGGGCGTCTTCAACCATCGCCCAAAAGCCATCAAATTTCGCATCCGGCACGTGAGACAGCCAGAAACCGAAAAATATAAAATCGTATTTGTTGCCGGCTCGCCAATCAAAGATATCAACGATTTGATATTCCACATTCGCCGACGTCACCCGGTCCAGATTGATGGTGATCACTTCGGGCGACGCATCAAGTGCGGTCAGATGATCGGCGAGCAGCGCCAGATGGCGCGTCCACAATCCGGTGCCGCAGGCGATTTCGAGAATATCGCCGCCGGGTTTGGACTGCCTTAAACAATTTTCGATTTGGCAGGCTTCCCGGTTCCATTCTTCCGTATGTGCCGCCCCTTTGTCATAGGTGCCGCGGCGAAAATACCAATCATCATATTCCACCGCCCGCGCCCGATAATATTCTTTTAGTTCCTCGACAACGTTTTTCGGCACAGGGAATTTCCTAAGCGACTTCCTGCCGGTACAGATTCAGTTTTTCCATCACTTGGCTGTCCGAGATGACGATCATCTTGGCGCTGTCGGTCGATGCGCTGTGGCTGGTCCAGGTCCAGTGGGGCAGGGTAAAGATGTCTCTCGGGCCCCAATTGTGGGTGACGCCGCCGACGGTGCTGTCGCCTTCGCCCCCAATGATGATGCAGACGGCGTTGGCGGTGGAGCGGATTTTTGACGTCGCCCGCCCTTTTGCCAGGGCGATCAGTTTCGACGAGTGGGTCGGCAGGATGTCGCTGCCGTCGAGGGGATTTGAATAGCACACCGTCTGCGCGCCGTCATCGCCGACCGGCGTTGCCGACAGCGCGGCTTGAACGTCGTCCCAGGCGTAGCGCAGGCGCGGCGAGTGGCGCACCTCGGTCAGTTTGGTCCCTCCTTGAAGCACGGGGGTCAGGCCGCCTTGCTCATAGACCTCATCGGCGAGGGTCGAGGTGTTTTGTGGGAAATGATTTTCCGGCTCCATCTTCATGTCGCCGAACACCGCATCCAACTGGCCGACCAGGGGCAAATCGAGCACATCCAGCCAAATCGCCTGGCTGTCGCTGTCATTTTCATGGCAATGCCAGGTCCAGTTCGGCGTGATGATGAGGTCGCCGTCGAACATGGCGCAGCGTTTGCCGTCGACAAAAGTGCCGCCGCCGGCGCCTTCGAGAATGACGCGGGTGGCCGCCGGTGTGTGGCGGTGGGGCGAGGTCTTTTCGCCCGGATTTACGCATTGATAGGCGGCGACAATGTTGGACGTGGTCGCCATCCTGCCGTCCAGATGGGGATTTTTAAGGATCAGAACCCGGTGGTCGGCGGCCTTGCCGTGTACGAGATCAGCCGACTGTTCGATCATCGGCAGCATATCGTGCCATTTCCAAATCACCGACGGCTCGGCCCGGTTGGGCTCATCCATGACCAATTGTTCATACATTTCCCACAGCGGCGCTAGATCATTCTTTTGTATGTTTTGCAGAAACGCGTCCATTTTTGTCATCTCAACCTCGTGCTTTAAAATGGGGTATGACTTTCTCGCCGAACAGTCTGACCGATCGTTCGGCAGTTTCGACATCCATGTTGAAATAATTCACCTGCATGGATAATTCATCGCAGCCGCCACACGCTGCGTCAAATTTTTCCAGTTGTTCGATAATTTCGGACGGCGTGCCGACAAAAGCGGCGCCGGACGCGATTTGGCTTTCCAGGGTTTGGGCGGCGATTTTTTCCCGCAATTTGTCATAGTTCTTGTAGGCGTCCGATGGCGTGCCGTCGGAATATTCGACCATCGCATCGGCGATGGCCCGGAAGTGGCCTTCGACGCGGGGTTTGGCGATGCGCCTCGCTTCCTCACCGTCCTCATGACACAGCATAAAGACCGCCATCATCAATTTTGGTTTTCCTGGATGTCCAGACTTAGCCCAGGCGGCGCGGTAATTGTCGAGAAGCGCGATGGGGTCGGAGCCGACGCCGGGGATGGCCATCAACCAATGCCCCATGGTTCCGGCGCGCTCGAACGAGGCCGGCGTGCCGACGGCGGCGACATAGAAATTGGGGCGCGGCCGCTGGGTCGGCCGCGGCAGAGTGGTGACGTTTTTAAAGCTGTGGAATTTTCCGTCGGAGGTAACGTTTTGTTTCTCCAGCAGCAACTGAACCTGGCCGATGCCTTCCTCAAAACGCTCGACACTTTCATCGATATCGACTTCAAAATGACGGAATTCCTGGGGAAGAAAGGCGCGCGCAAAACCGATATCCAGCCGCCCGCAGGAAAACGCGTCCAACATGCAAAGATCGCTGGCCAGTTTGAGGGGGCTGTTGAAAGCGGGCAACACCGCACCGGTGACCATGCGGGCGGTCTTGGTGTGTTGGCTGGCGGCGGTCAAAAAAACAATCGGGTTTGAACTATAGCCGCCCCAATGGTGAAAATAATGTTCGACGGTGCGCACATGGGAATAGCCGTATTCATCACACAGCCCGATCAGGTGCATGGCCTCTTCATAATATTGCACGGGCGATTTTTCGCCTTCCCTGATATCGGGAAAGAATTGCATTCCAAAATGCATACGGCTTCTCTTATTCCAGTTGCTGATACATCGGTGAAATTAGCCTCATTCGGCGGAGACGGCCAGATCAAATTGACCGGATTGGTCCCGTCTTGCCGCCCGGGCGATTGTCGGCAGGCAAACGGAAAGTATTACTCCGGACTTGTCGCCATTATCCGCCCATATTCGCCCCCGTGACGCTCGATGATTGAACGGCAAATGGAAAGCTGAGGCCGAGGCCGGATTTTTATTTTTCGATTCTGTCATGGCTTCGAGGCCGTTGCGCGCCAAGTTCAAAATAACCTGTTGAATTAAAATCTCATCGCCAAAAATCGATCGATCGATTTCTCCCAATTCCCTGGGGAGTTTGATTTGCGAATTCTTGAATTCGCCAGCCGTCATATTGGCCTCGGCCCTAACGGTGTCGTTTATGTCCAGGTCTTTAAAATTCTGATCGGTGTTGGCGACAAAATTCCGTAGCCGCCGGATAATGCTTCCGGCCCGGTGGGCCTGTTCAGACGCCTTGTCGAGAGCGTCCATTATGTCGCTGGACTCGCTTTTTCGGGCACGGAGCCTTTTTAAGGTGCCGTCCACATAGGCCGATATGGCAGTCAGAGGCTGATCGAGGTTACGCTCCGCCCGGATGCGAATTCCGGGGTCGACGAGCATGTTGAGTTCGAAGGGCGTGTGACCGATGGCTTCGTCCCGCTCGTAACCCAAAGTATCGAGCCAGGCCTTGTTGACATCCATGATAGTCGCGTCGTCAACCGTGGAAATCGAAACTAGCGCCGGACTTGATTGATAAACTTTGCTGAATCTTTCCTCGCTTTCGATTGCCTCAGCCCGGGCCGCCCCTAATTCGTCAAATTCTTTCGGTATCCAAGGAACAAGCCCGACCGCAAGGGTGACGAACCCTCCCAAATAACCGACGAACTTTTCCAAAAACGCCTGGACTTCGGTGTCGCCGACAATGATGAATTTGTTCAGGCTTTCAAAGTTGTCGGTAATATCGATCAGGCTTCCGAACAACAGCAGTCCGATCTCGGCAATCACCCAGTTCCACCCGGGGCTGGGTGTCAAAAAACGTGTTCGGCCCACTTTGATCAAAATTATGATCAGGTAAATCAAGACGATCGCACGAAGGCTTTCTAAAATTAAATCGGTCACCACTATTCCCCGACCGATTTTCTCCCGGATGCAACCTTCTGGCAAAAAAAATCAGGCGGCACCATATCGTTTCCGCCTTACAAATTTATAACGGCCAGTTTAATCCAGCCAGCTAATTTTAACTCGTAGTTTCAGCTTGTATCTTTAGCCGGGGCCAATCGAAGTGGGTTAACCATTCTCCTTTATTCGGCAATAGAAATATTCTGCGCGGCAAATTTTCCGTTTCTCCCGGGCGCCAATTCATATTCAACCGCTTGGCCTTCCTGAAGACTGGGTAGACCAGCCTGCTCGATGGCTGAGATATGTACGAACGCGTCTTCCGATCCATCTTCCGGCTGGATAAAACCGTACCCCTTTTGAAGATTGAACCATTTTACTGTGCCTTTGGGCATGTTGCCCTCCCTGATTTATTTATACGATTATGCGCCGGCCCGCAATCAATCTAATATTTTTCTGTGAACGACACCACTTCCAGGGAAGGGAGTCGCGCCCACAACCATACCAGAAAAGATATCTCCAATTCTAACACCGACTAATAAAATATCGCAACGAAGAAGGAGGCGCGCGCAAAGAAAAACCCCCATGTCTTGTAAGGATATGCCGTCCGGGGAGCGAGGTTCTCCAGCCCATCAAATAAGTTTGTCATCGCGAGCGACCCGGATTATCTTTTAGCCAGGCGTAACGCCGCATTTGAATATATTGACAAGCAAATGATTTTTACAAACTAGGAATTCAGGAGTTTAAAAATGTACAAAGGCATGTTTTTACAGCCCGATGACGGCATTCTCTACGAACGTGCAAATCAGATGCGGGTGAAGATCGCTTCCGAACATACCGGCGGCACTTATGAGATTTGCGAGGAACGCTGCCCGCCCGGCTTCACGTCGCGCAGGCACAAGCACACCAAGGACTGGGAAACCTTCATCATGACCGGGGGCAGCGCCACCTGGACCGTCGGCGATGAAACCATCGAGGCGACCAAGGGCATGACCATCCATATTCCCCCCGGCGTCCCGCACAAGGTCGTGGTCGAGCATGGCTGCGAAATGCTGGTTGTCTTCGGCCCCGGAAACCAGGCCGGCCAGTTCGAGGAAATGAGCAAGCTGACGCCGGAGCAGCAGGAAGACGACGAATATAAAAAGTCGATTCTGGCCAAATACAACATGGTGCCACTGGAATAGTCATCGTCACCGTTTATAATTGTTATAATATTCTTATAATTGTTATAATATTCGCGCCTGGCACAAATGGATAAGGATAGACCCATGGCGGAAGCAAAAGTTCTTGGACCCGATGGCGGCAATTTATACGAACGCGCAAACGACATGTTCGTCAAGGTGACCGCCGGTGACACCGACGGCGCTTATGAAGTGTGCGAGGAACGCTGCCCGGCGGGCTTTAAGTCGCGCCCGCACATGCACACGCAAAATCACGAAACTTTTTTCGTCATCCGGGGCAGCGCCACCTTTAAACTTGGCGATAAAGTGGAGGAAGGAACTCCAGGCGACTTGATCCACATTCCGCCGGGCGTTCCCCATCAAATGGTTGCCGGTGATGATGGCGTTAGCGTGCTCATGGTTTACAGCCCGGGCACTACCGAAGCCATGTTTGACGACATGACGGCGCTTACCCCGGAACAACGCGCCGACTTCGAAACCGGCGCCGCCGTCGCCAAAAAACACAACACCATTTGGGTCGGCGACGACTATTTCGAGTAAAAACAAAATTCTTTAATAAGAAAGGGGGCGGGTTGCACAACACCCCCCCCCTTTTATGCCCTGTGCCAGGCACTAATTATTAACTTAACCCTTTGGAATTATTTATTTATTAGAAGTGCCGGGCACTTTTATTCTCTAACCCCGCCGTCTCAGCCTTCGATTGGGGAAGTAGCGTTTCATCGCTTTGAAACCATCCACCTGGAGAGTTGTTTCGGGGACGGGCAGGCCGGCGGCGGCGGCCTTGATGCGCTCGATCCGTTCCTCAGTGCCGGGGTGGGTCGAGAACAGCGACATGGTGCCCTTGGTTTCAGTAGGCATCAGCGCCAATAGATTGGTGAAAAAGTCGGTCGCCTTGGCCGGATTGTGGCCGGTCTTGCCGAAGACTTTCAGAATATGCAGATCGGCTTCGAATTCATGGGGTTTGGTATAGCCGGTGGTGATCACATTCATGATCCGGTCCTGGACCAGGCTCATCATCATGTCGTTGGCAATGCCGCCGCCTTTGGCGTCCGAGATTGTTTCGCGGGTAAGTTTCGACATGCCGCCGGCGAATTCCTTGGAACTCATCTGTTTGGCGCCATGTCTCATTTCCACATGGCCGACTTCGTGGGCGATGACCGTGTTATTGTTGATGAGTTCAATTTCCCATTGGAAATTCGTCCGGCTCGACGTCTTCATCAAATTTTGGGCAAAAGTTCTTAATCCTTTACGGGCACGGCGATTGGCGTAGCGGCCACCAGAGGCATCGATGATATTGGGAAACAGTTTGGCGCCCATCTGAATTTCATCGGCTTCGGTAATTTCATCCGGGGCGAACACGGCTTTGAGGCCGGAAAAGAGATTGTTCAAATTAAGGCTGCGCCCTCGGTTGCCGGAATTGTTACCGATGGTGCCGAAGGTGATCTGGGCAAGGGCGGGACCGGCGGCAAGGGAACCTATGGCACCCCCCATGGCGGTAAGGATTTGCCTGCGGCTAAGCTTTGAAGTGATGAATTTTGGTCTGCTCATGTCGGTCTCCCTCAAGCGTATCACTTGGTTTTAGACACAAAACTCCGATCCCAGACATCGGGGGGCGGCGTTTCTTCGAAATGCCGGCAGCGGGCAGCATAAACTTTTGCCACCTGATCGTCCATTTCAAGCTTTTCAAAGGCTTCACGGGCGTCGGTAAAGCGCCGCATATTGTACAATGCCATGGCGTGGTGGAAGGCCCTGTTTTGGTCCAGTTTTTCCTCCGTCACCTCGCCCATTCGGCCGATGAACTCATATACTTTAATCGGTTTTGATTTGCCCTTGCCACCAGCCGGTCGAGACGCCGAATAACGTAGTCGGCGCCGAGGCCGCGCGCCGTTTCCTCGCCGGCGATAATTTCCGTGTCGTAAATCTTGTTGGCGCCTTCCAGCCTGGCCGCCAAGTTTGTCGTATCGCCGGTGGCGGTATAGTTAAGCCGGGTGTCGGAGCCGGTATTGCCGACTAGGGCCACACCCGAATTGATGCCGAATGTGGTGCCAATGCCGGGCAATCCGAATTCGCCTTCCATCACATCGCGGTTGAAAGCTTCGAGACGTTCCTTGCCGACGAGCATCGTTTCAATGGTGTTGTGTTCCGCCTGGTCATCGTGCAGTGGTGCCCCCCACACTGACATTACCGCGTCGCCCAGAAAAGCCACCACATAGCCGCCATGTTCGAGCACGTCACGGCGGCCCTGATCAAAGCCGAAGGGCGCCCAGCCGAGGGGCTGGTTGTCGCCTTATTTGGCGCCGTCTGAGCGCACGCCCGATCTGTTGGTGAAATTCGGTTATGAATATGTCCTGGACTACGGCATGTCGGACGATCAGCCCTTTTGGGCCAACGCCTCCTAGCCGCTCCTGTGCCTGCCCTACCCGATTGAGCTGAATGACCAGCCGGCTATGGTGTTCCGCCGCGACAGCCCCGATGACTTCTTCACCGACGCCATCGACCAGTTCGACGAGATGCTCAGGGCCGCCCAGTGCTATCCTTAGGTCTTCGTCGTCTCCCTGCACAGCTTTATTGCCGGCCAGCCGTTCCGGTTGAAGCACCTGCGTCACTTACTGGAACATATGAAGGAGCACGAAGACGAGGTCTAGATCACCAAGCCGGGCGACGTGGCAAACCATTACCGAAACCTGCCCTGACCAATTTGGAAATGTGGGGCGACCAATGTGCCGCGCTCCGCTTCGGCGTGGAACCTTATTATCCGAATAGATAGTGCCAGTCCGAAAATTTTTAGATGACGTTAGTCAGGTGACGGACGCGCAGGCTTACTATATAACATTGTTGCGCTGCCGCCGATGCGGCGATTTTTCAAAGGACGGCGCGGCTCGATAGCGGGTCATGGCGTCGGCATCGACAATGGATGATCCGGACCCTTTCTTATAAAACCCGCTATACGTAAGATCGCGCACCGGCTTTAGCGGCGTTTTGCAGGAGAAATTTTTTGCCGGTTTAGCGAAAGCGCGATTGAGGCTGAAGATGCCAAAGGGTGTTTTTAAGTAGTCGCTCGGCTAGGCCGACGCTGCCATCGAACTCAAAACAGCGCTAACCAAGGCGAAGTATTTCACTTTCTTTGTCAGCAAGTAAGAAATAACATGTCTCTCCCTAATACCCAATCGCCTGCCCATCCTTTCGCGGCTCCGACGCGCCCGCCAGCACGCCTTCGCCGTGGTCGATCCAGATTGCCTGGGCGCCGCCGATGGGCCGGGCGGGGGTGTAGGTTTTGTGGCCGAGTTTGTTGAGGCCCTTGTGGATGTCATCGGGCAGGCTTTCTTCGACTTGGACCCGTTCTTCCGGATCAAACAGGTCGGGGAAAATTCGGGTGTGGTCGAGGGCTTCCTGCAGGTCCATGCCGTAATCGATTATGTTGGTCAGCACATGGGCGTGGCCGCAGGCCTGGTATTCGCCGCCCATGACGCCAAAGGGCATTTGCGCGCGGCCGTCTTTCATCACCATGCCGGGGATGATGGTGTGCAACGGGCGCTTGCCCGGCGCGATGCAATTGGGATGGCCGGGTTCGACGGCAAAGCCTTGCCCCCGGTTTTGCAGGACAACGCCGCTTTTAGGCGCCACCTGGCCGGAGCCGAAATTATGGTAGAGCGTATTGATGATGCTGACTGCGTTGCGGTCCCTGTCGACCACCGTTAGATAGACTGTGTCTTCATGCTGTGACAAATCCGACGGCGGCAGCGCGTCCATGCGCTTGCCGGTGCTGATGGCGGCGCGGTTCTTGGCCGCGTAGTCATCGCTCAGCCAGGCTTCGACCGGCACACTCACATGATCGGGATCGGCGAGCACGGCAGAGCGGTCCCGGTAGGCGAGGCGGGCGGCCTCAATTTCCAGATGCAGCCGTTCCACCGACAGCGAGTCCAATGACGCCATATCGAACCCCGACAGGATATTCAGCATGGCGAGGGCGACGACGCCCTGGCCGTTGGGCGGGCATTCATAGACGTCATAGCCCCGGTAATTGGTGCTGATCGGGGTGACGTAATCAGGGTGCGCGCTTTCGAAATCTTCCATCGTGTGGAGGCCGCCTTTGCCGCGGAGGAAATCGACCATGTCTTTGGCGACCACGCCGGTATAAAAACCGTCACGCCCTTTCTCGGCGATGGTCTCCAATGTCTTGGCCAGCAGGGGCAGTTTGACGACGCTGCCCATTTTCGGCGCCTTGCCGTCCCGAAGATAATATTCGCGGGCCGTCGGATCCGCGTTCAAGATGTCTTCGCAGATTTCAAAATCGAGGGCGCTACGTTGATTGAGAGGGAAACCTTCGCGGGCGTAGCGGATGGCGGGCTGTAAAACATCGCCCAGGCTCATGGTGCCATGATCGTCGATCAGCCGGGCCCAGGCGTCAACGGCGCCGGGGATGGTGACCGAATGGGGGGTTTGCTGCTGAATTTGGGTGGTGCCGTTTTCAAGAAACCAGTCCACGGTCGCCGCCGCCGGCGCCCGACCCGACCCATTGAGTCCGATCACGCCTTCGCCTTTAGGTGAATAGAGGCAGAAGCAGTCGCCACCGACGCCGGTCGATTGAGGCTCGACCACGCACTGAACCGCGACCGCCGCGACCGCTGCGTCCATGGCGTTGCCGCCGGTCTGCAAAATATTGATGGCGGTGATCGAAGACAGAGGCTGAGACGTCGCCGCCATGCCATTTTGGGCGTGAACGGTGGAACGGCCGGGAAAGAATAAGTTGCGCATGGGTGGTTCCTGAATAGATTTAGGTTTTGAAAATAACGATTGCGGACTCTATATAAATGCGCGGCTGGCTTCAACGCATGAAAAAAGGAATAGGTTCACCATGGATTTAGGAATTAAGGGAAAAACGGCGCTGGTTCTGGGCGCATCGCAAGGCATCGGCGCCGCCATCACAACTCGGTTGGCGATGGAAGGAGCGAACGTCGTCCTGGCGTCCCGCAACATGGACAAATTGACGGCGCTCGCCGATACGCTTTCCAGCGCCCATGGGATTGAGGCTCAGGCCTATGACATTGATATGACCGACGCGGGCGCGGTTGCCGGGATGTGCGATAAAATCCGCTCCGATTGGAAACCCGATATCTTGCTCAACAATGCCGGCGGGCCGCCGCCGGGGACGGCGACGGGGGTTTCAGATGATGTATGGAAGGACGCCATCCAGTCATTGTTGTTGAGCTTGATCCGCGTCTCTGAAGCCGCGTTGGAGACCATGCAGGAACGCGGCTGGGGACGCATTCTCACCGTCGCCTCGTCGGGCATTATCCAGCCGATCCCGACTTTACCCATTTCGAACACGGTGCGTTCGGCCTTTGTCGGCTTTTCAAAATCCCTGTCGAACCAGGTTGCCGGCGACGGCATCACCGTCAATATCATCGTGCCGGGCCGCATCGACACGGACCGGGCCAAAGCTATCGACAATGGGGTGTCGGAAAAGCAGGGGTTGGATATTGAAGAGGTCAGAAAACGATCCCGGGCGACGATCCCCATGGGTCGCTATGGCACGCCCGAAGAATTTGCCGACGTGGCCGTCTTTCATATGAGTGATCTGGCGGGCTATGTCACCGGCTCGATGATCCGGGTCGATGGGGGTGCAGTAAAAAGTATATAAAAATGGATATCATAATACACACCCCTGTTGACATTTGATTACATAAACCCCACCTGAATTTAAGCCCGAAACCCCCGGCCGATAACGGTTAGGGCGGGATTTTCGGAAAAAGAGTGTAAACAGGTGCCGAGGCAAGTATTCCGAAGTGTTCTGATAGTACTGGGGCTGATTTTTATTTGGCCCGATGACGTGTCGGCGGACGCCAGATCGACGGCGCTTAAACGCGGCAATATTCAGCTCAAAAACGGCAATATCGCGGCGTCGGTTAAAACGTTTAAAAGTCTGACGGCGGCCTACCCAAATGACGCACCCGCCCGCCATGGGTTGGCCAAGGCTCATAACCGCCGGGTCGATCTTTTGCGCGACCGCAACCATGTCCGCGCCGCAGCGCCGCTGTTGCGGAAAGTGATTGAATTCTGCGATTGCAAACCCCGGGACTATGCCGCCCACTACACCCATCTGTCGCAGCTTCTGATCGGTCTCAGCCGTAAGGATGAGGCGGTCGCCACCGCGCACAGCGCCGTAACCCATCAGCCAAAATCCTTTAAATCCCACCGCGCCCTAGGCTTGGCGCATTTTGAGCGGGGACACTATGCCGCAAGCGCCGCCGCTTTCGAGGCCGCCCTCCGCCTCCGTCCCAGGGGCACCTATGTGGCGTCGATGAACCGCGTGCTGCGCTCGGCCAAGGGGCGCCGGGACGACCAGGGGTTGGAGCAAAAAGCCAAGGTGTCGCCGGCGAAATCAAGACGCTCCAGCGGCTCCGGCTTTCTGATCTCGCGCCACGGCCATATTTTGACCAACGCCCATGTGGTGCGGCGGTGCAAGAGCCTCGACATCGTCGGTGCGGAATTTAAGTATCGGGCGACTCTGGTCGCCACCGACGGCGACAATGATCTGGCGCTTTTGAAAATCCCGCACACCCAGCGCCGGGTCACGGTTTTCCGCTCACGGTCCGACAGCCTGCCGGGTGATCCGGTCGTCGTCTCCAAACTCAACGCGCTCCGCATCGCCAAGGCGACCGGCGACGTTCCGCAAAATATTAACTTCAAGTCGTCCCTGGCGCGAAAATTCCTTGATGCCCAAAAAGTGAAATATCAAACCGCTTCCAGACCCTTCGGCAGCAGCCCCGCCAAAATCGCGCGGGCGGTCAGGAAATACTCCGTCCTCATTCGCTACCTGCGATAGATAAATCTACAACCCGCGCAATTGCTGGCGCGCCCAGGTGATGTGGAGCTCACGGCTGTCATCGAAATCATTGACGCCGAGCCAGGTTTCGTAGAATTCGGAATCCATAAAGGCGATGGTCACTTCACCGCCCAACCTTTGAATAGCAGCTTGAAGGCGTTGGATGAATTCATCATGGACTTGAACGTTGCCGAAAGCTTCGAACAAATCCGGCTCATACAAGGCGACATCGTCATCGTTCAAAAACCGGATCAGCATGACGTCACGCTCGGCGCGTTGGCTATAGGCGTCGATCGACAAGAGGACCTGTTCGTCAACGATGGTGTCGAACTCTGGCGTCATAAGGTGGTCTAAGTACCGCCATCCCCGAGCAAGGTAAAGGGCGCTCAGAAGATGGGATGGGCGTAGGTGAAGATGAATTTCTTGGTCTCCGGATCGACAAAGCCCTTGCCGTCGATAGGCAGCCGCGCGGTGATTGATTCCACCCGCCAGTTGCTCCGACCAGGCGCGACCTCAATATCCCATTATTCGTTATTACTTATCCTTTATTGAAGGGAAATAAACCGGAATCTTCTAGTTTCTATTGCGAAAATTCACCACTCCGCGCATAGTCCCATCACTTGAATGTGTTAAAACCATTATCATGGTTGAGCAGAACGCCAAGAAAGGCCTGGAGTTCGCCGACAGTGGTTACGTGCTGGTTTCCGGCCAATTGGCCAAGGCGGGGCCGGGTGAACTTCTGCTTGACGATCCCGATGTCGGCCGATTGTTCCTGGGTGGCTAAAATTTTTCCCCTCCCTTGAGGGGAGGTTGCAAAGGGGTGGATGTTCAATGTTGAATACAGCCAGACTCTTGATAGACTGAACACCCTCTCCCCAACCCTCTCCTTCAAGGGAAGGGGGATTATTTTGATCGGAATTTGTACCCGTGCATCGTCAACGCATCAGTTTCATTTTTTTGAACATCGGTCATTTCTTTGACCATCTGTTCTTGTTGATCTTCGCCACCGTGGCGGCGCTTATTCTGACCACGGATTGGGGATTGAGTTACGCCGAGTTGATCCCCTATGCGACGCCGAGCTTTATCGCCTTTGGCGCCTGCTCTATCCCGGCGGGCTGGATTGCCGACAAATGGAGCCGGGAAGGGATGATGGTGATTTTCTTTGTCGGCATCGGCGCCAGTTCAATTTTGACAGGGCAGGCGCAAACGCCGGTGCAGATGTCTATAGGTTTGACGGCCATCGGCGCTTTCGCCGCCATTTATCATCCGGTCGGCTTGGCGATGGTGGTGGAGGGGCGGACCAAGATCGGCATTCCCCTGGCGATCAACGGCGTTTGGGGAAATTTGGGCGTTGCCAGCGCCGCCTTGCTCACCGGTTTTCTGATCGACATGACCAGTTGGCGGATTGCCTTCTGGCTGCCGGGGGCCGTCGCTATCTTAACCGGCGCCGCCTATTTCATTTTTATCCAGGGGAGTGAAGTGCCCGGCAAGACAGCTAACGTCCGCCCCGTTATCGAGCCGCCTTTTATCGAACGGAATACGTTGATCCGCCTGTTCGCCATTATCTTTTTCTCCACCGCCATCGGCGGCATGGTCTTTCAAAGCACGACCTTCGCGCTGCCTAAAGTGTTCGCCGAACGGTTGGGTGATTTTGCCCCGTCGGCAACCATGATCGGCTGGTACGCCTTTCTGGTTTTTGCCATCGGCGCATTGGCGCAACTGGTAATTGGATATTTGCTTGACCGGCAAAGCGTACGCCTGGTGTTTGTGGTGGTTGCCGCGACCCAGATGGTTCTCTTCACGATCATGCAGCAATTAACCGGCCTCGCCGCCTTGATCGTTGCCATTGGATTCATGCTGGTGGTGTTTGGGCAAATTCCCATCAATGACGTGCTGATCGGGCGCATTGCCAAGAGCGAATGGCGCAGCCGGGTTTACGCTTTCCGCTATCTGATGACGTTTTCAGTAATGGCGACTTCGGTGCCGATCATCGCCTGGATTCACGCCAATTGGGGATTTGACCGGCTGTTCCTGGTGTTGGCGGTGGTGGCGGGATTTATCCTGGTGGCGGTGTTTATGCTGCCCAAATACAGTTCGGTCGTCCAGGCTCAGCCGGCGGAATAACCGATTGCGGATTTCAAGACCTCACTGGGATCATCAGGAATTTGATCTCCCCGTCAGGCAACATGTTGATCTGGCCGGATGAGGACATAGTCCGCCTCATACAAATCCCTGATTTCAGGATCATCGATTTTCTGATTCCAAGTGGGATGTTCAGCGCATCGGCGGCCTGATCAAAATTTAATACGTCATCGCAGAAATTTGGCAGCGTAAACCATTTGCCAAAATGATCGAACAGCGGTGTGTCATCGTCCAGCCAGGCATGGGGTGCGCGACCGCCAGGGCAGGCGCTGGGCATATAAACAAAAGGTTTATCTTCCGGCGCCGTGGTGCCGTCGCCGATGATCAGCGGCGAGCCGTCATAACGGGCGCTGAGCTGAATGCCGATGGCTAGGAATTCCTCGGCCAACAAGTCCCTCATTACCCGACCAAGTTCCGCACGGACTTTTTCGGCCTCAGGCGTATCGTCTTCGATGTTCGGTGGCACCGTTAAATGCGCCTTGGCGTCGGCAAAGGCAAAAGACTGCGCCAAGTTGCGTTTGCCGATGGGGCGGCGCTCAATCTCGTAGGTGTCGATCAACCGATCGCCGGCAAATCCGCGATGGGCGGCAGCCAGCTTCCAGCCCAGATTGGCGGCATCGTCAACGCCGATGTTCATGCCAAAGCCGCCCGTGGGAGTGAACAGATGTATCGTGTCACCCGCCATCAGCACACGGCCCTTTTGGTAACTTTCGGCGAGAAGCGACAGTCCGGCCATCCAAGGTTTGGTCTCTATAATCCGGACCGGGATTTCTTCACCGATGATGCCGTACATGAATTTCCTCATATCCAACTTATCGGGATCTTCACCTGGTTTCAGTTTGGCATGGGTGAGGAAATGACCTTCGCCGTTTAACGCGATGATAGAGGCGCGGCCGCCCGGGTTCATGGACTGCTGCTGCCACGGCTCGTCATACGGCATGACGTCGTAGAGGCCAGGCGCGTGGTAATAAATCGCCAGCATGCGCCCCATCATGAAATCCACATCAGCGCCGCTTTCGCCCTGATATTTTATACCGAGGGAACGCCGGACGATGCTGTTTCCGCCGTCACAGCCGACCAGGTAATCGCACGTCACGTTTTCGGTTTTGCCGGTGGCGATCTCTTCAATCTCGGCGGTGACGCCATCGCCCCCGTCCGAAAAGCCGTTGAGCCGCCAGCCGTAACGGACATCGGCTTGATCCAATGTTTCCAAATGACCCTTCAGCGCCGCTTCCACATATATCTGGTTGGCCCAGCGCATGGGTTCGGGCGTCTGCTTTGTTTCGGGTGAATTCCGGTCCGGGTAACGGTCGATGGGAGGGATATCGACGCGCGACAGCTCAAAACCATTCACCCGCGTGATAAAGACCGCATCCGTGCAAAAGCCTTGGGGCCGCCCCTGCTGGCGAATCAGATCGGATATACCGAGGCGGCGAAAATGTTCCATGGTGCGGGCATTCTGGGCGCTGCCCGCCGGTTGCGTTCGGATTGATTCTTCATCATTGACCAATAGGCAGGGGACATAGAAATGACATAGATTGATGCTGAGCTTGAGACCGACAGGACCGCCGCCGGCAATCAGGCAGGGATATGCAACACAAATTCCTCGTATAAAATAAAGTGGTCACCATTGCGGTTGATCCTGGACCTGACCAGAACAATTTACGGAAATTGCGGAGGATGGTATGGCTGTTCTTATTAGTAGAAATTTTATTGTAGGGAATTAATTTATGCGCTTTTCAATTATTTTGTTTGGCCTTAGCTTGCTTCTACGATTAACCGCCTGGCTTCACCCATCGTTCCGGGAGCGCTTGAAAGAAAAGAATTTCACCGCGTAGATGAAAACCCAGGGAAATTCCGTCGGGCGCTGGTTCACTTTCAAGGACGGAAAATTGAGTTCGGGTAGTGGCATCCGCGATGGCGCCGAGGTGACGATGACTTTTCGCGACGCCAAGATCACCGCCAATCTTCTTATGCCGCCGGTGAACAATTTGGCGCAAATCAACGCCATCAAAAATTTTTTCCTGGACATGCAGGGGCCGGAGGAATTGTCCTTGTGGTTTACCCAAACGGTGATGCGGACGCAGACCATCGGCTGGCAATACGGCACCGATTTGGGCGGCGGCATGATGCGCTATGTCAATTGCTCCAACGGCGGTCCCATGTTTGTCTATGTCAAAGACGGCTAGATCATTCGCACCACGCCCATCGACTTCGAAGACAGCAATCCCGGCACCTGGACGATTGAAGCCCGCGGCAAAAAATTTACCCCGCCCCGCAAAACCAGCATGTCGCCTCACGGTCTGTCGTGGAAATCCTTGGTCTATTCAAAGGACCGGAATTTGTACCCGATGAAACGGGTGGATTTCGATCCCAATGGTGAGCGCATTCCCGGCAACCGCGACATATCCGGCTATGAGCGTATTAGTTGGGAGGAAGCCTTGGACATCGTCTCCGGCGAAATCAAACGGGTCAAGACGGAGCATGGGCCGGGCGCCGTTTTCAATGCGCACACGTCCCACCACACCCGGGGAAATATCGGCTGCGGTCAAAGCGCCAGAGCGCGCTTCATGAACATCGTCGGCGCCACCAAGACCTTGATGAACCCGGACAGTTGGGGAAGGCTGGCTTTGGGGCGCCGTCCATCACTACGGCCACACGCTCCGCAACGGCGCGCCGGAATTCTACGGCACCGTTGAGGATTGCCTTGAAAATTGCGAGATGATTGTCTTCTGGGCCAGCGATCCGGAATCTACGTCCGGCGTTTACGGCGCCTCCGAAGGCTCGATCCGCCGACAATGGGCCAAAGACCTTGGTATCAAAATGGTCCACATTGATCCATACCTCAACGAGACAGCCGCCTTCATGGGCGGCAAATGGCTGACTCCCAAGCCGACCACGTCGCCAGCGTTGGCCCAGGCCATCACTTATGTCTGGATCACCGAAAGCCTTTACGATGAAAATTATGTCGCCGAGCGCACCACCGGTTTCGATTTATGGAAGGCGCATATCCTGGGCGAGGACGACGGCGTTCCGAAATCGCCTGAATGGCAGGAATCGGAAACCGGCGTCTCGGCCAAGGATGTCCGCGCCCTGGCCCGCGACTGGGCGTCCAAGAAAACCTACCTGTCACCGGGCGGATTGGGCAACACCTTGGGCGGTGCCTGCCGGTCGGCAACCGGAGCGCAATGGGCCCGGGCGATGGTATGCCTAATGGCGATGCAGGGCCTGGGTAAACCGGGTATCAATTTCGGCAATCTGCAAATCGGCGCACCCTTGGATTTCAATTTCTGTTTTCCAGGCTACGCCGAGGGCGGCATGGGCGGCGATGTGGGATCCTCTAGAGTCGACCTGCA
>JGI24923J38494_100654_pt1 | contig 27748 bp, 22 predicted proteins | sample LinPFosplate11_FD_38494 | JGI IMG/M metagenome (IMG submission 38494) | reverse complement strand
GCAGATTCTGTAGTATTGTCAAACGCTATTGGAGGCCTGAGGATGGTATCAGAGCTGATCAGGCCTGCCGTTGTCGGATTCCTTGATAAGATGCTGCGTGCACAAAAGGGCAAGTCTTACAGGTTTGAAGATGTTAAAATACCTGCAAACTCAAAGTTTATCGGCCAGACCCTTGCTAAAGCAAATTTATTACACAATACCAGGGTGCTTCTAGTCGCGATGAGAGAAAAAGGAGGAGATTTTGTATACAATCCTGAGAGCTCATCTATTATCAAAGATGAATCGGTAATCGTGGTAATGGGGGAAAGTCTTGAGACGAAAAGAGTGAGAGAGTGGGTGGAGAATCAATAACAACGTTATGATGATTTGACACTCAACAAGTTATTTCTTTGGCGACCAGACCTCAATCCGATGCCCTTCCGGGTCAAAAAAATAAAAGACATGTGCACCCCATGGATGTTCCCTGACCGGGTCTATTTTCAGTCCACTGTCACACAGAAATTGCCAGGCCTCTCCAATATCTTCAACCTGTAGTGCTAACGTTATACCCGCCCCGCCGCTACTCTTGATAGACGCCCTCCGCTCATCCGCAACACTGATATGTGCAGTATCCGTCAATTTAAACTCTATAAACCAATCTGAGTCATGGGTAATTGGCAACTTTAAATGATGCTTGTAGAAATCAACAGTTTCCTGCCATTTTTTACAATAGAGGATAGTATTGGCTGTCTTAAGTGGGAAAATATTTGTCATAACTTCTAAATCCCTGTACATGTGGTGTTGTGGTTTGCTAAACGAGATAAACAGACTTCTTAAAAATCTTATAAAATGGTGCTAAGGTCATTAAAACAAAATACCTCCGGATTTCAACAACTTTTATCCGCTTTTTCCCCGGATTTCTTAAAACTCCAATATCCGGCAAGAAATGATCCGGACAAATTGTGCCATATACTGAACAGCGCTCCCGGGATTGCCGCCATTACAGAGAAATGCTTAATGGCCAATGCTACACTCAGCCCTGAGTTTTGCATGCCAACCTCAATACTGATGGTACGGCATGTTCGATCATCATACCCAAGTGACTTCGGAAGCCAGAAACCGACTAAGAGTCCGCACATGTTATGCAGCATAACAGCACATATAATAATAAACCCGACCTCCTTCAGTTTTGTTTGATTAAGACCGATGATAATTGCGATAATTACGACTATGGCAATGGTAGAAACAAACGGAAAAACGGAACCAATCTTTTTTATTCTGGTACCCAGGAAGGTATTGAGGGTTGTCCCGGCAAGTACGGGTATAAGGACCATCTGCAATATACTGAACAGCATTTTTAAGAACGGGACATGTACAATCTGATGTAAGTAGAGCAGAGAAAGTGCCGGCATCGCAAATACCGCAATGAGCGTAGACGCCATTGTCAAAGTGATTGATAATGCAACATTACCCCTGGCCAGATAGCAGATTACATTAGAAGCGGTCCCACCCGCACTGCTTCCCACTAACACCATACCTGCAATGTATTCCGGTGACAAACCAAACGACCTTGATATCAGGAATGCTGACAGAGGCATCACAAAAAATTGAAGCAGAACACCAATCAGGACTATCTTTGGGGACTTGACTGTTTCCCTGAAATCCGACCATTTCAGTGTCATGCCCATGCAGAACATTACTACTGATAACAAAGGAATAATTGCAGGTCTCAACCCAACGAACAGAGTAGGAAAGAAAAATGCAGTTGCTGATAAGAGGATTGCCCACAAAGGGAAGAGCCGTGTTAATAGATGAATCATATCTTAGTTTCCAAATACATATTTATATATGCTACCCCGAACTTTCGTCCCTATGCCTCTGTCGTTTGTTTAAGGAATCGCCTGCAAAGGCATGAGTATAGCTAATGGAACAAGACTCCGCAACTCGATAAAGTTAAAGAAATACGATTGCCACCGGTCATCTCCAAGACTATATAGTCGGCTTACAGCAAAAAAAATACTAATATTTTTTTTGCCCTTGATAATATCATTTAACAGTTTATACTCTATTAAAAGAAGAAGTAGATCGGTCTCTGCAGTAAGACAAGATTGCACTATACCGCCTCAAAATGCTTAAAGCCAGTTTTCCATAGTCAGAATGGTAACTCCCATCAATATGTTACAGGCCAGCCAGCTTACGATGTGCAGGAATATGTAAATAAGTTAATACTTCAGCAGTTAAACTTTGTAATCAGAACAGATTATATATGTGTCCTGAATACAAACGAGTAAGACAATAAAACAAGTCCCCGAAGTCTTCTTTCTGTTTATATCATCTTCAGGATTACTCTTGAAATGAGCAGCCATCGTCTTTTCGGTTATGAACACCCTGTATTACATTTTATATAGAGAGCATAGCCCTTGAGACTCAGGTCCACATTGATATTTGTCATTAGAGGACTCGCTGTCTCTGCAAGGATGATCACAGATAATTCCTTAAGATGGTAGAAATATGCACCGAATCAAAATTCACCTGCTATACAAACGTCGCTCTGAGTACCAGAGAGTGAAGATATACGTATACAGGAATTTAAATACTATAGATTAACAACAATCACAAACACTGTAACAGGAGACGCAACAAGAAGATGAAAACTATAATGATTATAGAAAACAATGAGACTTATCACAACACCTACAAAGCAATGCTGAAAGGCAATAATTATAAATTTATCCATACATATGATGGCTACGAGGCTATGGAGAAAATGGATGAAACAACTCCGGATCTCATAATCCTGGACATGCTTATGGACATGATCACCGGAGACACATTTTTCATGTACCTGAGGAATATCCCTGAATACGCAAGCATTCCGGTTATCATAATCAGTTCAGCTCCTGAAAGACTATACCGTCATCTCAGAATAACAGACCCTAATCTCGCTTTTATCGAAAAGGGATCGCTGGACAGAGAGACACTGATTGGAGAGATAAACAAAAAGATCTCTTTACCCGAGAATACTAGACGTGTTGTATCCAGATTGCCGGAGACACCCACCCCAGGCACTAAGAGCACATGCGTGGTCGGTGACTCGAATAATTAGAAACGCACTGCTCAATAAATGCCCTCATGCATCACGCACGATTACCTCTGGTAGTATAAATAGAGATTTTCAGTTTAATGATTATCTATTGCTATTTATTGTACCGGAGCTAGGAATTTTTCGAAAACGTTACTGTTTTGTTGAATTGACCAACTGAACATATCTGCTATTAAAGATACCTGTTCGTGGTTGAGCTGTATCAGTTTAAGCCAGTTTTCACCGACGGTTTTGTAATTAGGAAAATATTTTAAAGGTTGTTTGCCCTCTATACCCTTGTGGATTGCCCATTGAACATCCGGGCTCAATTGATTAATCCAATCCTGTACGGGAGCGTTATAAACCCATAGAACTTCAACCTTGTATTCAGGAATACCAAACCAGTCGTTAGGCTTAGTAGTATAACTTTCTTTCGCCATAGCAAGCCCACCTTTGGAATACGTATCCCAGAGTTTGTTGGCAAGAGAAGCGTAGTCATCAGCAACAAAAACCTGATTGTGAGGAAATTTAGAGTCGTTTAATCCAAAAAGCGGAGCAATATCAGAGTCAATTGTAATATTTCCCCCGACCTTTTTTAAGGCCGTTCCTGAATTTACAAAGACTATAATCTTTTTAACCTGTCTTTGCAATAAGGCCATAATGCCAAAATTTTCCAGATTACCACCGTCTGAAAAATATTGGTTCTTAGAAACGGCCTGAGACTTTACAGAATCTGTTACAGCCCAGTAATTTTCCCTGGGTAGAAGTCCCTTGATATCTGTTTTGGATTCATCATACCCATAAGCGGCACTGCTTATGCCGCTCGCATGCCAGATACTAAATGCTCCGTACTTTGCCGGCATTTCTAACCAGGCCCCTGTGGGCGCATCAGGACCGCTGCTTCCAAAGGCAAAGGTATCTAGAACACCACCTCCTGTATTCAAATGCTGTTTTTTAAACCAATGATGTTTCCCTTTTAAGGTAAGGGCAAAGGGGTTGCCAATATATAAAGGAGTAAATTGTACCAAGACCCTGTTCACTTTATCCAGATCTTCCAGCTCAACAGGCCACAGCAAGGTGCCATTAACAATGAGATAAGGCCTTCCCTCCTTTGGAATGTCAAAATTTGAAGAGTTCCAATCAGGTTGCAGTGATCTATTTTCGTTGAGAATTTTGGTAACTGTCGAACTATTCAGACTAAAGAAGTTGTTTTCTTCCAGGCCAAAAGGTTTAAAAAAAGTGTCTCTGACTGCATTGATCCATGCCATATCTTCAGGATCTTCAAGAAGATATTCTGCAATCGTTTTCTCAAAATCAGCCGTAGCCGGGTAGGCCAGGTTTGAATTCACAAGACTGGCTTTCCAATCTGACAATTTCCAGGTTTTCCTCTCTTCCGAGTTTGGATCTCCACCAAGTAATTCCTGGTCATCAGAAGCTCCGGATTTATAGTAAGTATATACGGCAGACGCCCATGAACCGCCAGAAACAGATTAAATGTAACGAGCATTCTTTAAGATTCCAAGTTGTTCCAATCCTCTCATTTGACCCATAGAGGCAGAAAGAGAACGCGTGCCGCCACCAGAAAAACAGATACCGCAGTTTGAGGTAGATGCAAGAAACTCCGGAGTTTGTTCCGGGAAGTTATAATTTTTGCCTGAGCTGGCAACTACACTAGCTTTAATGTTTCCTGTTACAACATTCGATCCGTGTTTCTCTATAGCGATACAGTTTTGAATAATTACCAGCGTAAAAAATGCTATTAATATTTGCCATCCGTTTTTCATAATAATTTCCTCCATGAAAAAATTATGGACTGAAGAAATAGGAAAGATTCCTATTCCAGGTTGTCATGTTACTACTAAGCAGTCCAAAAACAATACTTTCAAATCTTTAATGAATTTATTAACTTTTCAAAGATACTGGTTTTGGAAACCGGCCAACCAAACATCACGTCTGGCAAGCCGCCCGAGGCATCCATATGGGTTGTTTCAAGGTCCGACTCAGTCGGAAAAGCATTCCATCACCGCAATAATAATACGTGGCTAAAACTATTTCTTCTGAATTCCCATGCTATCCGGACACATGAGTAGGTGCCATACAAAAAGTTTATAGTATTTCAACATTCTGTTTCTAAGCCCTTCTTTTTGAAACAGAGTTATCAGGTTTCCTAATATATTTAGTATAAGGTTTATGAAAATCTTACACGGCTTCAGAATGCGAAGTGTAAGGTAAGATAATGGAGCTCTGTTTTTTCTGAAAAACTTGTACAGGGATATGTAATATTCTATCTGCGATCTCCAGGGCGTTCTCTTTTTACTGTGGCCTGAAAGATGAAAGACTTCAGCATCAGGAACGTGGTAAACCTTCCACCATTTTTTGTTCATCCTGAAACACCAATCTGTCTCTTCTAAGAAAATAAAGTAATCTTCATCTAAAACCCCTACATCGTCCATTGCCTCTTTCCTGACAATCATACATGCACCTATCACAGAATCCACTTCAATCGGGTCCTTATAACTCATTTTTTTACTCGGATATTTTCCCGGAAAGAAGAGACGGAGAATACTTTTATTAAATATTTCTGTCTCTGTGGATGGAAAATTGTCTATTGAATTCTGTCTGGAGCCGTCGTCGTTTAAAAGCTGGACGCCCGCTATGCCGGCACTGGGAGTGGTGGCCATGAAGGCAAGCAGTCTCTTTACCGAGTTCTCCTTCAGGACAGCATCCGAATTGAGGAGTACGGCGAATCTTCCATGCATTATGCTAAGGGCCTGGTTGTTCGCATGTGCAAATCCGGTATTTGTCTCGTTTTCTATGAGCTTTACTTCCGGAAATCTTTTCTTTACCTCCGCTTGGCTCCCGTCTGTTGAATTGTTATCAACAACATATATCTCCCAGTCAATATCAGTAACGGTCTTATAAATTGAATCTAGACAATCCATAAGGATATCACGGGTATTCCAGTTTACGATTATGAAAGATATATCTACCAATCTTCTGTCACATCTCCTTGGGATGATACGTAGAGTATTTTTTCTGTCTTGCTGAGGCTTGCTACCTCCCTCATGATATTCTTCTTTTCATTAGTTATACCGCATAGATCCAGGTACTCATTTAAGAATCTTAATCTATCCGCTAGCGTAAACAGTCTCGGCGTGGAAAGATTGATCTGTACCAGGTTCTTCACTCTTTTTCTAACAGTTATCTCTTCATTAAATGAAACCTTATCAAAATCAAGAAATGTAAAGTCAAACGATTTACCATTCTCTTTCACCATAATATTACACGTCTTCAGATCATGATGGAAGATATTGTGATTATGCATCTCGCCCAAAGTATTAGCAATGTTGCTTATTAATGCCTTTTTCTTTTTAATATCTTTTCTATTATCTAAATTTTTCAATATGTATCTGTCCATTTCCAGACTATCTTTAACCTCTTCCATTATTAAATAACTACCTGTGGTAATTCCAGATCTCTTCTTCTCTAATAAGGCCAGTGGCAAAGGAGTGTTAAGTCCATACACTCTTAAACCATTTCCGGCAACCCACGCCTTCCTTCCTGCAGAACCACGGAAGAGGTTTTTTAAAAGGCATCCGAAACATCCAACCCTATATTGCTTCACTACAACATTTTGAACTGTTTTATCTTTAAAAGCGTGACGTGTTAATGCAGTCTTGGAGTCGCATTTCATGATGACGGCACTGTCATTATTAATCAGTGCACTATTGTGCTTCTCAATCAGTTCATGCAAACTGTCAGTATCATAACCCTTCCTGAAAAACATCTTCATGTTTGCAATCATTCTCCTTGAGAAAACACTACTCTCCTTCAGGCATCTTTTCCGCCTGCTTCTATAGTGTATATTCCTTATTTTAGAGGATTGTTCATCTATTTGCCGTACGAGTTCTTTTTCATCCGTAACGTTACCAAAAGCACTATCTCCATATGATTGAATAAAATCAATTTTATCACTCATTGTCATTATTGATGACAATGAGTTGAAAATCTGTGCAAGATTAAATATCCTCTTATTGGTTGATACGCTCTTAAATATCTTCACGCGGTGAAGATCCATTAAGTAAAGATCATATCCCGTAACATTCTGTTCCTTATTGAACTTTATCAATATATTACCAGCGTGAAGATCGTAGTGACAGAATCCTTTTTCGTGAATATCTCTTATAAACACCGCCAGTTTATTCAACAGCATTCTCTTTTCAAATTCCTTTCCTTCTGACAGGAAGCTTACATAATTGGCAGTGAAGAATTCCATGAGTTCTTCACTGTTTGTAACAGTCTCTGTAACCATAAGAAGGCCTCTCTTTCCCTCTGATATTGCAAGGGGTAAAGCTGTCTTGATATCATTACTTCGCAATGCGTTACCCACCTCCCACTCTGTCCGGGCTTTGGTTGGTACAAACAGATGCTTTATGTATTCTTTGAAGCCACCTCTCTTGAAATACTTAATGTATATACCATTTGCATTAATGCCAGATGCAGGCATCGAAATTACAGATCGCACCCGGTTCTCCTTTACTAATATATAACGCTTACCATTTAAGTTCGAGAGAAAATCATCAGGGTTAAACATGTCAGGAATATTTTCGTACCCATCCCTTACAGTCCATTCCGTTCCGTTCTTTATAGTCTTTTCCATAGTACTGTTATTTATATAACACTTGAATAGTAGGTTGGGTGAAGTGAAACGCACCCAACAAGAAATGATGGGTTCCCTGCGATTAATCCATCCTACTAGCAAAATAAGGATAACTTTAAGAAATGTCTAAATCAAGTAAAAACAACACGTTATCAATAAGCTGAAGATTATCTCTGTTTTTTAGAAATTTGACTTGAAAATTACTTTGAAGTAATATAAGTCATTCATTCTTATTGGATAGGCATAATGTTGTGGAGTTGAAACCAAATGGAAAAGCTTACGATACGTCAAATAGAGAAATCTGATCTGGACAAGATGGGCAACAAATTCAAGAGTGAGTTTGGACGCACTCATGCAGACGATCTTCACGATCAATCATTGTCCAATCTTGCCTTCTTTGTTGCCTGGCTGAATGGTAATCCAGTCGGACATACGTTAGTCAGATGGTTGGGTCCGAGAGATGCAGCGGTGAGGGAGGATTATCCGAATTGTCCTGAAATATACCGCTTGAGGGTGTTAAAAGAGTTCCGATCACAGGGAATCGCTACGGCAATCATCAGCAAATGTGAGAACGAGGCGCTCAAAAGAGACTGCTTGCTCATTGGACTTGGAACACATTCAAATATTACCTCGAAAGACAATTTGTACATTCAATTAGGCTATAAACCATCAACAGCAGGTAACTACATCGATACGTATAAAACCAGGTCGGATAACGGAACTGTAGCTACAATTCGCAAAGAAGCACAGTTTCTGATAAAGAGGATAGGAAATTAAAATCCCCAGTTAACGACTATCTCTCACTGAAAGCACTATGAGAAGTGACAAACTATCTATTTTACAAACCAGAGTTAGATTGAGGAATTGACAAAGAAGAAAAACTTTATGAGGTGTGAAATAAAGATAAAATAATTTCTGTTCTTGCTACTGTAACACACTTAATATCTTCTTTGTGCTTTCTAATACGTCTTTTTCTGTTTTTCCTTCTGCGTGTATTATCTTTATATTACCTTTCCCATAAGGATGCCACTTCCAGGAAAATTTCACTGTAGGGTAACCGTTAAATACAACCAGTTCCGGTATTTCCAAAGCGGCTGCAACATGCTGGCCCATTGAATCGTATCCTACGTAAAACTGACTTTGAGATATCAGAGCCGCAAATTGACCGATACCACCCTTGTAAGTAATCAAATCAGGTTTAAGCTCTTCAATAAACGCTAAATCTTCATTAACCCTCATTATGGCCTTACCGCGTGCCTTCAGTCGATCAATTAACCTCTCAGTTCTCTCTATTTCATCCTCCCCAAATCCTTCATCCAGTATAACCTTAGCACCTTGTTCTAGTAAATGTAAAACTACTTCGAATTCAAATTCGTCGCTTACCCTCTTATCATCATTTCCTCCCACACCAAAATTGACAGTGACGGTAAATTCTTTATTGTTAAACAACTTCTGATAAAAACCTTTTGCAGCTTCATTATATCTGGCAGGAACACTTAATGCGGGATAGGTAAAATTCCCTATCGTTCCTTCAAATACCTTGTTTAACCATTCATTAACATCTTCTCCTAACTTCCTCATCTCTTCATCAGCATGTGCCAAAGGCTCGAAAAGATAATAACCGGTATCTTTTTTAACTAATGGTAATAAGCCCAATTGTGTGACCCTGGAATTTGAGTCAATTATTGCATATTCACCAGGCTCCATATCTTTTGTTTCACTGTTTATGCTTTCCAGCGCATGCAGCCAGCTTTCCAGGCGTGATACCAAGCCGCCCCTTCTCTGGTAATCCATGGGTATAATTTTTATATTTTCTTCACCACCGAATAATTCGTAGTTTTTGCTGTTTGCCAGGAAACAAATCCTGGCATTTGGAAATAACTTTTTTGACCTCTCAATTATTATGCTGGTTACGGCGACATCTGCCCCAATAGTAACGCGAGACAGGACAAATACCTTCTTGACATTGTTCCTATAAGCAGGCCCTACTTTGTCAGGAAGGATCAAATCCCTGACCCTGTCCAGCAAATCCTGTTGCGTGAACAAGCCGAATGCCTCCAGTGTTTTGTCTATATGGACTGCCTCTGGTAAATCTCTTATCAGCTGTATGACATAACTGAATATTTCATAATAAACATCCCTATCGGCAGCATCAAAAGAGTCGTTTAACGGTTCAATAATACCCTTAAAAGTTGCATCAATTCCTGATTTGGCTACTAACTCATCTATGTGTGTTGCGAGATCGAATAGTTCCTTGACTCTTTGTTTATCAATTCCTATTCCCAGGCAATGTTCTTCCATTATTTTCTTTGCAATTACTTTTGCCCTCTTAGTCATGTCTGCCTCACTATTACTTGAAATGATCTACTTGTTTATTTGATATTCTTGAATAGTTATCACCGGATATGCCATTTTGAATTTATAGTTATATTACTATGCTTCAGCCCTTATTAAATCCATACACGTCTGCACCACTTTTTCAGGTGTTATCATCGTCATGCAGCGCCGATCTGTGGGACACGTCTTAAGCTGGCACGGTGAGCATTCGATATCTTCTCTTATCACCTTACCTGTCTCATATTCTGATTCCGTATACTTTGGGCCATTAGGGCCCATCAGTACGACAACCGGCCGGTTAAGGGCTACCGCAAAATGCCTTGGTCCAGAGTCCAACGCTATTAAAAGCATGCACCGTTTTACGATTACCTTAAAAACATCCAGGGAAATTGAGGCCCTTGAAAGGTTGATCAGACGTGACTTGGAAAGTTTTTCTATTTCATCAGCAAGTCCAATTTCACCGGGACCGCAAGTCAAAACTATATTACAATCAACAAGTTCCTTTAATGAATCTGCTGTTCTGGCAAACCCCTCAGCCGTCCAGAGCTTTGAAGAACCGTAAGATGCACCGGGACTCATCAGGAAAAAAGGTTTCTTATCGATATTGTATTTTTTAAATAACTCATTTGCCTTGTTTTCACATGCTCCGGAAATAAACATTTCCGGTTTCCCTGATGTTATTTTACATCCAAGTCGAGCACATAACTTTAAATAATAATTGCCCATGTAAGTTGGTAAAAATTTTCTATTTTCACTCAATCTTTTTATACTGTCGGTTAATAAAAAAGAACGTGAGTCCCGGTTGTATCCAACGCGTCTCTTCACTCCACCCAACCACACCATAAGCGCAGAACTGAATGAATTTGGGAATAAGAACCCCAAATCAAATCTTTCCATTCTAAGTTTATAGATCAAGCGTAAATATTCATTTGTGCCTTTTCCGAATACTTTACGAGAAGAAAGGTCATCATTATTACTATTTTTTACTTTTGGTACTAATTCAATCACCTCATCAAACCATGGAGAACCGTCAATTACCCCTCTTAAATTCTCCTTAATCAGTAACGTTATATGTGCATTAGGAAAGTTCTCTCTAATACACCTGAATGCAGGAGTTGCCATCACAACGTCACCAACCCAATTGGGAGATCTAACAAGAATTTTGTTTGCCTTAATCATCTGTCCCATTTTGAATTGACTGCGGTAAATGAATTATATTTAATCGCGTAATGCTCCACATTCGCCTGTTTTAATTGTTTTGAAATCTCTTTGTCAAATGGCATGGTAAAATCCTTTATGTTTTCCCATACATCAGACGGAATCTTTTCAATCATATTTATTAATATTGAGTACATTTCCTTTGACGAATCATTGCAACACATATTTACATACCAGGGAATGGTCCGTTGTAACTTTGCAACGAAAAGATTATGTTCCTCACCAAAATCCAGACAAGTATCATCTGTGAAGTTGTCAAGGGCATTCATCTTATCAAAATTAATAAAATTACCTTTTTTGCTTATTTCATAAGCCACCGTCCTGGGAAATGGATAAAAAATGGACCATCTGAAGCGGCCGGGCTTTATTGTAGCGAGCAACTTTACTGTTTCAAGGATCTCTTCCCTAGTTTCATGCGGAAGTCCAAACATAACGAATGCTGAAGTGTGAAGGTCGAATTTGTGGGCGCTTTCAAAGGCGCGGATTATGTCTTCATTAGTCATTGGGCGTTTGAGAATATCTTTTCTGATCCTTTCGCTTCCACTTTCTAATCCAAACTTAATAATCATACATCCCGCATCCTTTAGCATTTTTGCCCTTTCGTCATCAAATGCTCTGATATGCGCATTGGCGACGAAAGGTACCTTCACTGCTTTTTGATACTTTTCACAAAATTCCTTAAGATATGTCTTGCTGGAAGTGAATACGTCATCATCAAATATAAATGTTGTAATATTATTATATTTATTTAGTAAATACTCAATTTCATCAATTATATCGTCAACTGAATGTCTTCTAATATAATTCAGGTCTCTTGTGCTGCTACCGGTTTCATCTTTATAACGTTCTACAATTGAGTGGTTAAAGCAGTATGTGCATTTGAACGGACAGCCTCTAGAGGTCATCATACGGACCCAACCACCTTCTGAATCGATCATCTTCTGAAAGTCAAAGATTTCATAGTCTTTTCTTGGTAAATCGGTCAATTTCGGCAAGGCCCTGACGTTATTCGAAATAACTTTTCCATTACTCCTAACCCAGATATTGCCGATTCGAGTAGTGTCAGCTCCTTGCTCGATTTTGTCAGCTAATTCCAGCACTGCTTCTTCGCATTCACCAACACAGACATAGTTAAAACACTCTTCTACTATGACCTCCTCAGGGACCATAGTAGTATGAACACCACCACAGGCAATTGGTATATCACAAAAGCTCTTAATAAATTTTGCTATTTTCAAAGCGTATTGGTATTGCGTGGTAACTGCGGAGAAGCCTATCAGTTGTGGATTGTATTCTTCTATTATCCTTTTAATCTCTTTGTCATCGGGTAGATTACCCAGTTTTTCGTTTAAATTGATCAGTTTTGTTTCGTGACCATGTTTCTTTAATACGGCAGAAATAAAGACAACTCCGAAATTAAAACCGACTTGTGAGTTTATGTTAGGATATATTAAAAGTACCTTCATAGGTATTTATGTTTGTCTAAAAGGCGGATAATTAGATTCCCGCTACTTCAATTACATTGATTGCTGTAAACAATAGAATACTACCTGAAAACAATATCTGATCAGATTTTAGCCATTTTAACAAAATAACTTCTATGCATATAGGAAAATTTCTTAACACAGGCATCCACTTCACACATGTAGTTAGGACATAACAACTTGATATCATAGTGTTTATATAATCCGGTAATGCATATTTAAATCTATACTAACTTAAATATGTATCTGTGACGTATTACAAGGACCTACCTAAACCATGCGTGCTCTAAGACTTCTGTAATAATAGCTAAACAGTGTTAAACCCTGTTGGATAAATAGGTTGGATATCCAGTCTGCTTTGTTCTTAGTAAGGATCTGAGTTTTTCAATTACACGAACCAAAACAGCATATAAATAACATTTTACGGTAAATAGCACGTTACTTGAGTTTCCTTGTTTCATGTGATAGACTTGTTCCTTCTTTTTAATTTATGTTGAAGACTTCCAAGTGCTCCATAGCACATAATATTTAGTTTTTCTCTTAAAAGTATAATTAAGGACAACATGAAAATATTTCATCTTTATAGTGATTGGAAATGGACGGGCCCGGCAGAGCCCGCACTCAATTTGTGTGAAACCCTGAAGAAACGTGGTCATGACATAACGTTCGCTTGCGGAAAGGCAGATGAGGCTTTAATGCTTTTGCCTGATTCGGAATCTGTTGAGAAATATGCCTCTGAACGTGGCATTGTACCCATCACAAAGTTTAGTTTAACTAAACATTTCAGGTTCTTTAATGCCATTAATGATATTAGAATGCTGACAAAATTCATTAATAACGAAACTTTTGATATTATCCATGTTCATCGTAATTATGACCATTTGGTAGGTGGGATTGCCGCCAGGAGAGCGAAGAAATCTTTGCCTATAGTCCGCACCAGTCATGATGGTATCGCGCTAAAAAAAGGTTTGAGAAATAAAATATGCTTATCAAAGCTTACAGACAAATTAATTACCGTATCTGAGCAGGCAAGGCAGGCAGAAATAAAAAATTATAACCTGCTAGAAGATAAGGTTATTAAGATAGATGCTGCCGTTGATTGCCAGCGTTTTAGCCCTGTAAATTCAAATTCCGGCAGTAGAGAAAAATTAGGTATAAGAGATGGTGATATTGTTGTGGGAATCATCGCCAGAATCCAGCCACATCGCAGGTTTAACGAGCTTCTCAGGGCAATTAAAATTGCATCACAAGAGGATCCCAGAATACGGTTGCTTGTAATAGGACGAGGGACTAAGGAGAAACAACTATTGACAGATCCAACCAGGGAAATGGGACTGGAAGATGTTGTGATCCATCCCGGATACCGAATAGATGATTATGTAGATGTCGTATCGTGCATGGATATTGATGTATTTCTGATTCCGGGATCAGACGGTTCTTGCCGTGCAGTCAGAGAGGTTATGGCAATGGGAATACCTGTTATAGCCGCAAACAGGGGAATGTTGCCAGAAATCGTTGATAACAATGTTAATGGATTGGTAGTTGATGATACTCCGGAAAATTTAGCAGACGCAATTTTAAAGTTAGCCCAAGATGAGAACTTAAGAAAAAAACTGGCAGAAGCATCATTAAACAAAGCGGTAGAAAAATTTTCTTTAGAAGCTTTGGCCACACAAGTTGAAAAAGTTTATGAAGAACTTTTATCTGCAAGAAATCAATAATTTGTAAAATTCTGAATTCCTTTTGATAAAAACATCCCTGAACCTTTCTGGTATGAAGATAATAAAGAATCCCGAAAAGATATTGATTATTCGGCTTAGCGCCATAGGTGATGTGGTAGATGTTCTACCCGCGCTAAGGTGTTTACGGTCTAACTTTCCGGAATCCAGGATTTCCTGGTTAGTAGAAGATCGAGCAAGTGCGATTCTTTCCGGTCATCCAGACATTGATGACGTAATAGTATTTCCCAGGAAGAAGTGGCAACGTGAAATTTTAAAAGTCAAAAAGGCCATCAGCACATTATCTGATATTCTATCATTTTATAGGAAACTGCACGGAGAACGCTACGATCTTGTCCTGGACTTTCAGGGCAACCTTAAGAGCGGAATAATGAACCTGATAACAGGTTCAGAAAACAGGGTTGGATTTGGAAAAGGTTTTTCTAAAGAGTTCAACTATCTGTTTACCAGGTACAGAGTGTATCCTCAGAACAAAAGAGAGCACAGGATAGACAAGAACCTTTCATTGCTTAAAGGGATAGGATTTAAAGCCAAATTTCAAAATCCGGAGTTCCCTGTATCCAGGCCTGACCAGGAATATATTTCTCATTTTATCGACGAAAATAATAAACGTTCAGTTCCATTAATTATTATAAATCCCTGCACAAGTGAATATGGGTCATATAAGCGATGGCCTACACTCAATTATGCCAGACTGACGGATATGATTCTGGAAAAATATGATGTCAAAGTGATTTTCATTTGGGGGCCAAATGAGCTTGAAATTGTTAACGAGATTATCTCGTATATGAAGCAAAAAGCATTAGTATCTTGCAAGACAACAATAAAACAACTCATAGAATTGATACGTCGTGCGGATCTTTATATTGGGGGGGACACCGGACCATTGCATATTGCGTCTACTTTATGTATTCCTACTGTGGCAATCTTTGGACCCAAGGACCCTATACTCTATGGACCATATCATAAAAATACAGCAATTATAAATAAGGAATTGCCGTGCAGTCCATGTAGGGACAGAACCTGCTCTGATCCGGAATGTCTAACTACGATTTTACCCGAAGAAGTATTTCAGGCAGTAAATCAATTAATGGATAATATTTTGATTCACAAAACTTTCAATTAGAATATTGAGTTATGACCATATATATACAATTCTAAGATCAAAACCAACTTGAGATTTAATGTTAGGATATATTACACTTTCCCGCCTCATGTTCCAGTCCGACCACCTCATCAAGCCACGGAGTGCCTTCAATTATTCCTCTTAAATCGTAATTAGTAGTGTAATTCCGGCAGAACGTTTGGTAGGAAGCAATAGGCGCACCCTCTCTACATTAATTGCTCAAATATTTTCAGCATCCTTGGTGCGTTTGCTTTAAGTGAATAATGCTCAATAACTCTCTCTCTCCCAGCCATTCCCATTTTCCTTCGAAGGTCATGGTCGTTTATCATAATTTCAAGCTTTTCTATCCACTCTTCCTGAGAGTTTGCCCAGAAACCATGTACACCATCCTGAACGATTTCCTTGTTGATACCTGCAGGACTACAGACTACCGGAACACCCGTAGCAAGGCACTGTAGAATCTTCAGGCCGCACTTTCCATGCGACCATGGGTCGTCCATGAGCGGCATCAGTCCGATATCAAAACTTTGAATATCTGCAACTTCGTCCTTCTCACTCCACTGCTTTTTATCCACAGCCATATTTTCACAATCGAAAAATGTATCACATACAATCTTTAGCCTTAATTTATCATTCTTTTTACCAAGAGTCTCAAATATAGGTTTCATTTTCTTCAAATAATGAATGCTTCCATGGGCACCAACCCAGCCCAGGGTAATGTTGTCACTCTTCTCCGAATATGTTTTTTGCGGATACAGAGAGATATCTATTGGAGAGGGTATAATTGTCACATTTTGCGTGTACGGAATAGTATTTTGCTGTAAATACTCATTTCCCGCTATAACGTGGTCAGAAGCATTAACCATGTTCTTAAACATCTTAACCCGCGTTTTAGATTCATGCCTAAGATGCTTGGAACTACGGTGCATTACGGAGTCATCAAAATCGTAAACGATTTTTCTCGCATTCTTCCTTATGAACTTGAGCCAGAGAATCGGAAATCTCTTTCGCTGAATAAACAGAATATCATATTGTTTTACACTCTTGAATACTTTCAGCTTTGCAAAGAACCCTTTCGGAAAGCATTGGACAGATGCCTGGATTCCATGCTCCTTGAGATATGGCAGATATTGAAGCACTCTGTATCTGCTTGCCGCCACATCAAGCCCTTGAACCAAGAATAGTATCTTCATGTAATTATGCTACCACTTCTTTATATATTTCTATAATTTCTTCACAGTTTTTCTCTGCCGGATATTTTTCTGCTTTTTCCCGCGCGGCAATGGATACCTTTTGCCTGAATTCATCATTAAAAAACAGGCTTATCTTTTCTGCCAATGCCTTATAATTCTTTGGATCTCTCATAATAAAACCATCCTTACCATCTTCCATTATGCCGCTTGCGCCATCAAACACTGTTGTAATAACCGGCAGTCCACTTGCCAGAGACTCAGTAGTTACAAGAGAACAGGAATCGTAAAATGTAGGGTGCACATAAAGATCTGATGCGGCATAATATTTTTCTATCTCGCCTACATGCCCCAGGAATAACAAATTATCGATGCATCCTTGTTTTTTTGCCAGTTTACGGTATGGAGCCTCATTACCTCTTCCTATTATCAGGGCCTTGAAATCCCTTCCAGACTTTTTAAGTTCCCCCAGTGATTTGATCAGAGTAAGAAGTCCCTTCAGCCGAAAGTTATTACTTATATACAAAACAATAAATTCTTCACCCAGAGACAGCTTTTCTCTCATAACTTTTCTGTATTTGTTTTTGTTATCCGGATGAAATCTTTTCAAGTCGACGCCATTATAGACCACGTCTATTCTTTGTGGATCTATATTATGGTATTTAATAATGTCATTCTTTATCATGTCGGATATGGCAACAATCCTGGAAACACCTTTACCGGTATATTGTTTTCTATCCAGCCATATTATAAAATTCTGTCTGAGACTGAAAAAACCGGCTACCTGTTTTAAAATCCGGTAAACAGGACAACTTATTGACAGAAAATCCTGTTTAAGCCATGCCTTTTCAACTCCACAGTGTGGATTAAAAACATTCATTCCCAATGCTCTGCCGACAACGTGTACAATATCAAAATAATTTTTGGACATCTCCCTTCGGCTGTTTATGACGAATGAAATGTCTTTAAGGAATTTAGGAAATCTTATTGAGGGAATTGTGTGATACTGTATCTTGTTATTGTTACTCTCCCATTTACTGGCATATATATGTACTTCATGACCTCTCTCTGCAAGCTGATTTGCAAAATTTGAGAGATATCCCTCACCACCTCCTTTTGTTGGCAAGTATTTATATATATTTAAAGCGATTTTCATAGGCTGTACATATTTGTATAATATTAATGGAGTGATTAGGTCTTGAAAGTCATGTTGCTGGTAATCCGTTTGTAAAATGGCAGAAAGCTATTTGCTTCTTTTTGATATTCCTTTGACTCTTCCAATTTGCCCTGACTATAAAGACCTTCAGCCACTTTCATACTGTACCTGGCAATTCTTTTCCTTAGTATTTTTTTCTCTACTCCGTCAAGATCCGTAAAATTGTTATAAATCTTCTTGTAGACGCCAAGGTTCTCATTATCAAAAAGAAAATCGTTATTAGACGCATTGGTATCATGCACCCTGTACCTCGTAAGCCCTTTATCAACAAAACCGCATTGGAATTTTCGAGCTATACGTAAGAACATATCATATTCATCTCCAAGAAAAAATGTTTCATCATACGGCCCAACGGCATCCAGACATTCTCTTTTCACCACCACGGTTGAAGTCTGAATAAAACTTTTGGAAAGAAGCTCTTTAAATATCCAACCGCTGTAACCTTTCTCAGGTTTTGTTCTCAGCTCCTTGCCATTCTTGAAACTGGTATATTTTGTATAAACCAGTCCTGCCTGAGGATTTTCGATAAAACATTCCATTTGCAACATGAGCTTGTCAGGAACCCATAAATCATCATGGTCAAGGAAAGCTACAAACTCTGCATGAGACAAACTTATACCCGCATTCTTGGCACTTGCAATTCCTCCATTCTCCTTGTAATGATATCTTATTCCATGCATATATGGCAGCAGTGCATCACGAGTGCCGTCCACGGAACCGTCATCAACAACAATAATTTCATAGTCCTTATATGTTTGATTCAGAACAGACTCTATAGTCTCCCCAATAAACTTTTCGTTATTATAAGTATGTATTATTACGCTTACGGTTGGCATTTATCTTTTTCTCTGACAGGATTTTCAGTCCCAGTCTTTTGTTGAGTAACGGCTTCTTCCATATCACAATTTGACAATAAGGTACTCATTGGTAGATCTGATAGTTTCGTAATTCTTCTTCAAGTAATCTATTACACTACTATCAATCACATCCTGTTTGGTCGTAACAAAGTAATCAGCACCTTCCTGTTTTAAGCCTTCTATTCTTTCAATTGAACATGTATTTGCATCCATAGTCCATCCTCTTCTATTACAGTAGTACAAGAGTTCCGGCCCACCCCATATACAACCTATTACAAGATCATTTTCACGTGCTGTTTCATCTACTATCTTGCCAGCAATTTGAACTGGGTAATCCTTTTCAACCCTTTTGGTTTTGTATCTCCCGGTAATTTTGTGGTAGCTGATAAGAGGAAGGGCTACAACCATGATTACAAATAATAACTGTAAAACTATTTTTCTTATTCCAGTTATATTGTATGCAGTTATTAATTTAAGAGAGTTGCTAAGGGCATACCCTACAAATACAGATGCCGGAACTATTATTGGCATAGTGTAGTAAGTGTGCCACTCAACCTCTTTAGCTGCTATAAAAAAGTATATGATTATTGCAAGCAACCAATAATGAATGTACCTGAACTCTTTCTTCTTGAGTGTGAAAATTATACCCAAAACTAAAAATACGCCCCCAATATATATCAAATCCTTCTCAAATACTTCTGCATAGAATACCTTCTCATAAAAATGCAGATTTGTTAAAAAGTAGACTGAATACTTCATATAATAACTAAAGCTTAAGGAATTCACTGACAGGTTATCAATACTTTTTAAATAGTTGGCATGTTTGTACCATAATAAAGTAATTGTCAAGCTCAGGATGGCGAAAAGCCATAACTTCCATTGTGTTAGAATGTTGAGTTTGTATTTCTTAAGACAAAGATATAGTAAAGGCAATCCTAAACAAATCGTGGGGATTTTTGTAAGAAATGCAAATGTGGCACAAAATGTCATGAGAGCAAATCTCCACCACCCTTCTCTGTCTATCCATTCTGAAAAGAAGTAAAGCATGGTGATAGAGAAGAACAACATAGTTGATTCCGGTTGAAAAGACCTGGAATAAAAGAATATATAAGGATTAAATGTATAAAAGAGTAAGGTTATCAACCCGGTTGTGCTACCCGCATATTTTCTTGTCAGTTTATACAAAAAAAATGCACCACCACAAAAAGCAATTATTGACACTAATCTACCTAAAGATTCATGTATACCAAAGAGTTTGTATAATATAGCAACCGCAAATGGGTATATGTTGAACTCAGACCCCCCAATGTAGCCTTCCGTATTACCACTCGCCAATACCTGAGGATAGAAGACATTCATCCCACTGTAATAAAAGTTACGCGCAATAGATGCAGTATAACATTGTCTCCACCCGGCAACCTCAAGTATAGGTTGTGTTATATTTATCAGTCTAGCCAGGAAACCCGCAAGTATAATCAAAATTGCATATATGGTATTTTTATTTAACATGATATATTCAATTAATTTAAAATATTTTGATCAAATGACTTCTCAAGTTTCAGGAATATAGTTTTTTATGCTATCTCTCTCTTTGGATGTAGCGTAATGAGCAATAATTAGAGTGTAATAAATAAATATCTTGTCAAAATATGTTAACCACATTCAATATCATCCAGGTTAAGACGCTGATGATGAAACTGTATCCAAATTGACAAGTTTCAGTAAAAAAAGGCAAAAATCCATCGATTTAGAGGCTTAACCTAACTTCCGGTTTTTTCTGGTAAAATGATTGAAAAAATTGATTTTTATCATTATGATTCAGATTAGAAAAATTTCAAGTTATTTATTGGAAATTCTTTGAGCAGAAAGAGTTAGTAATCTTTCACGTTTTGGATTTTACTTGACAACAACCAATATTAGAGGTTATTTAACCCATAATTAATTGTACCCTGTGCGAGCTGTTTACACATCTTCTGCAAACATACAAAAGCGCATTTTTGTAAGGATAATATAATATGAAGATTCCTGTTTTTGACCTTAAAAGGCAGTATGAGTACCTGAAGACGGAGCTGGATAACGCCTTTACAAACATTTTTGAAAGTGGAAATTTTGTTCTGGGCGAGAATGTAAGATTGTTTGAAGAAGAATTCGCGAGATATCTTGGTGCCGGATTTGCCGTAGGAGTAGGTTCCGGTACGGAAGCATTGCATCTTTCCTTAATAGCTTGTGGTATTGAACATGGAGATGAAGTAATCACTGTTACAAATACGGCAGTCCCTACTATCTCCGCCATATCATTTGCAGGAGCCAGACCGGTACTTGTTGATGTCACTCCTGACACCTACACAATAGATACAAAAAAAATAGAGAAAAAAATCACAAAGAAAACAAAGGCAATAATGCCTGTGCACTTTTATGGCCACCCTGCTGAGATGGAACAGATAATGAAATTGGCAGAAGCGCATAACTTAAGAATTATAGAAGACGCATGCCAGGCCCATGGCGCACAGTATAACGGCAAGAATGTGGGTACGCTGGGTGATGTGGGCTGCTTCAGCTTTTATCCCACAAAGAACCTGGGAGCTTACGGTGATGGAGGAATAGTAGTTACCAACGATGAGGAATTATATAACAGACTCATTATGCTCAGGAATTACGGTGAAGTAAAAAAATTCACTTCAAAAATTGAGGGATTCAATTCCAGGCTGGATGAAATTCAGGCCGCTGTACTCAGAGTCAAGTTAAAGCATTTAGACACATGGACCAACAGACGCAGGGAAATAGCTACACAGTATCAACAACTGCTATTTAATTCAAATGTGCAGCTCCCCTGTGAAAGGCAATGGGCAAAACACGTGTACCATCTTTTTGTAATAAGGACAAATAAAAGAGATGCCCTCAAGGAATATCTCCAGGAACGTGGAGTCGGCACACATATACATTACCCAATCCCGATTCATTTTCAGGAAGCGTATGAAAAACTCGGGTATAAGACGGGAGATTTCCCAATAAGCGAGAGAAACGCCGGAGAAATTTTATCTTTACCTATCTACCCGGAACTGACAGCAGAGGAAATTGAAACAGTCGCCGGTTTAATTACAGAATTTCAAAGTAGAGATTCGTAATTGCAAAAGTTTGAAATTAGGATGTGTCCCTATTTACAGGAGTAGCATAATGGCCAAAGCCACTGTTTCAGCATGTGTAATGACTTTTAACAATGCTGACGTGATTAAGGAGTGTATGGAGAATATAAAGTGGGCCGATGAAGTCATCGTTGTCGACTCCTACAGCACTGATAACACGGTTGAAATATGCCGTGAATTTACAGACAAGATTCATCATAGAAAATGGCCCGGTTTTAAAGATCAGTCAAACTACATTGTTAGCCTTGCTAACTACGAGTGGATTCTCTTTATGGATGCTGATGAGATTATCTCTCCTGAACTTTACCTGGAAATTCAGTCGCATCTGAACAGTGATTCAAATAACTGGGATGGGTTTTATTTCCCGCGCAGAACGCGTTATCTAGGAAGCTGGATTAATCATGGAGAGTGGTATCCTGCGTACGACCTCCTTCTCTATAAAAAAGATAAGGGCAAGTGGGTAAAAGAGCCTCATGCGACTCTGGAGTTGGACGGCAAGGCAAAACATTTAAAGAGTGATTGCCTTCACTATACGTATAGAAATCTTTCACACCAGCTTAGTACCATCGACAAATACACAGATATGAGCGCTATAGAGATGGAGAAGGACGGTGTGAAATTTATCATATTTCAACTTTTATTCAGACCCCTTTTCAGATTTATCAAAGGATATTTCTTCAAACGTGGATTTATGGATGGAGTGCCGGGACTGGTAGCGGCTATTACGACGTCATTCTATGTATTCATGAAATATGCAAAGCTATGGGAATTACGTATAAAGAATCAGCCACAAATCGGCACAGATAAAAACGCATACAAATGAAAATACTTCATCTCTTCAGTGATTGGAAATGGACTGGCCCGGCAGAACCCGCACTCAACCTCTGCACAGAATTAAAGAAGCGAGGACATGACGTCACACTTGCATGTGGCAAGGCAATGGACGATTACCCATTCCCACCGGATTCAGAGTCCGTTGAAAAGTATGCATACGAACGTGATCTGGTACCTGTTACCAGATTTAATCTAAGTAAACATTTCAGTTTTTTCAAGTACATCTCTGACATTAAGAATCTTTCAGTTTTTATGAACGATGAGGCGTTTGACATAGTCCATGTTCATCGAAATCAGGACCATTTAGTTGGTGGAATAGCCGCCAGACGTACCGGAAGACACTTGCCTGTCGTACGAACAAATCACGACGGGGTTGTACTGAGAAAAACCCTGAGAAATAAAATATGCTTAACCAGGCTCACAGACAAGTTAATTGCCGTTTCAGAAAAAGCAAGAGTGGCAGACATGGACCGTTTTGGATTAAGCGAAGATAAAACTACCATGATTAACGCCTCTATTGATTGCCAACGTTTCAACCCCGGAAGCGGGCCGCTCACTCACAGGAAGATGTTTGGAATGAAGGACGATGACATAGTAGTCGGAATTATAGCCAGAATCCAGACCCACCGAAGGTTTCACATACTTCTGCAGGCAATCAAGATTGCGTCTAAAGAAGTTCCAAGGTTAAAGTTACTCGTTATAGGCAGAGGGACCAAGGAAAAACAACTTCTAACGAATCCCGCCAAGGCGATGGGATTGGAAGACATTGTAATCCATCCGGGTTACCGGACAAGTGATTATGTAGAGGCCGTCTCGTGTATGGATTTCAATATATTCCTGATGCCCGGTACAGATGGTTCCTGCCGTGCGGTGAGAGAAGTCATGGCGATGGGGAAAGCTGTAATTGCCGCCGATCGGGGAATGCTCTCCTCAATAGTAGATGATAAGGTTACCGGATTTGTCGTTGACGATACAGCTGAGAACCTGGCAACTGCCACTGTAAAATTGGCTAATGATATTGAGCTGAGAAAGAAAATGGCTGATGCATCACTTAAAAAAGCACAGGATGTATATTCTCAGGAATCTATGGCAGAAAAAGTTGAAAAAGTTTATGAAGGTCTATTAAAGTAAGAACCTCACACAGAGGACACAAAAAAAAACCTTAAAAATATAAGAAAAATAATTCAGAGGAAAATAAAGTGGAAATAAAATTTATGGGAACAAGAGCTGGAAAATTAATGTGGATATTAATTAAGATCGCCATAATGGGTTTAATTATGATGGGAATAATACTCATTAATAGGAAATATATGAGCGATGCTGAAGGAAGTGAAAAGAATGTTCAGATAACATCGATAGAAAGATTGGCAGATTTCAATTTCAACAATAATTGATGTTTTTTCTTTTCATTTCTTTGCGTCTCTGCGGTGAAGGAAAAGAAAATGGGAACAAGATTTATAGAATTACTGAAGGTATTAATTAAGATAGCCATAATGGGGCTGGTTATGGCTGGAATTATTTTAATTAATAGAAAATACCTGATGGAAGGAAACGAATGTGCAAGAATATGTTCCCTGCCGCTTGACATCTCAATATATACCCTGATAGTAATTATTGTAACCGCAACTGTTCAATCGGTCTTCGGAGTTGGTGTTTTGCTTTTTGGTACCCCCCTGCTCCTTTTACAATATGAAAAACTCACCCTTGTACTCCCAATCGTCCTGCCGATATCAATCGCTATTAATATTTTCCAGGTACTCAAACACTACAAATATATAGATACCGGTTTTTACAAAAAAATACTTTTCATCACCATACCATTTGTTATTGTATTCCTCGCCCTGGTACTGTTTCTGGAAGCTAAATTTAAACATCTCGGCATTGGAGTTTTTGTCGGACTGTTCATGCTATTTGTAGCATTAAAGAGTTATTCCGGGAAAATAGAACGGATATTAAAGGCGTTTGTGAAATATGAAAAGACGTTTTTTGTTGTTATGGGAATCATTCACGGACTGACAAATCTTGGCGGTTCATTGTTAACTGCAATCGCGCACGAGAAAAATTATCCAAAGGACACCACCCGGGTCACAGTAGGAGTATCTTACGGAACATTCGCGCTCTTTCAGATGCTTACTCTTTTGTTGGCCGTAGTCGGAATTATCAGCATTCCCGGTTTTGCTGCTGAAAGTATGAATATCTCCTTCAGCAATGTTATCTATCTGATTATAGGTGTGGTTGTCTTCCTGTTAACAGAAAAGTTTCTTTACACAAATATAGATAATGAAAAATACAACAAAATATTCGGCATCTTCCTGTTTGTATCAGGGATATTGCTGATCATAAAATCCCTGTAGTTTCTGATATTAATCCTCACACTAAGCCGCAAAGATCACAAAGTCTTTTTATATATCCGCTACAATGATAATTTTTGGAGATGATTTTAATTTCAATAATAATAAAACATCTACGATATTTTTTCTGATACGCACTGCTTTCATAATTTCACACATAACATTTTGTGCAAGTTACGCCGCTCTTTGGTGTCAACTTGACATACTGGTTATGTCCAGATTTGCATTGCTTTATTTCGAAATTGCTAGATTTAATTGGCGGCATACTTCAGCTTCTCCCAATTCACTCCAAACAGCAGCTTTCACATTCAGTAAACTGGGACAATAATCAAAGACCTGCTGTTTTGTTACATTGAACCAAACAGGCAATACTAGCTCCTGCTCTTCAATAACTTCTCTGGTAAAAATTGAGTCGAATTCCTTTTTCGTCCATCCATTGTTGGAAATAAAGTTAGGGCTAAGCACCAAAATGCATTTCTTACATTCCTTTAGACCCTGCTCAATACTATCTCTGAGGTTAGCACCAATTCTAAGTGAATATTCGTCATACCGCACTGGGCAAAGCATTTTTTGGAGTCCCATAGCTAGTTTCCTAACTACGGCATCTTTATCTCGTGAATCGTGACTTATAAATGCGAGTGGTTTTTCCATTTGGGATCTTCTATCTCTATATGCATTAGATCTAAACTGCAAGCTATGTCCATGTTCCTGTGCCATTGCCTTCAGTTCGAGTAATTCATTTTCTGGAAGATCAGTTTCAGAATAAAGAAATATCCGACGAGAGGTCTGAATCGATTTTGAAGAAACCCATTCGGGATCACCGAAGAATTGTGCACAAATCTCAAATGGATTTTTGTTCTTTATCTCAAGGGCACCAGGAAAAGATTTTGCTGAAGGCAGAGTGACACCGCCTCTAAAGTGAACTTGAGTCTTCCCATACTCTAGCAACCCTATTAGTTTATAAAAAAATTCGAGGTCGAGAGATTTCGATTCAATATAAATGGCGAAATACGCCAAAAACCCATTGAAGTCATACATCAACACCGCGTCTTGCATTTTACCATTGAAATCGAGTTTGACTTGAACTTTTACACAATTGCTAAAGTCCGTTTCGAAATATTGTCGCAAAGTTGCCATTACAATATTGAACCCATTACTGATCTATGAATATGGACATAACGTTGCTGTTGATCCGCAAGCATTCGGAAGGAAGAGAGTGTTTTTACCCTCTAGCTGATAAGCACAGTCAGCTTATCAGCTAGAATATATGGAAAATTTTCTAGATATTGCTTATATACAACTGAAACGTTTCCATGTTTTGTTATTTGTAAATTATATTATGGGAAATAAGCATCCTTGATCGAGTATAAAGTTTCTTTTTAATTACTTCCACACCAGATAGTCTTCTATGGCTAGATAGTCCAAACCACAACCGAAGAAGGTCATTATTGCATCGCGGGGTGTGCAGACGATTGGCTGGCCGGCTACGTTGAAACTGGTATTGAGAAGTGCGGGAACACCAGTTATTTTCTTGAATTCGTTGATTAATTCCCAGTACCTGGGGGCAACTTCTTTCCTTACCGACTGCACTCTTACCGTATTGTCTACATGCGTAGCGGACGCTATTTCAGATACTTTTTCCTCAATAGCCTGGAAGGCAATTATCATGAACGGAGAATTGTAAGGTTGTTTTACATAATCGGCATAATCTTCTGCAAGGAATGACGGTGCGAAGGGTCTCCATGGCTCTCTTCCCTTTATGCTCTTGTTGACAATATCTTTCATATCTTTATTTTTTGGATTACCAAGTATGCTTCTGCCTCCAAGCGCCCTCGGGCCGAATTCCATCCTGCCCTGAAACCAACCGACGGTTTTATTGTCTGCAATCAATGCGGCAGTCTCTTTGGCAATATCATTACACTTTTTGAAATTACTCAGTTTATACTTCTTTAACTCAGATTCAACTTCCTCGTTGGTGTAGTCAGGGCCATAGTAAGGGTGTTCTAAAACAATGTCAGGTCTGTGCCCCACGACGTCTTTGTAGACACTTACGGCAGCGCCTAATGCCGTACCAATATCATGAGCGGCAGGCTGTATATATATATTGTCAACGTGGTCTGATCTCAAGAGTACTCCGTTCATTGAACAGTTTAAAGCACACCCGCCTGATACGCAGAGGTTTCCAGACCCGGATATATCACGAAGATACGAGCTCATCTGAAGAGCAGCCCTCTCAAGTGTGTGCTGAACGGTTGCGGCAAGGTCTTTGTGGTGCTGGTTTAACTCTTCACCCTGTTTCCTTGCTGTAACACCCGCAAGGTATTTCTTAAAACCCTTCTTATCGATTACTGGTATGTCCCTGTCCCAGTCGATGAATGTAAACTCATTTTCATCATGTTGACCATATGCGGCAAGACCCATAATCTTCCCTTCATCGCTATGAGACTTAAAACCCAGCATACTTGTGATCTCACCGTACAAGTGCCCCCAGCTGTTTCTGTTGGGTATTGACTTGACCACCCTGAGTTCGTC
>JGI24923J38494_100158_pt1 | contig 29588 bp, 27 predicted proteins | sample LinPFosplate11_FD_38494 | JGI IMG/M metagenome (IMG submission 38494) | reverse complement strand
TCATTTTTATCGTGAAACGGGCGATTTTGGTTCATCTTTTCAACCCAGTTTGATGCACCACAGCATAATTTAAATTGTTTATTTGCTTCAGAAGTGGTTAATGCATTTAAGGCTTCAATTGTCACGAAGTTGGGCGTCCTAATATTCTTAATCGACTCACACCACCGTCAGGATAAATGTTAAACCGAATATGGGTGATGGACAAATTATTATTTAGAATAAAAACAGATTCTTGATTAGCGGTAAGCTTTGATTTATGCAATAATTCTGTCCAATCTATTTTATCATTCAAAAATGATTCATTGGTTTGTTCGGGAGCATAGCATCCTTCAATAGAACAAGTATCTGGAAAATTTCCTTTAAAATGGAGTGTATCTACAATAACCCGTTCGATGGCACAAGGAGAGCCCAATTTTAAAATTGCCCAATCGTGCCCAGGTCCACGTCGTCGTTTTGTTTCCCAGCCATCGCTCATATCGATACCTGTGGTGGACTTTGTTAAATTTTCCATATGGCTAAAATGCATATCGCTACAGGAGATCATTTCGCCCCCATTATCTCCCAATGCAAAATCGATTAATTTATTTTTGTTTCTGTCGGAATTATCAGGATTCCCATATACCCGGAATCTTGCCACACCACCATCTGGATATATGTGGAGTCGAACGTGGGTAAAAGATGGGTCGCATGATATTCGAAATTTATTTTGTGAATTTCCATTGAGCTCAACTTTGGGTAAAATTTTAATCCATTCGTCCGTTTTAAGAATTTCATCTAATCCGGAATATTCAGGCATGGTACATGCTTCTATAGATGCGTGAGATGGGAAATTTCCCACAAAATGATGGGTATCAATATCCACTTCTGAAATGATGCCGGGTTTTCCCAACCGCAGAATGCACCAATCGTTTCCTTCCGTTCGTTTACGACGAGATTCCCATCCATCCATCCATTTGCCATGGTCCGTATATTTATCTTCAATAAATACGCCGCGACCTGGTTTGAGTAAGTTTTCTTTGGGTGCAAAAAAGTCGTCGCTGGCCAATAAGGTACGACCACCATTTGATTCTAAAGCGAGATCAATTAATGTATTATCCATTATTATTTAAAATTATTTCCCCTGTTGGATTTCCTAAAAATTCTCCATTTTTATATACCTTTTGTCCCCGAAGAAAGGTTGCATTCACAACACCATAAAGCGATTCACCTTCGTAAGGGGTTAATTTATTTTTATGATGAATGGCTTCTTTTTGAATGATATATTTTTCGCCCGGATTCCAACATACTAAATCCGCATCAAAACCAGGAGAAATCTGACCTTTTTGTTGATCTTTTCCAATGAATTTAGCTGGTTGTTTACTCATCCAATTAATGAGTTGATCCATTGAATATCCACGCGTTTTGCATTCCGTCCAAATGACAGGAAGTGTAAATTGAATAGACGAAATACCGCCCCAAGCTTTTTCAAAATCACCCACTTCCAAATTCTTTAATTCCGCTGTACAGGGTGAATGGTCTGATGTAATAAAATTAATCAACCCATTTTCCAATCCTGACCAAAGTTTTTCTTTATTATCACTTTCCCAAATGGGTGGCGCGCATTTGAAACGTGTATCGCCATCTGAAATATGTTCGGAAGAAAAGTGAAGATAGTGTGGGCATGTTTCTACAGAAATGGGGTAACCATCATTCCTTGTTTGAGCTATTTCAGCTAAAATATCTGCAGATGATAAATGTACAATATGAATCCGTGCATCAAATTCTTTACTTAACTGAATGAGTAATTTTACTGCATTATTTTCCCAAGACTTGGGCCTGGAATCCTGAAAACTTTTATAGGTGGAATGATCTTCTGACTGGATAGCGCCATTTTCCAGTTCTGCATGGACCAATACAGGAATTCCTTTGTTCGCAAAAATAGGAAGTGCTTCTCGAAGATGTTTTTCATTAATATTTGGAAATTCATCAATGCCGGAGTGGCTTAAAAAAGCCTTAAATCCCAAAACGCCCGCATCGGCCAAAGATTCAATATCCTGCAGGTTATCTGGAATTAATCCACCATAGAATCCGCAATCAACCCAAAGTTGATTTTTTGTGGCAGAAATTTTCTCGTTGAGTGCATCCACAGTTGTGGTTACCGGAATACAGTTCAAGGGCATATCTACAAGTGTAGTAATACCGCCGGCCGCCGCCGCTTTTGTAGCAGTCTCAAACCCTTCCCAATCGGTTCTCCCAGGTTCGTTAATATGAACATGTGTATCCACAAGTCCCGGCATAACCACATCATTTTTCATATCTTCAACAGGACAATCGGAAGGAATTTCGGATATAGAAACAACATCCATTATTTTTTCTTCTTGGATTAGGATAGCAGCCGGCCGTTCACCTTTTGGTGTTAAAACACGTTGGCTTATGATTGCAAAATTTGGCGTAATTGACATATTAATTGGGTGATTCATTTCTTAATTGAAGTAATTGGGCAGCAACGCTGATGGCAATTTCTTCTGGCGTATTACTCACCATAGCTAATCCAACCGGCGCTACGATTCGAGAAAGCTGCTGATCAGATATATTTTCTGCATGCAATCGTTTTTTGATTTCGGATATCTTATTAACACTTCCCATTAATCCAATAAAAGGGAAGGGGAAATCCAAAAGTCCCAATAAACCACGAACATCATTTGGAACATCGGTAGTCATGACCACAACTTGGGTATTTTCAGGTAAACTTAATTGAGATGCCGCATCTTTAAAATCATCTAAAATGTTAGTTGTATCCGCAAAATTATTTTCTCCCAATGTGGAAATATTCCCGCGTATTTCAAAAACAAAAACATCGTATCCAAGATTTTTCATCACACGCGATAAAGCCAAAGAACAGTGACCGCCGCCTAAAATAGCAATTCGATTATAGTTTTTCAACTGTTCTTGATAACACCAATGATTGTCACTTTGTGTAAAAGAATATTGGGAATCATGATTCTCAAGTTCTTGTTTATGAAGGGACATTCCTTCTGGAGAAATTGAAAGAATGGCAGATTGACCTTCAGTCAAATTTTGAACGATTTTATCCACAATTTCACCATCTTTTTCAGGGTCACACACATAATAAAGATTGGTTTGTTTTCCAGCACAAATCATACCCGATTGTTCATCTGTCCCGGTATTTTTATGGTTGAGTGATTGAATTTCTGGAGTGAAATTCCCATTGTTCAAAATATTATATGCGCGATTAACCAAGGTAAATTCCATAATGCCGCCACCAATTGTTCCCATCATTTCTTTATTTTCTATCACCAATAACTTGGCGCCCGTTGTACCAGGTGAATGGATGGTATGATCAACAACCATGGCTATAAAAACATTTTGTCCTTTGTTTAATAACGATAGAACTTTTTTCCAGTAGGCGATTGTAGGATTGTTATTCATTCAGAATCAAAAGGGCCATATAATCCCATTAATACTTTTTCATGGGTAAAGGGTGCATCAAATGTGGAATTAAAAATTGGATTAAACGATTTAATGGCATTCTCTATGGCAAAATAAGCGCCTATTCCATACATAAGTGGCGGTTCACCTACGGCTTTTGATTTTAAAATTGCCATATCGTTTCCATCTGTATCCAAGGGTTCAATGGTGACCGTTTTTGGAACGGAGTATATATCTGGGATTTTATAGGTAGAAAGGGTGTTTGACATTAATTGCCCTTCGTTATTATACTGAAGATCTTCCATAGTCATCCAACCCATCCCTTGGATTAGCCCACCTTCAATTTGCCCAAAATCAACACTGGGATTCATTGTTTTCCCAAAATCATGAACAATCTTTACAGAATCAAAATCATAGGTACCACGAATACAATCAAGTGTCACTTGGGTAAGGGCCAAGCCGTACACATAATAGGCGAAAGGATGCCCCTTTTCTTTATCCATATCGAAGTTAATTCTTGGTGTGGCGTAGTGGCCGTTTTCTGTTAAACAGATTCGCTTTAAAAAGGCCATCATCACCAGTTGATCCCAAGTCAAATCTGTTTGGTTTTCATTTGTATAAACCACGCCATCTTTCACCGCAACATCGTGGGATGAAACGTTGAAATGGTCAGCGGCGCATATTTTTAATCGATCCATTAATGCAATGCATGCTTTTTCCAGCGCTTTCCCATTTAGATCTGCCGTAGAACTTGCAGCGGAAGGGGATGTGTTGGCAATCCGTGTCGTATTCGTCGATTCCAGTTTAACTCGTTTTGGAGTAATAGAGAAAATTTGTGCAGCAATCTGAAGCATTTTGGTATTGACACCCTGTCCCATTTCTACCGCACCGGTACTCACACCCACGCTGCCATCTGTATAAATATGAACAAGCGCTCGCGCTTGATTCATAGGCGTTTTTGTGAAGGAGATTCCAAACGTAACAGGCATTAGGGAGAAGCCTTTTTTCATATCAGAATGGTTTGCATTGAAATCATTTATTTCTTTTTCAATGGTTTCAATATCAAATTTTGATTCCATTTTTCCCCAAATAGAATTCAATTCAACCCCATCCGCAATTTGCCCATAAGGGAATTCATTCCCATCTTTAAGTAGATTGATTTTTTGTAATTCATGAGTAGAAATACTCAATTCTTTTGCGGCATGGCTCAATGCAGATTCAATGACAAACATTCCCTGTGGACCACCAAATCCACGGAAAGCTGTATTCGGCGGTAAGTTGGTTTTGCAGGAGTAAGCGGTCATTTTTACATTGGGAATAAAGTAAGAATTGGTGCCGTGGAAAAGTGTTCGTACCATAACAGCGGGTGACAAGTCAGCAGACGCGCCGGCATTTTGGTAAAATGTTGTTTCATAGGCCAGAATTTTTAAATCTTTAGAAAGTCCAATTTTATAATCTGAACTATAAGGGTGCCTTTTGCCCGTCATTCGCATATCATCCAAACGGCTTAAAACCACTTTTACCGGTGAATTCAAAATGGAAACACCCAATGCTGCCATAACGGCCCATGGCGTTGCTTGATCTTCTTTGCCGCCAAAACCACCCCCGATTCGAATAACATCCACTTCAATTTTATGCATGCCCACGCCTAATACTCTTGCCGTTATTCGCTGAACAGCTGTGGGTCCTTGGGTAGAAGATGAAATACGAATATGTCCATTTTCTAAAGGAACTGCATAGGCACCCTGGGTTTCAATATATAAATGTTCTTGCCCATTTGAATCCGCTTGTCCTTCAAATATATGAGCACAATTTTCCCAGGAATTTTCCGTATCACCTAATTCAAATGTTCGGGGTGGAATAATTAATTGATCCTTTTGTTGTGCTTCCCGCGGGTCAACAATAACATCATTTTTTGAAATCTCAATTTCGATCAATTTTCGAGCTGCAAAGGCAATTTGGTCCGATTCAGCAATAATGAGTGCAATGGGTTGTCCCACAAAATGAACTTCTTTGGACGCGAATAATTGTTCATCGGGAATAATGCCGCCAATTTGATTTTGTCCAGGAATATCTTCATGGGTAATAATTTTAATTACACCTGGGATTGCACGTGCTATGGAATAATTGATTGATTCAATCGTACCATGAGCCACAGGTGAATCGAATACGACACCGAAGCGGGTTCCTTGAATTAGTGGAATATCATCCAGATAAATAGATTTTCCTGTGACATGCCCTTTGGAATCAATGTTTTTCATTTAAGTGAATCCAACGTGAATTGACCTGGGAATAGTGTAATAAAATGGGCATAAAAAAGTTGACGGAGTAATAGTCGCTTATAATCAGCTGAACCACGCACATCGTTGATGGGGTTTATTTCTGACTGAAGAATTTCAAGGGCAGATTGAACCGTTTCCCGCGAAAGTGATTTGCCCAAAAGAAAGTTACACGTTTTACTTAAATACATAGGAATGGGGCCTACACCACCGGCTGAAAGGTGTGCCTGTGTAATTTCATTTCCTGAAATGGTAATAAGAATCGCAGTATTGACACTGGCTATATCAAGATGAATTCGTTTGCTTACTTTTTCAAAATTAAAATGGCTGTCTTGCGTTGGAAGTTTAAATGAAATGGTGGAAAGAATTTCATCGGGCGACTTATCCAAATCTTTGTACCCTTTATAAAAATCATTCAAATAAATGAACCTGCTATCGCTATTTTTTGTTAGTTTTATTTTGGCGTTCAGAGCCAGGAAAAATGCAGTAAAATCTCCAATCGGCGAAGCATTTACAAAGTTACCGCCTAATGTTGCCATATTGCGAATGGGCGAAGATGCCACCAATTTTAAATGGGCTTTGAGTCGGGGGAAGGCAGAAATAAAAATGTCCGATTCCATTAAATCGGTTGCGGTTGTTCCCGCACCAACTTTACACATCCCATTATCAATTTCAATAAAATTTAGATCGGGGGAATCAGAAATGAGATCCACATCCTGATTAATTAATTGGTCGTGCTTTTGCACATAAAGATCGGTACCACCGCCAACAACCGTTCCGTTTTGAGAGTTATTTTCTCCTTTAGACAATGCATTTAGCATTTCTGGAATTTGGTTGAAATAGGATGGAATAAACTTTTGTGTAATTAACCAATCAAGGGTTTCCTTCTCGCTTTTATCAGAAAGGGATTCCGTAATATGTTTTGCGGCTCTTTCAATCGGTTTGTATCCCGTGCATCTGCAAATATTTCCATCGATTGATGCGATGGCATCTTTATAAGTTGGCGCTGAATTTGCCAAACAAAATTGGGTGAGCGAGACCACAAATCCTGTCGTACAAAATCCGCATTGAGATCCACTTTCATCCACCATATATTGCTGGACGGGACTTAATGATTCCATATTAAGCCCTTCAATCGTTACTACATGTTTTCCTTGAACATTCCCAAGGGGCGTTAGGCAGGATGTGACTTGCCGATAATTGAGTTTTCCATCAATTAAGTCACCAATGAGAACAGTACATGCGCCACAGTCACCTTCACGACATCCAATTTTAGTTCCAGTGAGCGATTGTTCATATCGCACAAAATCAAGAAGAAGTGCACCTCTGGGTTGGATCGTTTTTATGGGCTTATTATTGAGAATAAATTCAATCATTAATACTCTATTTTATTTTCACTTTCTTGCCATTGTAAAAAGACGGATTGCGCTTCATCTCGTAATAATTGAGTGATTATTAGTTTCCGTTCATGAATCGGGAGTTTTATTTCTTGATAAATAAAATTATCATCAAAATTGATTTCCGCCGCATCTTTTTTTGAATTGGCAAAATAAATGGATTTGGGTCGCGCCCAGTAAATGGCCCCCAAACACATGGGGCACGGTTCACAGCTGCAGTAGATATCACATCCATCTAATTGGAATGAGTTTAGTTTTTCACATGCATTCCGAATTGCAATCATTTCCGCATGGGCTGTGGGGTCATTGGATTTTGTCACTTCATTCACGCCGGTTGCAATAATTTTTCCATTCTTTACAATGACGGTGCCAAATGGTCCCCCATTGCCGGATTGAACATTTTCCATGGATAACCGAATGGCTTCCCGCATGAATTTCTTTTGTTGATCAATACTCATTTAATTTTTCTGATAATAGGTTTCAACTTGGTTAATCAATTTTTCTTTTTCACTATCGGGTAAAAAACTGGACTTAAAGCTGTTTTTAGCCAATTTAGTAATTTGTTTTTTAGAAAGATTTAATGAAAAAGCAATTTGGATATAATTTTCATTCATATAACCACCAAAATACGCTGGATCGTCTGAATTTATCGTAACCATTAATCCCGCATCCATTAATTGAAGCAAGGGGTGATTTTTTAAATCTTCCACCACTTTTAATTCGAGGTTTGATAAGGGGCACACGGTGAGAGGCATTTGTTTTTCGGCAAGATGTTGAATCAATTGATCATCGTCCAATGATCGATTCCCATGATCAATTCTGGATACCTTTAAAAGATTAAGCGCTTCCCACACATATGCCGCAGGTCCTTCTTCACCTGCATGAGCCACGGTGATAAATTTTTCTTCCCGTGCTTTTGAAAAAACACGTTCAAATTTTGATGGTGGATGCCCCATTTCAGATGAATCTAAACCAACACCAACAATCCATCCTTTATAAGGTAAAGCCTGTTTCAACGTCTCAAATGCAGCTGCTTCATCCAAGTGACGTAAAAAACACATAATTATTTTGGAACTGATTCCCAGTTTTTCTTGCCCATCAACCAATGCGTTATGAATCCCTTGAATAACCGTATCAAAAGAAACGCCACGATCTGTGTGCGTTTGGGGGTCAAAAAATATTTCCGTATGGATTAGATTTTGTTCATGCACCTTCGTGAGATATGCCCATGTTAAATCATAAAAATCTTGCTCATGCAACAGCACACTGGCCCCTACATAATAAATATCCAGGAATTCTTGAAGGTTATTAAAATTATAAGCGTTCTTTAGTTCTTCAACGGATTGATAGGGGATTGAAACATGATTCCGATGGGCAATCTCCAACATGAGTTCCGGTTCAAATGTACCTTCAATGTGTAAATGCAGTTCCGCCTTGGGAATGCCTTCAATGAAAGATTGTATGGTCATATTTTTTGAAATGGGTGAATCCTCAAAATTATTTAGTCAGAAGCAATTATTCTTTATGGATGGTTAACCGGAAAATCTAATTTATATCTATAAGACTGAACAAGATATATTCATTCCATAATGCTATAACGAAGTCAATAACAAAATTAATTGAAATATGAAGTTTCATCGTCTTAATTGTAATATTGGTTCATTGATTAAATTGATTCAAGAGGAACAACCATGTTTCAAAATATAGCACTTAACATATTATTAACCGTTTTCATTATTGCGATAACGGTACCACCCGTTTTATTTCTTTATTTATATATAAAAGATAGAAACCAAAGTCAGCATTCTATTCTTAGAAATTTTCCCTTACTCGGTCGTATTCGATATGTGTTTGAAATGCTGGGTCCAGAAATGCGCCAATATATGTTTGACAGCGATAATGAAGGTCGTCCTTTCAGTCGATCTGATTTTACCAATATTGTTGTTGCGGGAAAATATATGAAAACGCTTATTGCATTCGGGTCGAAACGGGATTTTAATCAACCAGGATGGTATTTGAAAAATGATATGTTTCCGAAATTGGCAGCAGAAATGAACGTTGATTGTGAACCCAAAATAAAAACAAGTCGATATGTGGGGACTGAAGGATTGTTCTCAAGAAAAGAAAAATTGGAGGAAGTCGAAATTCAGCCCTGGCGACTCAAGGACGAAGATGCCATTGTTATTGGCCCCAATTGTCGTGAACCTTGGCGGGTTAAGGGACCCGTAGGAATGTCTGCAATGAGTTTTGGTGCGTTGGGCGAAAATGCCATCAGTGCTATCAGTTTAGGATTGGGAAAAGCCACGGGATCCTGGGTGAATACGGGCGAAGGGGGTCTTGCAAAATATCATACGTTAGGCGGCGGTGATATCATCATGCAGATTGGCCCTGGTTTATTTGGCGTTCGAACGGAGGATGGGGAATTCAGTCCGGAGAAATTCAAAGAAAAAGCAAATAACCCTCAAGTAAAAATGTTTGAAATCAAATTAGCTCAGGGTGCAAAAATCCGAGGGGGGCATCTAGAAGGGAGTAAGGTTAATCCTGAAATTGCTGAAATCCGCGGTGTCACACCCTGGAAAAATGTGGATTCTCCCAATCGGCATAAGCAATTCCACGATACGGCAACATTATTTGATTTCATTGATGAATTGCGGAATTTAGGCGGCAAACCCATTGGCATCAAAGTGGTGATGGGCGGACCTGATTCTGCAGATGAACTATGTAGAGCCATGGCAGAAACAGGGCGGGGCCCCGATGCCATTACTGTGGATGGGGGGGAAGGAGGATCCGGCGCAACTTACCAGGAAATGGCCGATACCATGGGGCTTCCGTTAAAATCGGGATTGATATACATGGATAATGCATTGCGGAAATATGGCGTGCGAAATCGGGTGAAAGTATTCGCCTCTGGAAAATTATTCAGTCCCGATAAGATTGCCATCGCTATGGGAATGGGTGCTGATTTAATAAATATTGCCCGGGGTATGATGATATCTGTGGGCTGTATTGGTGCGCAAAAATGCCATACAAATAAATGTCCTGTGGGTGTGGCCACTACTGATTCTGACCATCAGAAAGCATTGGTGGTGGATGAGAAACAATGGCGTGTACTGAATTATGTTATTACGATAAGAAATGGATTAAACTCCCTTGCCGCTGCTTCAGGGTTACATAATTATACCCAATTTCAACGGGAGCACATCATGTACAAAGATGATTATGGCCGGGTAAAATCGTTGGCAGAATTATTTCCATATCCGAATGCATGACAGATTCTCTTCCTTGAAAACACAATGATACTGGCTGTAACTTCGCGGGATTTAAAACCACATCTTTTTACTACAAATAGGAGAAATTAATGGATTTCATTACACCCATTTTTAAATGGTTACATATTATTGCCGGTGTCCTTTGGATCGGTTTGCTCTATTTTTTCAACTGGATTAATGGTCATGTTGTTGCAACCATGGATGGAGATACCAAGAAAAAGGTAATTCCCGAACTCATGCCCCGTACACTCTACTTTTTCCGCTGGGGTGCCGCATGGACGTGGATAACCGGTGTGGTATTATTATTAGTTGTGTATTGGATGAGTATGAATGATTCGATGTTCCGAGAATTGGGTATTGAAGAATCTGCCAATAAGTTCAAACATTTATCCTATTTATTGCCATTCTTAATGGTATTTGTATATGATGCTTTTTACAAAAGTAATCTTGCAAAAAATGTACGTGTTGCAACCATCATTAGTTTTGTAGGGATTGCAGGTGTATTGTACTTTTTAATTATTGTTGCAGAAATGGTGGCCTATCGTGCCTATAATATTCATATTGGTGCCATGTTTGGCTCCATGATGGCCTTTAATGTATGGTTCAGAATTTGGCCTGCACAACAGCGGATTATTACGGCCATTAAAAATGGTGAAGCTCCTGATCCGGCCGATGCGGGATTAGCCGGTCTTCGTTCCAAGCATAATACCTATATGTCTGTGCCATTGATTTGGACCATGATTAATGAGCATACGGTGGGTGTATCCCATTATTTAGAGGGCTACGGTCTTCTCATGGTGATGATTGTTATAGGTTGGCATCTTGTTTTCCAGATTTACAAAAAATCGGCTAAAGTGCAAGGATTCTAAACAATAGTATAAAATTATAGAAAAAGCCCTGTGGGTAACTGCAGGGCTTTTTTATTTATCAGAAATAGAGGAAAAAATAGAAAGACGAAATGAGTTAGAACGATGGCTGGATAAACATAACCATTTTATGGAATTAGTCAGGACTTTAATTGCAATAATGGTCCTGGTTTTACAAATTTATATTTTAATGAATATTCTTTAATAAAAAACCCCGTCCAAATCTCTTTAAACGGGGTTTTAATTCAATGAGTATTGTCGTTTAGATTAAACGCTGCAGCTCATATCGTGACCGCAACACATGGGGGATTTAATTTTTCCATGTCCTTCAGGACACTTAGCGACGCTAACTTGAGTTCCGTCATCTTTGGAAATATGATCATGGACAAGTTCTTTTCCGCATTTTACGCATTTCAATCCTGTCACACCCATGCCGCAATGTTCACATGTAAATTCAGCCATAATTTTATTCCTTTACTTAGTTGATAAAAATCCTGACTCAAATTTACATCACTTTTTATTTTTAAATAAAAGAATTAAGTAATAATAAGAATTATTACTATTTAATATTTATATTTAACCATGCGATACAGTCATCAAAGAGAAGCGATACAAGAAATTGTGTACGGTACCAATGCTCATCCCACTGCAGATTGGATATTTCAAAAGGCGAAAGCAAAAATTCCCAACATTAGTATGGGAACTGTTTATCGAAATTTGAAACAATTGGAGGGTGCAAAATTGATTAAATCCATATATGATGGAAATATAGCACGGTACGACTGGAACAAGGAACCTCACGATCATCTGAAGTGTAAAGTGTGCGGTGATTTGATTGATGTGCAGTTGTTTGATGACGCCATTCGCACAAGGATAAAAAAACAATATAAGTTTGAGGCCGATGATGTGGTAATGACCATAATCGGCACATGTCATAAACACGCTAAATAAAGGAGAATATGATGGCATTAGATGGAACAAAAACATACGAAAATCTGAAAGCGGCATTTGCCGGTGAATCTCAGGCCAATCGTCGTTATTTATATTTCGCACGGCAAGCCGATATTGAAGGATATCCGGAAGCTGCAGGCGTTTTCAAAAATACGGCTGACGGTGAAACGGGGCATGCATTCGGACATTTAGAATTCTTAGCCGAAGTTGGTGATCCTGCCACAGGAAAACCAATTGGTTCTACGGATATAAATTTGGAAGCAGCTGTGGCTGGTGAAACCTATGAGTATACAGAAATGTACCCTGGTTTTGCTGCGACAGCACGTGAAGAAGGCCATGATGAAATTGCCGAATGGTTTGAAACATTGGCTCGAGCTGAAAAATCCCACGCGGGTAAATTTCAGCAAACACTCGATACCTTATAAAACACCTGAATGGAAATCGGGCTCTTATTTTTGAGCCTGATTTCTAACCCAACATTTTCCATGCCCGGGGTAAAATAAATTGCTCAATCATTCCGATACCCAACATACAGTATATGATATTACCAATCCCATGTATTGGGATAAAGGTTCTCTGTATAAAGAAATGGATCGTATATATGATGTGTGTATTGGGTGCAGACTTTGTTTCAATTTATGTCCATCTTTTCCCGCCCTATTTGATTCGGTTGATCATGCTGGCGACCGAAAGCGTGAAGTTGCCATTACAGAAGGACGGGTGGGAAAAGCAGTTGATCGCAGCGACTATTTAGATCTACCAGAAGGTGAACATGCATCGGATGCGAGTGTCGAAGTTGAGTTCAGGGGCGAAGTAACCGATTTAACGGAAGATGAACGTTGGGAAGTGGTTGACTTGTGTTACCAATGCAAATTATGTGATCCCGTCTGCCCTTATACGCCGGGTAAGGATCATGAATTCCAACTGGATTTCCCCAAATTAATGACGCGGGCTCAAGCAATTAGGACGAAAGAAAGAGGCATTAAGTTTAATGATAGATTTTTAGCCAATACGGATTTCTCCGGAAAGATAGGTTCACTTTTTGGCCCCTTCATTAATTTTTTAAATAAAATTAAAATACTTCGAATTTTTATGGAAAAATTATTGGGACTCCACCGACACAGGATTCTGCCAAAATTTCAAACGAATACATTTTCAAAATGGTTTAAAACCCATGAGTCAAAAATCTCGGACCCCATTGATAAAGTTGTTATTTTTGGAACATGTTTCACCAACGCCCATGATGTAGCCTTGGGGAAGGCTGCTGTAGAAATATTAGAACATAATGGTGTTGAATGTATTTATCCCGAGCAGCAATGTTGCGGCGCACCCTATTTAAGTCCCGGCGATTTTAAAGGCTTTGAAAAACAAGCCCGTCCCAATGTAGATGAATTAAGTCAATGGGTGAAGGATGGGTACAAAATAGTAGTTACGGGACCTCCCACCTGTAGTTTAACCTTGAAAAAGGAATATCCAGATTATTTAGAAATGAATGAAAAAAATCAGGCAATTTCTGAAAATACATTTGATATTTCTGAATACCTGATTTATCTCCATAAACAAGAAAAGTTAGATACGAATTTCAAAAATGAAATCGGTACGGTCAATTACCATGTAAGTTGCCATCTCAAGGCACAGCAAATGGGCTTTAAAGGGCGGGATGTTTTAAAATTGATCCAGAATACAAAAGTGAATCTGATTAACCGATGTTCCGGTATGGATGGGGGTTGGGGAATGAAAACCGAATTTTTTGAACCATCCATGAAAGTGGCAGAACAGTGTGTCAATGATATCAATAAGCGGGATGCGGACATAGTTTGTTCTGACTGCAGTCTGGCGAGTCATCAATTAAAACAAGCCAGTGATGGGGATGTGGCACCAAGCCATCCTATTTTAGAATTACATAAAGCATATGGCTTTAGTCAAAACACAGGAAAATAATGAAACATATTGTATTATCAGATTTAATAAATATAATCGAATATGAAAAAGTCAGAAATGATTATCGAAGTGAATTAATGGAATATAAAAAAAATCGCCGCATTTCTTTAGGACCCAATATTACCATCACATTTGAAAATCGGAAAACAATGAAATTTCAAATTCAGGAAATGATGCGGGCAGAACGGATGGTGCATGATCATCAAATTCAGGAAGAGATTGATGTGTATAATTCCCTGCTTCCGTTAGAAAATGGTCTTAGTGCGACCTTATTTATTGAAGTGACGGATGAAGCGCAAATTCGGCCGGTACTGAATCAGTTCATCGGAATGACGGAAGGCGAAAGGGTTTATTTTGAATTTGGGGATTATAAAGTCTGTGCTGAATTTGAAACTGGGAGAGAAGAATCGGATAAAATCAGTTCGGTTCATTATATTCAATTCAATTTTGATCCGTCAGCAAAGGCAGCTTTCTTAGAAAACCCTGAATCAGTCACGTTGTCTATTCACTATAATAATTACATATATTCTGAAAAAATAAATGGGAGCATTCATCAATCATGGTCAGAAGATTTAATATCTTCATAATATTTAAATATTGATATAAAAAAGCCCCTTTGATTATTCAGCGGGGCTTTTTTTATGACCATTCAATCCATAAATTCGCCCCCGCTTTTTAATTCCAAAATATAAAGATGCTTCAAACAACACAAAAACTCATCCTTAAACTCTTGGATCACCCCAAATACACATTATTTTTTTTGGCGGCGGTGACTATCATCTTTGGCAGTTATCTTCCTGGATTGAAAATGGATTTTACCATCGAACAGTTGTTTAGCCAGGATGATCCTGTAATTGAAAGGTTTATGACGTTTCGTGAAGAGTTCGCCGGGGTAGATAATATTGTATTTCTCATCTATGAATCTGATAACCCCTTCTCCCATACAAACTTAGTGAAAAATAGACAAATGGTTGAAAACCTGGCGGAAATCGAAGGGGTAGAATCCGTTAAGAGCCTGACCAATATTGAATTGTTTACGGAAGGCGGCGATTATCTCCTTCAGCCGGTATATGATGAAATTCCAATATCCGAGGATTCATTAAGGGCTGCGAAGAATCGAATCATGTCATCCGAATTGATAAAAAATTATATGATTTCAGACGATGGAGAAGTAACAGCCATTCTGGTAGAGATTGATCAGGATTACAACGAGCATAAAGGAAGGGAACGTATTCTATCCGAAATTGATCAGGTTCAAACAGGGGTGGATTGGGATTGGCATCAGGCAGGATTGCCTGTCATCCGTACACGATATGTGCAATACATGATAGCCGATAATATAAAATTTTTATTCCCGGTTACCATGATGTTGATTATTTTTCTTTCGGTTCTTTTTCGAACGCTTGTTGGACTGGTGCTGCCATTAATGGTGGTGAGTCTCACCATAATCTGGACATTGGGATTCATGGTGGCTTCTGGCGTCGCCATCAATATTATTTCTTATATGATTCCCACATTGCTTATGATTATTGGCGTGAGTGACTCGGTCCATTTTCTTGTAAAATATTTTCATACGCTCAAAGAAGTTGGTCACCGAAAAAAAGCATTATTTCAGACAGTTAAAAAAATAGGAACGGCAATTTTTCTCACGAGTATCACCACGGGAATTGGTTTTGGCGCCCTGTCCTTTGTTAATATTAAAATTGTGAAAGAATTTGGAATTTATACAGCAGTTGGTGTCTTTTTTGCTTTCATCATTACGGTACTTTTTATCCCATCCATGCTCATGATTATCAAGCGTACACCTGAATCAAAACTGGATGCTTATTCCCGAGGATTCAGAATGCGGATCATCAATCGCATTATTATTTTTGTCAGAGCCTACCCAAAGCGTATCATTACGGTGGGGCTTCTAATTTCTCTCATTGGAATATTTGGTGCGGTCCAAATGAATCCCCATTCAAAACTGTTAGAAGATTTGCGCCCGGGGAACACACTGCTAGATGATATGCATGTGGCGGAAGAACGGATGGGCGCGGTGCTTCCGGTAGAAATAATTATAGAAGTGGATGAGGATGGCCCATTTGAGGATATTCAGGATGTGGCGGTCCTTACCTTTTGTGATCAATTATCTCGTTATGTTTCAGACATTCCAGAAGTGGGGAAAGTGGTATCTGTTTCGGATTATATGAAAGAAATCCATCGTGCTATTAATGAGGGCGATCCGGCCTATTATAAAATTCCTGAATCCCGGGAAATGATTGCCCAGTATATGCTGCTGTATGAAAGTGAATTTGAATCGCTCATGAGTATTGATTATACCAAGTTGCGAATAGTAGTCCAGATAAAGGATATTGATTCCCGCCGAAGTACGGAAATGGAAAATGAAATCAATAATTATATTTTATCAATCGTACCAAAAGGACTCACGGTTGAAGTCACGGGGACAGCATTTCTCGCCTTACGCACGAATAATTATTTGGTCCAGAATTTAGCCGGCAGTTTTCTGATTGCTTTCGGTGTGATTACTATTTTGATGGCATTCCTTTTTCGGTCGGTTAAAATGGCCTTGATTTCTGTTTTGCCCAATATTATCCCCATGATGATCATGGCTGCCGTGTTGGGTTTTTTCCAAATTCCATTACGCCCAAGCACGGCCATGACATTTGCCATTGCCTTTGGTATTGCCGTAGATGATACGCTCCATTATCTCACGCGCTATCGAATGGAACTGGCGGAAGCTGACCGTCATTATCGACAGGCCAACGATGCAACCCTCATGGGAACCGGTATAGCCATGATGTCTACCACTACCATTTTGGTATCGGGATTTTTTGTCCTCACCTTATCCGAATTCACACCCACCATTCAGTTTGGCACCTTATCTGCCATAACCATTTTATCCGCTTTGGTGGCCGATCTTACATTTCTCCCAGCCCTATTGAGTCTCGTGAAACCAAAAATTCGCGGAGGAAAAGGCTAAAAACTTTTTTCCTGTTCCCTTGTCTTAAAACCCCAGTAATTTCTCAGTTAATTAACTAGGGAATCTTTATGCGGTCCATCTTATTAATCATTGTTTTTATTGGCACACTTCCCGCCCAGGAATCGGACTATTTTCAGCAATATGTGGATTATGATATTCAGGTCACATTGGATGATACCAATCATACCATTATGGCCTATGAAAAAATGGTGTATCAAAATAATTCTCCTGATACATTGAATTTTATTTGGTTTCATATTTGGCCAAATGCCTATAAAAATGATTCAACCGCATTTGCGAAACAAGCGGGAGAAAATTCCCGTTTCAGCCGTTCCAATTCCACACAGCGGGGATTTATAGATAGTCTGGATTTTTCCATCGATGGTCAAAAAGCGGATTGGGAAATACATCCGGAATGGATTGATGTGATTAAATTGAAATTGCATTTCCCTTTGTACCCTAAAGAATCCATCCGTATTGAAACGCCATTTTTTGTTAAAATTCCCCAAGTATTTTCCAGATTGGGTCATACGGGAAAACATTATGAAATGACCCAATGGTATCCAAAACCAGCGGTATATGATCGAAAGGGATGGCATCCCATGCCATATTTGAATCAGGGCGAGTTTTATTCAGAATATGGTTCATTTGATGTAAAGATTACCCTGCCGAAGGATTACCGTATCATGGCTACAGGGGACTTGGTGGATGGGAAAGAAGAATATGCGTGGCTTGATTCTCTCACCGTGTTGGCAGATTCAATTCACAGTCTACCAGAAAAAGATTTTAAAAAGTGGGTGAAGTCCCAAAAGAAAAAATCAGATTCAGATACCACAAGCAGTGAAATTAAAACACTTCATTTTCACCAGCACCATGTTCATGATTTTGCCTGGTTTGCAGATAAAAAATGGCTGGTTCAAAAGGGAAAACTAAACTTAGCAGATTCCACACGCAAAGTAACGCTATGGTCTTTTTATCTCCCTAAAAATGCAAAACTTTGGGAAAATTCAATCGAATATCTTCATGACTCCGGATATTGGTACAGCCGCTATTATGGGGACTACCCCTATAATCACATTACGGCGGTGGATGGAGATTTATCTGCCGGCGGTGGTATGGAATATCCAAACATTACGGTTATTTCAAAAATGCCGGGGAAACAAATGCTGGAAATGGTCATCATGCATGAGGTTGGCCATAACTGGTTTTACGGTATCCTCGGGAGTAATGAGCGATACCATACATGGATGGATGAGGGTCTAAATCAGTATACCAATATTCGGTATTGGCAGGATAAATATTCAGCACAAAATGGACGATTTATCATTCAAGATTTTGTTCAAAATAAAATGGGAATTGGTAAAAATCTTAAAGAAAGTTGGACGCAATATTTAGGTTATAGTATCAGCGCAAAAAGCCCCAAGGCTCAACCATTAAATTTAAAAGCTGACGAGTATAAAGATGGAAACTATGGACAGAATTATTCAAAAACGGCTGTATTTACCCGATTTCTTCAACACTATCTCGGTGAAAATAAAATGGATGAAATCATGCAGGATTATTATGAAACATGGAAATTCAAACATCCCTACCCTGAAGATATTCGAACCGTATTCGAAAAGCATACGGATAAAGATTTAAGCTGGTATTTTGAAGGTGTTATTGAAACGACGGATTATATAGATTATTCTATTCGGAAAAAAAGAAATCAATTCACTGTCACAAACAATGGAAACTTGAAAATACCCGTAGAAATTGTTTTATATGGGAATAATCATGAAGAATTGGAGCGGCGATGGTTAGAAGGTTTCGAATGGCGTACCATGATCAAAGCACCGGCGAATGCCTGGTATGCGATTATTGATCCGGATGAACATATGCCCGATGTAAATCGATCCAATAACGCCACCCGGGCAGAAACCCATTTTCATTTTGTCTGGGATCAGCCCACTTATTATGATCGGGATATCAATTTGCTCCCATGGATTAATTATAATTATTACAACGGGTGGGCACCGGGGCTCATGATGTATAAGGGGGGCACACCGGGATATAATTCCACCACCGTATTTCAGCCTATGCTGGATTTAAAAAATGAAACCGTGGTTGGCAATATATCTTATATAAAAAAGTTAGATCCCAATGCCAGGTTCAATAAAGCGAATTTAGTTTTTAGAGGATCCCAAATGGGAGGAAGATCTTTAGGCGCCATTATTTATTCCGGATCGTTTGGAGATAGTGAATCTGGAGGATCTATGAATACGGGCATTCAATATGCCTATTTGGATTCAGCCGCCTTTGATACCACCCTTTATACGTTTGGTGGTCATCCCGTTGTTGAACTCGGGATTCGTCAGGGGTGGAGGCCTAAAGGGGAGAAATATTCCTTGAGCACCCATACAGAAATCAAATTTGGGAATGGATTTTCTACTGCCAGTTTTGAAACGAAAATAAAACTGAATTTCACAAAAAAATTGGGTGTTGATATCCGATTATGGACCGGTAGTTTTCTTAATAATAAAAAGGTTCCAAACCATTTTCGTTCCTATTTAAGTGGTGGTGTAGATCCCACATTTTCATCATTAATTCTCGACCGAACGGGCCAGTCCAAAATGGCCATTATTCAAAACCAATATCTCCAGCAGGGCCCAGGGTTACGCGGTGTTGTGGCTGACGAAAATGGCAGCCCTTTGGCGTCCACAGGATTTACATGGGGCGTGAATGTTGACCCCAGTTTTCCAATCTATCTTGATATGGCTGGCGGTGATGATTTTACAGATACTTTTACAGCGGCCGGATTAAAGTTTGGCCCCATCATTTTGCCCTTATATCAAAGCTGGGAGTCGGAAGGCAAAACAGCAGAAGATTGGCATTGGGTGAAAGAGCGAATGCGATTTATCTTTAATTTTGATTTGGGACAATTGACCCAAATTTCATTTTAATGGGTTTCACTGGGGTACAATACGCATTAAATTCTTACTGCAATTAGCGCCACATTATTAATGTTTGAGGTAAGAATAAATGATGAAATGGACTAAAGAAAAGTTCGTAGAAGATTTGCGGAATAATTGTTCACGTGAGATTGCAAAAATCGGTGAACAGATTATTGAATTTTCTGAGAAAAATGCCACTGAAATGTCCTGGGGACGGGGGGATGACCATGGCACATTCACCTTTCGCTGTAATTCGGATTTTGGAATGCTTCCCCTATTCCACATGAAATCCGATGGTCAACTCAACCTGCAAATTAATTTTCTACGGGAAAAAGAATTGCCCAAAATGGTCATGCGGGATATGCTGGTGAAATTAGAGGCAAATTTTCTTCGGGATTATGATGCTGAATCCTATCCGGTGGACTCCTATGAAGAAATGGAATTCATGTTTCACACGCATACACAGGTGGACAAGTTTATCAGTACCATTGAAGGGTGTGTTTATCGTCTAAAGCAATAATATGAATGCTGAATTATATTTTATTGGAGCCCTGTTGGCATTTGCCGGTGGGGCTTTTTCTTTTTATTTCTATGCTGTTTCTAATCATCGGATACTTTACAGCCAATGGTGGGTCCCTAGGGTTTGTCAACTCGATCTGGCTGAATGTGTTTCCATCATTAAAACGAAATATGGAGAGATTTTCGGAATTCAAAATGCCTTATCCGGAACCATATTTTTAATTGCTTATGGGTTTGCGCTTATGGGAGTTTCCATGCGTTTGATTCCTGAATTCGTACCATTTGTTATGGGTGCGTTCACCATTATTATTGGTTTATATCTTGTATATGGATTATTTAAACTCAAAACTGTTTGCCCGATCTGCATCACCGTCCAAGTGTTGAATGTCGTTATTTTTTCGCTTCAACTCATTTAAAGGATCCAACTAATGCAAGAGTGTTATAATCATTTCAGTTCGATAAAACGAATGTTTAGATAAATTCTAATATGGGTGCATCACTTTATCTTCTCATTATAATCATTTTCATTTTCGTTGGTGTGGCTGTTTTGATTGCCAGATCCAACCGAGCGGAGGATACATATGATGATCTTGAAACGGACGCATGGGATTGTCCCGAATGTGGGTTTCACGTTCAGGCCGGAGATACCTGTATTTATTGTGGTGAAGAAAAACCAACATTGTAATTGTATTTTTCAAGATTAGTATTCCATGTAATTTGCGCCAATAATTATCATGGAATTTAAAAATCGACAGACCCTTTCTCCTTTAACCCGTATTTTAATGAAAGTGAGCGCCATCTATATTATATGGTATTTGATTTATGATTATTATCTGCTTCCCGATGGGCGACTCGATACATTTCTCAGTCTATCTGGTGTGAATCTCGCAGGCGGTATTTTGAATATATTTGGCTGGGATATTTATTCCGAGGCATGCGTTTTAGCCATCACTGGTACCAATGGTGTTGAAATTCAAAATGGTTGCAATGGGTTGGAGTTGATTGGCTTATATATGGGATTCATCCTGGCTTATCCCGGTGGTCCCCTCCAAAAAAGAATGATTTTTTTGGCCAGTGGTATACTGTTATTATTTATTGCCAATGTATTTCGCATTATGATTTTTGCCCTGTCCATTTATTATGTACCCACATTCTGGGAACAGGTTCACACTTATAGTTCTTACTTTATTTTTTATCCCATTGTACTCACACTCTGGTATATCTGGACCACTTTCAGTGAAGACGATTTGCTCCTGACCCCGGCTGCCTCATGAGGAATTATCGATGAATGATCCTGCTTTTACCATTGCCTTAGCCTTGGCCATTGGCATGATAGCTCAGTCAGCGGCACGCCATATAAAGATTCCCGGCATTGTCCTTTTGCTTGCAGGCGGCGTCCTTGCCGGCCCCGACGGGTTCAATATTATCCGCCCTGAAACATTAGGAGAAGCACTCCCCATTATTGTGGGATTTTCCGTGGCCATTATTCTCTTCGAAGGTGGAATGAATCTTCGATTCAAACGGTTGAAACGACAGGGCGCCACCATTAAATCCCTGATTTCCACTGGGGCAATCGTCACAGCCATGGGCGGCACAATTGCAGCTAAACTCCTATTGGGGTGGGATTGGAGTACTGCCATTTTGTTTGGATTGCTGGTGATCGTCACTGGACCTACGGTCATTAATCCCCTGTTAAGACGGATTAAAATTCGTCAATCAGTGGCAACCATTTTGGAGGCAGAAGGCATTCTGTTGGATGCCATTGGGGCCATCATTGCCGTGGTTGCTTTAGAAGTGGTGGTCAGTCCGTCGGGATTCACATTTTTGGCTAGCCCATTTATTATTTTAGGTCGATTATTTGTAGGGGGATTGATAGGTATTATCGGCGGATTCATTATGTCATGGTTGTTGGGAATACGAAATTTGGTTCCCGAAGGCATGGAGAATGTGTTCACCCTTTCGTTGGTTTTTGCCCTGTTTCAAATCTCCAATGTATTGAGCCATGAAAGTGGTATTGTGGCTGTCACGATAGCGGGAATGGTGGTGGGGAACCGAAAGACATTGGTCACTCGGGAATTAATGGAATTCAAAGAGCAAATGACTGTCATGCTGATTGGCATGTTGTTTGTCCTCCTGGCCGCAGATGTACGCATGGCTGACGTTCAATCATTGGGAATGGGTGGTCTATATACGGTGTTGGTTCTCGTGGTTATTGTAAGGCCATTAAATATTTTTATCAGCACTATGAAATCTGATTTGAGTACAAAACAGAAATTACTCCTGGCTTGGATTGCTCCCAGGGGAATTGTGGCCGCTGCCGTGGCATCTTACTTTGCGATCGAACTGGAGAAAAACGGGATCGACGGTTCTCAATTGAGAGCCATGATTTTTCTTCTCATCGCCATCACCGTACTTTCTGCAGGGTTGACCGGCGGATGGGTTGCACAACTTTTAGGACTAAAAAGAAAAAGCGAAAATGGCTGGATCATATTGGGTGCAAATGCCGTGGCCCGCACATTGGCAAAATTATTACAATCAGAAAATGAAGAAGTGGTTTTAATTGATGAAAATCCCACTTTATGCCGGATGGCTGAAAAAGAAAATTTAAAAATTATCTACGGTAATGGATTAGAAGAGAATATTTTACTAAGAGCCGCCGTAGATCTACGAAAAGGCGCCATTGGCTTATCCGAGAATGAAGAAGTGAATATGTTGTTTGCCAAGCGAGCGAAGGAAGTGGGGAAAATATCTCGAATTTATGTGGGTATCAAAAGGGATGATGAGGGGATTACTGCAGAAATGGTGGATGAAATTGGGGGAAGAATTCCATTTACCCGGGCAATGGATTTAGAAAAATGGTCCCTATGGATTCGGAAAGAACAAGTGGAAATAATACAGTTAATTTTCAATGCTGATGAAGAAAAACCCGCCAAAGAATTATTCGGAAAAACATCTGCAGGATTAATTTTGCCCTTAATTTCATCCCATAAAAAATCTGTGGTACCCATGGGGCATAATACAATCCTAAAAAAAGATGATTGCATCACTTGCTTAGTACGGGAAGAAAAATTGGATATGTTTCATGAATGGGTAGCCAATAGTCCATTTTCAGTTTAACGCAAAAAATTGAACACAAAGAAATGATGGGATCTATAAAAATGATCGGGAAATCCCCCATAATTATTTTATCCTTTTTTTCTCTTCGCGCCATTGCGTTTAATGGTTAAATGAAACTTATACCATTCAAACGATTGGCCATTTGTCTATTGGGGATATCCCTTATTTATATCGGAGCCATTCGACCTCTCCAATCAATAATGATTTATCATTGGGTGGTACCATACTTCGAGAATAGAATTCCAATAGAAAGTGACATTTCCATTGACGGTGTGTCGGAAGATCAGTTTAATTTGGTTACGCCATTTCAATCCGTGAAAATCGAATTGCCATTCAATGGCTGGTATTGGCTGACCCTGGGGCTATTCATAACGGCGGGGAATAAACAGTGGATAAAATGGATGACCCTTTATCATTTGGCCCTTTTTTTGATACTGTTTTTAGGTGCCCATTTAATTATAGCCGGTCTGGATTGGTTCGCCATTTTATTTAATGTTCATGAGCATATATATAAGGTGTTATTTTTGATCGTGTCTTTAATTGGTTTGAAACCTGTTTTATGAATCACAAAATTGATGGTTAACATATGAAACGGTTTCGCATCTATGAACCTATGACTGTTTTTACTGATATATTAATCCTGGTTGTTGGCGTGTGGTTTGCCCGCGAAATCGACATGTGGTATCATGTGCGGCTTATGGAAGTTCACTGGCATTTTGGCAAATATTTTTATATGGTTGCATTAACAGCCTTGGCAGGATCGGTCTACCATACTATTTTTCCGGAACATGAGGTTGTGCGAGATTTTATTTGGAAACTGACCATGTTAGGCATGGGTTTTTCTGTATATACCATGCTCATGGGTACGCTCTATTATATCCTGCCGTTTGATACCGTACAAATGCTTAAATTGGGCGTAACAGCAATTATTTTTGCCTTTACCATTTGGATTTATTTTGATTCTGATTTTATGAATGCAATCAAATTGTATTTGCCCAGTGCGTTGTTTATTATCGCTGTTATGCTGTATGGTTGGTTGAGTAAAGGAGATACAGGTGCCCTTTGGATTATGTGCGGATTTTTAATCACATTGGGCGGTGCTTTTTTTGTGGTCACAAAATTTGGCTTTCATCAGCATTTTAACCATAATGACATTTTTCATATTATTCAGATAGTTGGGATGGTTTTCATTTATCGGGGCACCATGCTGATTACCAATTATGGATATAAATAATCCCGTAAAACCACTCTTTTGAATAAAAATTAAAGCCTAAATTGGCGCTCAATTTTTCAAGGAAATATAGTGGATATCCAACTTAAAGAAACCAGTAGTTATGCCCGTGAAGTGGACATTGACCTTTCATGGGAGGAAATTGCAGCTGATTTTGAACAGGCAATTAAGCAATTTTCTAAACGGGTAAAACTGCCCGGATTTCGTCCGGGAAAAGTACCGCGGAAGGTTTTAATAAATCAGTTTCAACCTGCCATCGAAGCGGACTTTGTGGAAAATTCCGTCAATACATATTATTTAAAAGCACTTCAGGAGAAAGAAATTGTCCCCATTAATATGGGGAGCGTAAGTGATGTGCATTTTCACCATGGAGAACATTTTAAGTTTAAAGTGGCGTTTGAGATTGAACCTGAGGTCACGATTCCCAAAATGAAGAAAAAAAGCCTCAAAGTTGAAAAAACAAATTATATAACCGATGATGAGGATATTAATATGGCCATTGATGAAATGCGCCATGGTCATGCAGAAGTTCAAACGGTTGAAGACGGGGCGCAACTCGATGACTATGTCATTTGCGATCTTCAGGAGATTGATACTTCCGGCGTTCCCATTATTGGGAAAAAATTAGAAACACGCTATATAAAACTGGGGCAAATTCCATTCGATGGAGATAACCAGAAAAAACTGGAAGGCATAAAACCAGGTGAAAAAACCCAAGTATCTGTTCCCGTGGATGAAAAAGGATCAACCAGTACTTTTGAATTATCAGTCCAAAATGTGGAACGTCAAATATTACCGGAAGTGGATGAAGACTTTATTAAAATGGCCGACCCTGAAGCAGAAAATGTGGCAGATTATCGGGGACGCATCAAGGATCGATTGGGTAAAGCCTATGATCAGCGGTCAGAAAAAGCGTTTGATGAGCAATTAACCGATGCCATGATAAACCACGTGAATCCGGAATTTCCACCCTCCATGGCGGAGTCATACTTGGGCCATATGGTGGAAGATGTCATGAAAAATAACCCTGCAGCAACGGATAAAGAAAAAATAAAAGAAATATATCAACCGGTGGCGGAACGCAATTTAAAATGGTATCTGATTAGGAATACGATTATAAAAAATGAGGAATATGAAATTCCCAAAGAAGACGTTCAGGTAGATATTGATCAACGAAAAGAAGCGAATCCGAAGGAAGCCAAGGAATTGGAAAAATATTTTAAAAAACCCAGTAACCGCAGCCGTTTGGAAGATGATTTGATGGAAAAGAAAGTCTTGGCTTATTTAAAAAACTTTACGAAAATCAAAGAGGTCAAAGTGAATACAAAAGACCTCCGTAAACAATCTGAAGGAAATGTACAGTCATGAAACATGAAGACCCAATAAATCAATTAATTCCAATGGTGGTGGAACAGACAGGGCGTTTTGAACGGGCCTATGATATCTATTCGCGCCTTCTGAAAGAACGGATTGTATTCTTAGGCACCCCAATTGATGATACAGTAGCATCCGTCATTATTGCCCAACTTTTATTTCTTGAGGCAGAAAGCAGTGAAAAGGATATTTACCTTTACATCAATTCCCCAGGAGGCATCATCACTTCCGGAATGGGAATATATGATACTATGAATTATATTAAACCGGATGTGGCAACCATATGTATGGGGCAGGCCGCCAGTATGGGTGCTTTTCTTTTAGCCGGTGGAAAAAAAGGAAAACGATCCGCATTACCCAATGCCCGGATAATGATTCATCAACCACTGGGCGGTGCAGAAGGGCAGGCGTCCGATATTAAAATCCAGGCAGATGAAATACTGCGCTTAAAAAATACACTCAATAAAATTTTAGCAAAAAATACAAAACAGACCCTTAAAAAAATTGAAAATGATACGGATCGAAATTTCTTCATGAGCACAAAAGAAGCCAAAGATTACGGCATCATTGACACCATTCTTTCGGGACGGAAATAACCGATAAATTGAAGATTCCAACACCATTAGATCCAAAAGCCGGGGAATCAGAATCCACCGAGCCCAGACTACATCGACCGTCTGAAATTAAAGCGTATCTTGATAAATATGTTATTGGTCAAGAAAGTGCAAAACGGGCCGTGGCGGTGGCGGTGTATAATCATTATAAACGAATTCTCTCTGATCATGCAGATGATGATGTTGAATTAGATAAAAGTAATATTCTGATTATTGGCCCCACGGGAACAGGGAAAACATTAATTGCAGATACGCTGGCCAGATTTTTAGCTGTTCCGTTTGCTATCGCTGATGCCACCACCTTAACCGAAGCTGGATATGTGGGGGAAGATGTTGAAAATATTCTGGTGCGATTACTCCAAATTGCCAACTATGATATTTATAAAGCCCAGGCGGGTATTGTTTATATAGATGAAATTGATAAAGTGGGGCGAAAAAGTTCAAGTGCCTCCATTACTCGGGATGTCTCCGGCGAGGGGGTACAGCAGTCCCTGCTGAAAATATTGGAAGGAACGGTGGCCCATATTCCACCCAAGGGAGGACGGAAACATCCAGAACAAAGTCTCATACCTATTGATACCAAAAATATTTTATTTGTTTGCGGCGGTTCCTTTGACGGCTTACCGGAGATCATTGGCCGACGCGTTAATACGGCTGAAATCGGTTTTACGAAGACATTGGCAAAAACGGAGAAGGCAGACGAAATATTGAAAGAAGTTATTCCGGAAGATTTGGTGAAATTTGGATTCATTCCAGAACTGATTGGACGTCTGCCAATTGTGACCACACTCAATCATTTGGATGAAGCAGATTTAATGCGCGTATTGCTGGAGCCAAAAAATTCATTGGTGAAGCAGTATAAAAAATTATTTCGGATGGAGGGTGTTGAACTTTTATTCCGGAAGGAAGCACTGCGGGAAATAATCAAATTGGCAATCAAACGAAATTCTGGTGCACGGGCATTACGTTCTGTAATGGAATCTTCTATGCTTGATTTAATGTTTCATCTTCCTGAATATTCAGAAGATCGTGTCACAAAAATTACCATTACAAAAGAATTTGTCCTTCGAGGTAAAAAGCCACTCATGTGTCGCAGCCGCCGTTCGGCATAGTCTTTTCCTTTTCTTCTTTTAAAATCTTTTGCAATACTTTTTAATTTCTATATCAGGTTTTTCAAAGGATTCTTTTATATTTAAGTGCGGTTCCGAGGCATGAAAAACAAATTATACTCCAGATATTGTATCATCGTTGCAACACTCAGTATTTCCTGGGCACAGCAACAGTATATTAGTCCCGAGGATATTAAAACGGAATGGGGAAATTATACCACTTTTCAAAAACAGGAGTTGGTCAATTTTGCCACCTTTTTATATGATGAGGGATTTTATGAACGAGCTTTACTAAGCTATTTTCAATTTTTATATAAATATCCTAAAGACGAATTGGAAATGGCTGCCTATTTCCAGATAGCAAAATGTTATGAATCATTGGAAAACTGGGGATTGGCCCAGAATTATTACAATCGCATTTTGGAAGAAAGTCCGTCAGGGACCCTTTCGGCAAATACGGCGCAATATCAGCTCTATTATATAATGTTAACCAAAGAAGAATATGGTGCCATTATTGACAGCACGAAAAATACTGAAGATCCGTATGAATTAGTCTTTCGTGCCTATGCTCATTTTGAGTTATTGGAATGGAAGGAGTCACGCCAGGCGTTTAAAGCCGCCGAAGCATTATTTGATCACGCCCATTATTCAAAACAAATCCGACCTTGGTATAAAGCAATCAAAACGGCAGAAAATGCACCGTTAAAAGAAAAGACACCGGCACTGCTTTCTTCACTTGCACCGGGTGGCGGATTTGTTTATTTAAAACAGACTGAAAATGCTATTGGCGCCATGGGAGCTTCGTTTTTGTTATACGCGGCAATGTTGACCATGCCTTCTATCGTTCAAAAAGGAGGGTTATCTGTCATGGAGAACCGCCAGGGGATGGTTCCTGTTTCAGGAGATTTGGTCACTAAAAATGGATTATTTCAGTCATCGTTAGGTTACCAAATCCCTAACAAAATATCGTTGGAATCTAAAAGGGGTGCGGTTTTTATTCCTCCGGTGATGATAGCCATTGGGCTTTATGCCGGAAGTATGTGGAAAGCAATCCATGATATTGATGAATCTAATCGCAAGTTAGTGAGGCGGTTTGCTGGACGTGTAACGGCCAAATTACTGATTGAAAGATTCATGGATTACAATACGCCGGATTTTATTATAAAATAATTTAAAATAGTGCAAATAAATATTGCACTGGCGTAATAATAAATAGTATTTTTGCAGGCTGTTCAAGACAGCATTATTCGTTTTTTGAAAATTGGGTATGCGTGGTCCAATTAATTGGATTTGAGAGTCGCTCCTACCCGGAGCGACAAAGACAGTACAGAATCAAACATACAATGGAGAGTTTGATCCTGGCTCAGGACGAACGCTGGCGGCGTGCTTAACACATGCAAGTCAAGGAGAACGGATCCTTCGGGATACTATTAAACTGGCGAACGGGTGAGTAACACGTAGGCAACCTGCCTTGGAGATTGGGATAACCCCGGGAAACCGGGACTAATACCAAATAATGCAACGGATCCTTCGGGATATGTTGTTAAAGTGGGCTTCGGCTCACACTTCAAGATGG
>JGI24923J38494_100592_pt1 | contig 30591 bp, 29 predicted proteins | sample LinPFosplate11_FD_38494 | JGI IMG/M metagenome (IMG submission 38494) | reverse complement strand
GATCCCATCCCGAACTCAGAAGTGAAACCACTTAGCGCCGATTGTAGTGTGGGGTTTCCCCATGTGAGAGTAGGACATTGCTAGGCTTTTATTTAAAATACCCCGACCTTTTTAAAGGCGGGGTATTTTTTTATCTGAACTATAATCTAGTAAAATAAATCGAACTCTTCGAAGTGAATTAACAAAACTATACAGGCCATGACTAGTCGTTTTAATGTATCAAACATTGCAGATGGAATCAGTGTTATTGATTCAGGTTATTTCAGTAAGGACTTCGCTGCAATATATATACTTAGGCAGGGAAATGAGGTTGCCATTATAGAAACAGGCAACCAGTATAGTGCTACTAATGTTCAAAAAGCTCTTGAGATGGATGGATTAAACTTTTCTGATGTAGCTTATATTATTCCAACACACGTACATCTTGATCATGCAGGTGGTGCTGGTGAATTCATGAATCGATGTCAAAATGCACAACTAATAGTTCATCCTAGAGGTGCCAGGCATATGATTAACCCTAGTAAATTAATAGCAGGTGCTATAGCGGTTTATGGAGAAGCAAATTTTAAGAAATTATATGGCGAGATAACTCCAATCGAATCCAGTAGAGTGATTGAGGCAGACGACAACTTTATTTTGGATTTTAAAGGAAGAGAACTTAAATTTATTGATACTCCCGGTCATGCAAGACATCACTTTTGTATTTGGGATGAATTGACAGGCTCAATGTTCACTGGCGACACTTTCGGTGTTTCATATCGAGAGTTTGATAAAGGGAATGAGGTGTATATCTTTCCAAGCACGAGCCCTGTTCAGTTTGACCCTGAAGCCCTAATTAAAAGTATAGAAAAGTTAATAACATACAGACCTAAACGTGTCTGTTTAACTCATTTTAGTGCGATAGATCCTACCAATAAAGTGGTCAATCAATTGATTGATGGAATTCATTTTGTCAGTCGTTTAGCAAAAGAGTATGCCTCTCATAAGGAGGCTGAAGAAATTATTGAAGATGAAATGATGAGCTATTTTTTAAAGGGAATTAAAAAAATTGGGAATGATGACCTAGAATTTTGCAGAGATAGGTTAAAACTTGATGTCAAAATTAATACTCAAGGATTAATTTACTGGCAGCAAAAAATTAGCTCTAACTGATACTTGATTTTAATTAGCTCAATACTAAAGAGATATAATGTACATTTATTTTTAGAGTTTAATAATGAAGAGTCTTTTATTAGCACTAAATAAATACTTTGCTACAGTACCTGGACGGTTAAGACCTTATTGGAAAATTGTCCTCATACTTGCTCTGCTCTCAACCGTTTTTATGGGCTATGGGGCAACTCGTTTTTCCTTAGACGTTTCTTTTGAATCTTGGTTTAGCGAAGATGACCCAGCAGTAAAGTCCTTAAATGAATTTCGTGAGCAGTTCGGTAGTGATGATGGGCTCTTTATTGTATATGAAGCAAAAGACGGAGATGTATTCTCAAGTCAATCTTTATCTTTAATTTCTGAAATAACTGAAGTACTTGATAACGACGAGAAAATTAGCGATGAGGTTTGGCTTGAGCAATATGGGTTAACTTCCAAGGTTGCCGAAACACTGAAACATATCAAGCGGGTTCAATCTTTAGCAAATATTCGCATTCAAAAAAATGAAGACGATGTATTGAGTGCCCCTCTCTTGGTTCCAAAAGCCATTCCTAGAGATATAAACGTACTTAGCGAAATTAAGTCTGAAGCTGCTAAACAATCGAGCCTGCCGCTCTTTATGTTTTCAAAAGATTACCGCTTTGGTGCAATCTCAATTACTACAGATTTTGGAACGATTCCTTTAATTGAGAATCAAAATGAAGAGCAGTCCTTGTTTTCTGATGACGATTGGAGTGACGATTTTGAAGAATCAGTGGATGACCAGGCCGTTCTTCAAAAAGTTAAATTTAAAGATATAGAGCCGGCGCTATATATTCCTTTTATGCAGGCTGTTTCAGCAATATATGAACAACCACGTATGTTGGAAAATTTTGATTTTTATCCAATTGGGACTTCGGCGATGGTAGAGTTGGCTTGGGGAACAATGATTCAAGCGGCATTCCTTTTGGTAGGTATGCTAATTATTATTAATCTTTTGCTTTGGACCTTGTTTCGTTCAGCCAGTGCTGTAGTGCTTCCACAGTTAGCTATCGGTCTTAGTATTTTGTTTGTAATTGGTGGCCTGAGTTGGCTTAATATAGCCTCCACCACACTCATTGCTTTAACAGTAATGTTAGTGATCGCCGTAGGTGTTGCTGACTGCGTCCATGTCATGAGTTCTTATCTATTGTTTAGGCGTTCTGGTAATGACCATGAACAGGCATTGTCGCAAGCTTATGGCAAAACTGGAGTACCAATCCTACTTACAACTGTCACAACAATGGCAGGTATGTCCTCATTGGCAGTGACAGGAATGCCTCAGTTTGTTCTGTTTGGATTCTCTTCTGCAGCAGGAGTTGGTCTAGCTTTTCTATATACAATTTATCTATTACCAGTGTTACTGGATTACTGGCATCCAATGCAAACTAAAAAGATAAAAACACCAGGTGAAAATAGAAAAACTGGCATAAAGGCACTAGCACTATTATTGAAATCAAAGTTACTAACCTTTTTATGTTTTTTTGTTAACCCATTAATGAAGGGAGTAAAAACAGTTGGCTTGGTATGGCTTCTAAGTGCAGAATGGCTTCAACCATTATTAGATAAAATTCCATCCTTCGTGCAGCGTTTTCGATATGCAGTAGTTGTGATTTTTTTTGGCGTATTTGGAATCTGCCTATACGGTGCAACTCAAGTCAAAATTGACTCTAACTTGGTTGAGCTTTATTCTGATGATGTCCCTATTGGCCAGGCATATGATATCGTTGATGAACACATGATGGGTACAGGGAATATGATTATTGTGGTTAATACCGGAGAGTCTGACGCTATCATGGACCCTGCAGTTTTAAACGCAATGAGTCGTCTCCAGAGTCAAGTCAAGGAAAGTTATAGCAAATATATTATTCGAACTAACTCCTTAGCAGACTTGGTTAAAGAAACTCATGCCATTATGCAAGGTGATGAACAGTACCGAACCATTCCTGACAGCCAAATCACGGTATCACAGTTACTGTATTTGTTTAACAGCGCCAACCCAGAGGAGCGACGAGCCTTGGTGAGTGATGATTACAGTAAAAGCCACATTAGTATTCAGTTAAAAAATGCAGGGTCAAATGAATATGCAGAATTTTTTGAAGGCATCCGAAAGGACATAACTAATGAATTTGATACATTAAAAGACCGTTACCCTAATTTGGACGTTGAAATTACCGGTACTTTTGCAATGATGATGAGGCTTGCAGATGATTTAAGTAGGAACCAGTTCAAGAGTTTAGCTATAGCTGCTGTAGTTATTAGCTCCTTGTTGATGGTGACACTGGGTTCACTGCAGGCAGGAGCTATGTCGATTGTCCCTAACTTAATCCCAGCCACTCTGGCGTTTGGCTTGATGGGTCTTTTAGGAATTCCACTCGACACCGATACGCTAATGATTGCACCTTTGATAATAGGTATAGCGGTAGATGATACGATTCATTTTATTAGTCATTATAGAATGTCACTTGCTGAAAATAATGACATGCAATTAGCCTTGGTTGATGCAATAAAAGAGGTAGGTCAAGCTGTTACGTTTACAACATTAATACTTGGTCTTGGTTTCTTTATGCTTACTTTTAGCGATTATTTGGGTTTGGCTAAAATTGGTGGTTTTGGATCATTGGCTATATTTGTCGCCCTGCTCTGTGACTTGCTCTTTTTTCCAGCGCTAATTATGATATTTAAGCCAAAATTTGGCCAAAAAGATGTTGCAGATAATTTCAATTTTATAGAGGTTTCAAAATGAATAGATTAATACTAAATAACTCGAATTCACCGTTACTCGTTGTTGCGCTGAGTATATTTTTAATTATTTCTGTCTCAAATGTTTATGCTGAAACCGACTTAAGTGCTAGAGAGATTATGGAAAAAGTTGACGATGAAAGTCGCAAGTCAACAGAATCGGCTTTCACTCGAATGAAGCTTACTACTTGTAAATATGGACTCAGTGGAGGAAAGGTAAAGTGTGCTGAGAAAGCCCGTGTTAAGTTAGTAGAGAGTGCACAAATTAATACTGGAGAAGACAACAAAGATAGCAAGAGTATTGCCATCATTCTTGAGCCTGCTAGTGAGAAAGGAATTGGCATGTTATCTTATAGCTATGATGATAGTGATAGAGATAATGAAACCTGGTTATATTTATCTGCTCTTGGAAAGGTTAAAAGAATTAGTGTTAGAAACAGTGATGATGAAGAGACTGAATCCGCTAGCATTTTTGGAACAGAAATGACAACTGAGGATCAAGAGACTGGAAAACTTGATGACTATACATACGAGTTATTAGAGCAAGGGAAATTTAGAGGGCGAGAGGTTGCGGTAATCGAGTCAACTCCCAAACCCCATCGTCTAAGTAAAAGTAGTTATGGAAAGACGCAAAGTTGGATTGACACCGAAAGATTCATAAGTCTTAAAGTACAAATGTTTGATAAATACAATAATCCTATTAAGAAACTAGAGGTAGGAAGGGTTGAAAAGATCAATAATGTTTGGATGGGCAGAAGCCTGACATTTTTTAATACTGTCAGTAATAGGTTAACCAATATGAAGCTTGAGGCAATAAATTTTGATATAGATATTAAAGAAGATTTTTTGACTCAAAGGGCTTTAACAGACCAAGCTTTCAGAGAGAAGTATCTAAAAGATTTGCGTAAGCAGGCAAAATAATTTTAAAAGTAAGCATGGTTAATCTAATCAAAATATTCATTATTTATTTAATGTCTGGCTTAGTTTTCAACTCAGTTGTTAATGCTGATGACTCATTTTTTGATGATGAAGTTGTTTTTGAGGATTCTGACCAAAAGCTTGATGAATGGTCAGATGATAGTGACATCTTTGGTGATGAGTCTATTGATGATGAAAAGTCTTTGGCTTGGCTTAATCTTGGCGTTTCGCAAAAATGGGGATTTAATCCTGCTAGTAGCTATAGCACCACAAAAGAAAGAACCGAATTAACACTAGGCACAAGTGGCTCTGTTTCCGATTCAGGTTATGGTGAAGTGGAACTTAAAGCAACGAAATATTGGCCTAGTGATAGCTATCATTCAACTTCAGCGAGTGATATAGAAGTAGAGAGGGTATTTTTGCAGTTTAGTTTCGAAGACTGGAGTACTAAGTTGGGGCGATATACTATTGGTTGGGGCGAGCTTGAAGGTGGTGCCCTTGATGTGGTTAACCCTGCGGGCGGTTTGACTGATCCAAAAATAATTTCACAGTGGTTTCTAAGCGCTACTCGTTATTCTAATAATAGTGATTTAAGTTTATTTTATAATTCAAATCCCTCAATTACCAAGAGTGCTCTACTCTCCCTTAAAGATGATAGTGATGATGAATTTGGGGTGCGATATGGGATTAATCGGGAGGGAAGTGATGTGGCATTCTACGCTGGTCAACTAATACCCAATAACGCTCTAAAAAATCTAATAGATGGGGTTGCTTATGCTAGCCCTTATCCGTTATTAGGTTTTGGTATGAATAAAGCATTTGATGACTACTTGCTTAAATTTGATATAGCATACAAGCGAAATCTTGAGCATAACCGATTAGGACAGTTTATAAAAGTCGACAGAATTGATTGGGACTTGGCTTTTGATATTCAAAAGAATGATAGACAGTGGTTAATTTCTATTAATTCTCAGTACTTATTAGATTTCTATGAAGACTATTTAACGCCTACCTTATTAGGTAGTGTAAGTACGAAGAGAAACACTACGACTTATATGGTGAGTGTAAGTGATAAGTTTGGTGACTCAGATTGGAGTTGGAGCTTATCTAATATTGCTGCCTCTAATAATGATCTTTCTTTGACATCGGCTGGTCTTGATTGGGACGTTAATGACCACTGGAAAGCCTCCTTAGGTGCTTCCTATGCAAATGCTAAATCGGATCGCGCTTTCAGTTTGCTTGATGATTATCAGCGGGTTAATTTAGAAGTTAAGTACCAGTATTGATTTTAAAGTTTATTTGATTATTTCGATAAGTACGTAATGAAATGTATCAACCCTCAAATTCCAATGAATATAGTATAATTTATGCATGTTAATTTAGGTTTTTCTAATGTTAGAAAGTAAGCTTCTAAGAGGTAATATTGATTTTGTAGTTGAGCAACTCAAGAGACGAAATTTTTCTTTTGATGTTGCGGAATTTAATAAACTTGAGGATCAAAGAAAGGTTATTCAAGTCCAAACCCAAGATTTGCAAAATTTACGTAACATTAAATCTAAGGCGATAGGCCAAGCCAAAGCTTCTGGAGAAAACATTGAACCACTTCTCGAAGAGGTTTCAGATCTAGGAGAAAAGCTTGATAATGCCAAGTTAGCATTGAATGACCTCCAGTTAAAGATTGATGAAATTGTTATGGCAATCCCTAATATTCCACACCCCTCTGTGCCCGAGGGTCAAAGTGAGGATGATAATGTTGAATTGTCGAAGTGGGGTGAGCCAAAAAAGTTTGGCTTCGAACCAAAAGATCACGTTGATTTAGGCGAAATGCATGGCATAGATTTTGCAGCTGCGGCTAAGATTTCAGGGTCACGATTTGTTGTTATTACTGGAAAAGTTGCAAAGCTTCAGCGTGCCTTAACTCAGTTTATGTTAGACCAGCATACTGAGAATAATGGCTACACTGAAACTTACGTACCCTACTTAGTAAATGCGGATTCGCTGACAGGAACTGGGCAATTACCAAAATTTGAGGCTGATTTATTCAAGACGCATCTGCATGGCGAAGAGGGTGAGGCTAAGGCACTCTATTTAATTCCAACAGCAGAAGTTCCAGTCACTAATATTGTTCGTGATTCAATTTTAAAAGACTCTGAGTTACCTCTTAAGTTTGTTGCTCATACGCCATGCTTTCGATCTGAAGCAGGTTCATATGGAAAAGATACAAGAGGCTTAATTCGCCAACACCAATTTGAAAAAGTTGAATTAGTGCAAATCTCTAATCCTGATGACTCTTATGATGTTCTTGAAGAATTAACTGAACATGCAGAAGGCATCCTTAAATTATTGGAATTGCCTTATCGTAAAATAATCTTATGTACTGGAGATTTAGGATTCTCTTCAGCTAAAACTTATGATCTTGAAGTATGGCTCCCAGGGCAGACAGCTTATCGAGAAATTTCATCATGCTCATGTTTTGAAGGCTTTCAAGCAAGAAGAATGCAGCTTAGATGGAAAAATCCTGAAACCAAGGAGTCAGAGTTTTTACATACACTAAATGGTTCAGGCTTGGCAGTAGGTAGAACTTTGGTTGCCGTGATTGAGAATTATCAGAATGCTGATGGAAGTATTACTGTTCCAAAAGTCTTACAAAGCTACATGGGTGGCCTAACTACGATAAAATAACCCCTTTATATTTTTTGGAGCAAGAGATGAATTTACCCCCAGAACTATTTTTGATAGCAATGTTTGTGCTGATGTATTTTTTATTAATCAGACCACAACAAAAGCGTGCCAAGGATCACAAAAATTTACTCAAAGAACTTAAAACAGGTGATGAAGTTGTAACTAACGGTGGGGTTATAGGAAAAATTAATGCTGTAGATGAGTCTTTTGCGGAGATAGAGATTGCTTCAGGTGTTTCTGTCAAAGTTCAAAAGCAGGGTATTAATCAAAAAATGCCAAAAGGCAGCGTAAAACCGATGACTAAGTCAAGTGCAAAATCAAAAGCTAATGGCAAAAAAGAGACAGCAAAATAATACATAGAAAATAAATCCTTATGAATCATTACGCAGCCTGGAAAAATATACTGATTGTATTTTTCTTGTTTATTACATCACTATATGCACTGCCAAATATTTATGGCTCTGACCTGGCTATTCAGATTACTGGTACGGGTGACTATATTGTTGAAGAGAAAGATCTTAAAGGTATAAATAATGTACTAGTAGAAAATGGTATTGACTTTAAATCACTGGAGCATATTAACAGCAACATTTTGATTCGATTTGGTGACTCACAGTCTCAACTTTCTTCTAAGGCAGTCTTAAAAGATACCCTTAACAGAAACTATGTTGTAGCTTTAAACCTAGCGCCATCAATTCCAAAGTGGCTTTCTGGCCTTGGGGGTAATGCTATGTCTTTAGGACTTGATCTTAGGGGTGGCGTTCACTTTTTACTTGAAGTTGATATGGAAGCGGTTATTTCCACGTCTATTGATCGATACTACAATGAACTAAGAACACTTCTTCGCAAAGATAAGTTGTATAAAAAAATTCGTAAAGAAGATAATCTTTTGGCGGTCAGTTTTAAGACCGAAAAACAAAAAAATGAGGCAAAAAAGCTTATTAAAAAGGACCTCCCTGACTTGATTATAGTTGATGGAAGTGAATCAGAGCTTGAAGTGAGTTTAGAGATGTCATCTAATGCACAGAAAGTAGCCAAATCTAGCGCTTTAAACCAAAATATTACAACACTTCGTAATCGTGTCAATGAGCTTGGTGTTGCAGAGCCAATTATTCAGCAGCAAGGCTCTGAAAGGATTGTCGTTCAGTTGCCAGGCGTTCAGGATACTGCCAGGGCTAAGGAAATTTTGGGAGCAGTTGCAACTGTTGAGTTTAGACTAGTTGATGAACAAAATGATGTTCAGACAGCGATACAGTCAGGAAAAATTCCATCTGGATCAAAACTCTATAAATTTAAAGACGGAAGACCATTACTTCTTAAAACAACTGTAATTGCAACTGGTGAAAATATAGTCGATGCATCTTCTAGTGTCGACAAAGATAATCAACCGAATGTTAGTATTGTTTTAGATAATTCTGGTGGAAGAACTATGCTGGAAACTACTAAGGAGTTTTTAGGATACCGAATGGCTGTTGTTTTTATTGAAAATCAAGTAGAGACGATCATGGAGGATAATGTTGCAGTGAAGAAACGCACTAAGACACAAGATATAATTAACGCAGCTACGATTCAAGGAACTTTTTCAAACCGTTTTCAGATAACTGGAATAGATAGTGCTAGAGAGGCAAGAAATCTAGCTTTACTGTTAAGGGCTGGCTCACTTTCAGCGCCTATAGAAATAATTGAAGAGCGAACTATCGGTCCAAGTTTGGGTGCGGATAATATTCAGAAAGGACTGATCTCGGTTCTGGTTGGGTTTGCTTTGGTTTTAGTTTTTATGGCTTGGCGATACCGTGTATTTGGTTTAGTTGCTAATGTAGCTTTGACCCTTAATTTGATAACTATAGTTTCAATCTTATCTATGCTTCAAGCTACACTTACATTGCCTGGAATAGCTGGTATCGTTTTAACCGTTGGTATGGCGGTTGATGCTAACGTCCTAATTTTTGAACGCATTAAGGAAGAGCTACGTTCTACAAAAAATACTCAAAAAGCAATCTCTGCGGGCTATGAAAAAGCTCTTTTAACAATTGCTGATGCAAATATCACCACACTAATTGCATCATTAGTTTTGTTTAGTTTTGGTACAGGTGCAATTAAAGGCTTTGCTGTTACCCTTTCAATTGGAATCATCACATCAATGTTTACAGCAATCATTTTTTCTAGAGCTGTGATTAATCTTATTTATGGTGGAAAAGATATTGAGGAGTTATCGATATGAGCCTTAAGTCATTAAATATTCCAGTCATTAATTTTGTAGGCAATCGAAAGTATGCATTGATTTTCTCTGCTATCTTGCTGGTAGTCTCAATAGCATCCATCGGGTTTCAAGGTCTGAAGTTTGGTATTGACTTTACTGGTGGTACGCTGATAGAGCTCGGTTATGAAAAAACAGCAGATTTAGAAGATATTCGTTCTAAACTTATTTCAGCTAATTACAAAGGTACAAATGTACAGTATTTTGGATCAGACACTGAAGTGTTGATTCAACTTGAGCCACAGGCTGCTACCTCTGCACAGCTTAGTTCATCAATTATTAGAATGCTTGGTGATGGTTTAGATGTCCGTCGAGTTGAGTTTGTTGGACCTAAAGTGGGTGAAGAATTAACTAATGATGGCGGGTTAGCGATGCTTTATGCGCTTATCGGGATTCTGATTTATGTAGCCTTTAGATTTGAGTATCGCTTTGCATTGGGATCGATTGCCGCACTGGTTCATGATGTGATTATTACCATAGGAATATTTTCCTTACTGCAGATTGAGTTTGATTTAACTGTACTGGCTGCAATCCTAGCAGTCATTGGCTATTCACTTAATGATACGATTGTAGTTTTTGATCGTATTCGAGAAAACTTTCTGTCTACTCGCCATATTGAGCCTAGCCCAATTGTTAATGATGCACTCAATCAAACTTTGTCACGCACATTAATGACATCATTGACAACATTAATAGTTCTTTTGGCATTGTTCTATTTAGGTGGTGAAGTAATTCATAGCTTTGCGGGCGCACTTATTATCGGCGTTGTTATTGGTACATACTCGTCTATATATGTTGCAAGCTCAATGATTCTTGCACTAGGAATTTCTAAAGAAGACATGCTGCCTTCTGAGAAAGAGAAAAAGGAAATAGACGCAAGACCTTAGCTTAAAAGCCTTTCTTTAATCTAAAAAGTAAGAAGTTAGTTGGATTTTATGTATGAAACCTTTCAAATACAAGGCATGCGTTAGTGCCACCGAATCCAAAACTATTTGAAAGTATACGATTCAGTTTTATATTTTTTGTTTCCCTAACAATAGGCATACCTTCGGCTTCATCATCAAGTGTTTCAATATTAACTGACTCAGCAACAAAGTCATTTTGTAACATTAACAATGAATAGATTGATTCATTCACTCCCGCTGCTCCTAAGGCATGTCCAGAAAGAGATTTAGTCGAACCAATTAGTGGAATTGACGTAGTGTCAAAAACCTTTTTGATTGCTTCAAGCTCCTTTATATCGCCTACCGGAGTTGAAGTACCATGAGCATTAATATAGTCTATAGTGCCATTGACAGTGCTTGTAGCGATTTCCATACAGCGCTTTGCACCTTCACCAGATGGTGCAACCATGTCATAGCCATCTGAAGTTGCGCCATAACCAGCCAATTCAGCAATTATAGTTGCGCCGCGAGCCTCAGCATGCTCTAAAGATTCAAGAACAAGGGCACCACCACCACCTGAAATTACAAATCCATCACGATTGGCATCGAATGCACGTGATGCAAGCTCGGGTGTTTCATTGTATTTTGAAGAGAGTGCCCCCATAGAATCAAATAGCATTGTTGTGGACCAGTCTAATTCCTCGCCACCACCAGCAAAAACGACATCCTGCTTGCCGAGTTGAATTTGCTCCATAGCATTACCAATGCAGTGAGCACTTGTAGAGCAAGCCGAGCTGATTGAGTAATTAATACCCTTTATTTTGAATAGAGTAGAGAGACAAGCAGAAGTAGTCGAGCCCATTGTCCTTGGAACGCGGTAAGGCCCAACGCGTTTTATGCCTCTTTCTCTTAAAATATCTGCAGCCTCAACAACGTTAACATTTGAAGCGCCACCAGAGCCCATAATAAGACCAGTACGCTCACTAGAGACCATGTCTTCACTAAGTCCAGACTGTTTAATGGCTTCATCAAGAGCGATCGCATTAAATATGGCTGCATCAGCCATAAAGCGAAGCATCTTGCGATCAATGACGTCACTTGTATTAACCTCTGAAATCGATCCATGAACGTGAGATCTGAGGCCCATTTCTGCATACTTTTCACTGAATTCTATACCTGATTTTGCAGATTTGAGAGATTCAAGGACTTCAGCTTTATTACCTCCTAAGCTGCTAACAATACCCATCCCGGTTATTACTACTCGATTCATCAGAAAGAAGATGTATCCGTAAACAAGCCCACCTTTAGATTAGTTGCTTCATAGATGGTTTTGCCATCAACTTCCATCGTTGCATCAGCAATACCCATATAAAGTTTTCGTGCAATGACTCGGGAAAGGCTAACATTGTAGGTAATCTTCTTATTGGCTGGTAAGACTTGTCCTGTAAATTTAATTTGACCTGAACCAAGAGCGCGACCTCTTCCAGGTCCACCAAGCCAGCCAAGATAGAAGCCAACCAGTTGCCAAAGTGCATCAACACCTAAACAACCAGGCATAACAGGGTCTTCATTAAAGTGACAATCAAAAAACCATAAGCCTGGATTGATATCTAACTCTGCAGTCATTCCACCCTTTCCATACTCACCACTATTTTCACTAATATCAGTGATACGGTCAAACATCAGCATTGGTGGTTGCGGAAGCTGAGCATTACCAGGCCCAAATAACTCTCCTTTACCACAAAGAATTAGATCATCATATGAGTAACTGTTTTGCTTCATAAAGATTGATATAGCATGTACTGTAAGGATTTTAACACACTTAAATTGAGATAAAAATTCAACTTATGGCTTGATATCAGCAATAATATCCTCGATATCTTCTAATCCAACCGAGATACGAATTAGGTTTTCAGAGATATTGCTTTGTTGTTTTTCTTCATCTGAAAGTCTAACGTGGGTTGTGGTGGCTGGATGGGTAATGGTGCTCTTAGTGTCACCAAGATTTGCTGTAATAGAAATCATTTTGGTGTTGTTAATTAGACGAAAAGCCTCTTTCCTACCACCAATTACTTCGAATGATACAATTCCACCATAATCAGACTGTTGTTCTTTCGCAATACTATGATGAGGGTGCGAGTCCAATCCAAGATAGTGTACCTTTTTGACAAATTCTTGTTCATTAAGCCAGATTGCTAGTTTTTTTGCATTCTCACAGTGTGCTTGCATTCTCAAGCTCAGTGTTTCAAGACCCTTAAATACAATCCAAGCATTAAATGCACTTAGGGTTGGGCCTGTACTTCTTGCAAAGCTGCTTATTTCATCTATCAGTTTATTGTTTCCAGCAATAGCACCAGCGAGACACCTACCTTGACCATCAATGTATTTAGTAGCTGAGTGGATAACTAAGTCTGCACCTAAAGCTAATGGTTTTTGAAGGGCAGGTGTCAAAATGCAATTATCAACCGCTAAAATAATATTATTTTTTTTAGAAATTGCTGAAAGGGCTCTTAAATCTACAACCTCGCCCAGTGGGTTTGAGGGTGTTTCAAGCATAAATAATTTTGTATTAGTTTGAACACTATTTTTCCAGTCATTTAAGTCAGGCAAGTCAACAAATGTAACTTCGATATTAAACTTTTGGATAACGGTATTAAGAAGAACTATGGTGGTTCCAAACATTCCACGTGATGCAACCATATGTTCGCCTGGCTTAAGCAGTGTCATAATTGTTGCGAAAATAGCTGACATACCGCTAGCAGTAGCGAGGCATTGCTCGGCCCCTTCTAGGGCAGCTAATTTTTCTTGAAAGGCGACAACGCTTGGATTAGTAAATCTTGAATATACGTTGCCCTGATCTTTATTGTCAAACCTTTTAGCTGCTTGCTCAGCACTATCAAACCTGAAGCTTGAGGTCATGAAAATAGCAGCTGAATGTTCCTGCTCTTGAGTTGGTTGATATCCCTCACGGATCGCTTTTGTTTTAAACTTGTTATCTTTCATTTTTATTATTAGTCAGCATCATTGTAAATTAATTCTGAACTCTCATTGGTTATATTATCTTGTTTACTTTGGTCAGACCTTCTGGCTTCAAGGTTATCTAGATAGGGTGTATCAATATCTTTAGTAAGGTATTTTCCATCAAAACAAGAACAGTCAAAAGACAAGATATCTGGGTTACCTTGCTGAACTGACCAGATTAAGTCTTTAAGATTTTGATAGATTAATTTATCTGCACCAATAGATTGACAGACCTCATCAGTTGTTTTATTGTGGGCAACAAACTCATTTTTACTCGCCATATCAATACCGTACACATTAGGATAACGTACAGGAGGGGCGGCTGATGCAAAGAAGACTTTTTTTGCTCCAGCAACTCTTGCCATTTGAACAATTTCTCTACTTGTTGTCCCTCTCACAATAGAGTCATCAACCAAGAGAACGTTCTTGCCTTTAAATTCAAGTTCAATTGCACTTAGCTTTTGGCGTACTGATTTTTTTCGTTGTTTTTGACCAGGCATAATAAAGGTTCTTGCAATATAGCGATTTTTTATAAAGCCTTCTCGATACTTTAAATCCAACTCATTAGCTAATTGGAGCGCTGCTGTTCTAGAGGTATCAGGTACCGGCATAACAACATCTATTAATTCCTCAGACCATTTAGACTTAATTTTTTCAGCAAGTTTTTCACCCATTCTGAGGCGTGATTTGTAGACTGAAATGTTGTCAATAATGGAGTCAGGCCTTGCAAAATAAACAAATTCAAAAATACAGGGCGATAACTTTGAACTATCTGAGCATTGCTGAGAATGAACGTTTCCTTCTCTATCAATTACAACTGCTTCTCCAGGCTTAACATCACGAGTAATTTTATAACCAAGCGCAGTAAGAGCAACACTTTCAGAAGTAAGCATATATTTAGTGCCTTTTTTTGTAGTTCTTTCTCCGAGTATTAAGGGTCTAATTCCATTAGGATCTCTAAATCCAAAAATACCATAGCCCGGTATCATTCCTATTGCTGCATAAGCGCCCTTTACTCGTTTATGAAGCTTTGTTACCGCTTTAAAAATATCTCTTTCATTGATTCGATGCTTTTGTCCTTCAGCTATTTCACTGGCTAGTATATTGAGCAGTATCTCTGAGTCTGAGTTGGTATTAATATGTCGAAGATCTTGCTCAAAAATTTCTTTTGCTAATGACTCAGCATTGGTTAGGTTACCATTATGTGCAAATGCAATTCCGTAAGGTGAATTAACATAAAATGGTTGAGCTTCTGCCTCAGAAGAGCTTCCTGCTGTAGGATAGCGGATGTGACCAATTCCCATGTCGCCAATCAATTTTTCCATATGCTTTGTTCTAAAAACATTGCGAACAAGTCCATTCCCCTTACGCATATAAAAACGCCCTTTGTTGGCAGTTGTTATACCGGCAGCATCTTGGCCACGGTGCTGAATAATGGTCAGTGCATCATAAATAAAAAACCCCACATCTTTTTTTGTAGTAGATAGTATGCCAACAATACCACACATAATTTATTCCCCTAAAATTTCAGTCTCTATGAACTCAGCGACTGCATCACCGGGTTCGAGCTCAACAAATAACAAATACTTAGACAATAAAGGTTTTATGTCAACTGACCAGTCTTGAAAAGTTCTTAACGCGCCACTTGTCTCTACCCAGGCATGATTTTGTGTAACCCACGTCATGCTTTGCAGGATAAGCACAATAATGAGTACAAAAATACCACCCTTAAATAAACCTAGTACTGAACCAAAAAATTTATTCTTTAGACCGACTATATTTCGTGCATTAATTAAAACATCAAGTGTACTAAAAACCCTTAAAAATCCACTAAATACTGGTGACATAACACAAGGCTCTTCATTCTCGATTTTAATGTTAAGAAGCTTTGATAAAGCAACAGTAGCTATAATAAAAGCAGCAAAAACAACACAGAATGATACAAAATTACGTAATGACTCATTAACTATCATCATCTCTATTGTTCTAAGTTCAGAAATGATTCCTAGATAATTATAACTTGTTATGGCAATTATAGTAGTTATGACAGTAATCGCAAAGGGTCTATTTAGGTCGCAAGGATTATCGATACGTGAAGAGGACTCAGCTATCCTATAAAATCCTTTTTTAATAAACCAAATAGCAAGAAATATAGCGCCAAAAGAGAGTGCAAAAATTGACTGGTTTGATGGGCTGATCCAGCTATTCAGAAAAGAATTTGTAAATTCATCATAATAAAGAAACGCTAAGATAATTGCTAAAATAACAAAAACAAGGCTAATGATTTCTTTAGCAAGGCCTTGAATAAAGCCTCTTACAACAAAAATGATGAGGATTATGAGGGTAAGCCAGTCTGACCAAGCCAGCAAACTTATAGTATCCCAAAAGTTGTTAAAAAAATTGCCCATGGTCTCCCTGAAAGATAGGACTAATTTTACAATAGTTTCTTAGAGTCTGTCGTTAACTCCGGTAACTAATAATACTCAGATTCTTTTAAGAATTTAGCTGCATCAGCTATCGTATAGAACGACCCAAAAATTACAATTCTTTTAATATTTATAAGTTCAAGCGCCTTTTCAATAGCATTATCCATAGTTAAACAAACTGTTGTTACTTGTGATTGACTAAATTTGTTCTCGAGAATCTCTATTTGAATTGCGCGCTCAGCAGAAAGTGGAACCAAAAACCAGTGCTTAATAGTGTCTGATGCAAGTCCAATCATGTCATCAATATTTTTGTCAGCAAGCGCTGAAAAAATAGCTACTGTTTCCATTGGAGATTCTGATAAAGTATTCACTAAAGTCTTAACCGCTTCTGGGTTATGAGCAACATCAAGAACAATGGTTTTATCACCTACAGGTATCTTTTCAAATCGAGCAACGATTCGAGCTTTTTTAGCCCCCTTAAGGATCATATCATTGGATACAGGGAATCGATCATCAAGCTTCTCTATCGCTTTGATTGCAACAGCTGCATTCAGTTTTTGATGCATTCCTTCTAAACCTACCTCACCTTTGTATCCATGTTTTATAAGGGTAAGGGGTGAGTCTATTTCTTTTGCATAAGAGAGCAGGCTTATTGGCGGATTTTGGTCGCCACAAATACAGGGCTTGGAGGTTCTCATGATGCCAGCTTTTTCTTTTCCAATAGCTACTCTAGTATCGCCAAGGTAGTCGGTATGATCAATTCCAATATTTGTAATAACACTAACATCACAATCAACAACATTGACAGAGTCGAGTCGACCACCAAGCCCAACTTCTAGAATAGCAATATCAACAGCTTCGTTGGCAAATATGATCAATGTTGCTAAGGTTGAAAATTCAAAGTAGGTTAATAAAATCCCTTCTCTTTTTGCTTCAATTAACTCAAAAGCTTCAATTATTGATGCATCACTAACATCTACTCCATCAATTGCAAAACGCTCATTGTATTTTATAAGATGGGGTGAAGTAGACCGTCCCACTTTGTACTTTGATTCTCTATATATGCTATCAATAAAAGCAATTGTTGAACCTTTACCATTAGTTCCACCTACAATAATTGCAGCAAACGGTACACCATTTGGAAAAAGGCGCTCGTAGACTATCTGAACCCTTTCTAGACCAAGAACAATAGTTTCTTCCATTAGTTCTTCTTGCCAACTTAACCAATCATCAAGGGTTTTTTTCTTATGCATATTTTAAGATTACGGTGTCGAATCAATAATTAGTTTTGGATTATTTATCTTCCCAGAACTCACCTTCAATTGGTTCATCTTTGTTAGCAGTTTTTGTTTCTTGGTTGCTGGTCTTATGAATAAAAACTGAATTTCTTTTACTAAAAACACGTTCTGCATTTTTTTCCAAGAAGTGGTTAATAAAATAACTTCGACTCCAAGGCATTAAGCCTAGTAATCCAAGGCCATCCGTTATAAAACCAGGTGTCAGTAGGAGAACTCCTGAAACTAGAATAACGACCCCCTCAAGCATTTCTAGTGCAGGTGTTCTACCTTCAGCGATATTTTGTTGTGCTTTTGCCATTATTGACCAGCCCTGCTGTTTAAGAAGGGTGGATCCTATTAAGGCAGTAATAATAACTAATAGTATCGTTGACCATGCACCAATAGCATCTCCTACAGAAACCAATACATAGATTTCAGCAAGTGTAACAACTACAAATATAGGAAATATCATTTAACCTCCTTTTAAGTTTGTAAAAATAATATCCCAAACACCATGACCTAATTTTTGACCTCGATTCTCAAATTTAGTTAACAGCCGTTGCTCAGGTCTTTCAGAATATATATGGTCACCAGCACAGTTTTTAAAGTGCGAATGCGATTCTAGCGTCTCCATAATGTGCTCCGCATAGTTTTCCCAGTCAGTAGCAATATGAACAATTCCATTATTTTTCAGCTTTTTTGTCAGTAAGTCTAGAAAACTTGTTTGGACAATTCTACGCTTGTGATGCCTCTTTTTGTGCCAAGGGTCAGGAAAAAATAACTGAAAATATGAAATACTGTCATCAGGAATATTGTTATTAAGAACTTCTACAGCATCTTCCTTAATGATTTTAAGGTTGTTGAGCTTTTTTTTGCTAGCCTCATTAATAAGCCTACCAACTCCGGCTTCATAAACTTCAATACCTAAGAAGTTTAGGTTGGGTTGTTGTATTGCCATCTCAAGTAAGCTGTCACCATTACCAAAGCCAACCTCAAGAGTAATGTCATTATTATTCGAAAAAAGCTCATCAAAATCAAGAGGTTTTTTAGTAATATTAACTCCATAATCATTCCAAAGCTCATTTAGTCCAATAGCCTGTGCCTTGGAAAGCCTTCCGGATCTCTTAACAAAGCTTTTTATTTTTCGTAAATGAACGTCAGTCATAGTCAATAATTAATGGAGAATGATCCGAAAAACGCTCCTCTTTATAGATTTCGCATGACTTCGCAAGACCGGCCATATTAGAGCTAACTACCTGATAATCAAGACGCCAACCAGTATTATTAGCCCATGCCTGTCCTCGATTTGACCACCAGGTGTACTGAAATTCTTCTTGATTGATTTCTCGAAAAGAATCTATATAGCCGATCTCATCATAAAGTGTATCTAGCCAAGCCCTTTCTTCGGGGAGAAAGCCAGAATTTTTTTGATTTGGACGCCAGTTTTTTAGATCAATCTTTTTATGTGCAATATTCCAATCCCCACAGATTATGTATCTTCTTCCATCCTTTGCTAATTGACGTAAGTGAGGCATAAAACGTTCAGTAATAAACTCCATTTTGAATGCTTGCCTTTCTTCTTTTGAAGATCCTGAGGGTAAGTAGATTGAGATTACACTTAAATCTCCAAAGTCAGCTTGAATTATTCTGCCTTCAAAATTGATATCTTCCCAAGGGCTATAAGAAATCTTATCAGGCTTATTTTTGCAGTAGAGACCTGTTCCACTATAACCTTTGCGTTCTGCGCTATGATAGTAGGTATGCATATCAGATGGATAAAAGCGTTCATCCAGTTGATCTTCTTGGGCTTTAATTTCTTGCAAACACACAACATCAGCGTTTTGTTTTTTTAACCAGCTAAAAAAACCTTTTCTCTCAGCAGCTCTGATTCCGTTGACATTAATTGTTATAATTCTCATTGAAGTTATTTTAATAGTTTAGGAATATTTGATGGAACAGTATCAAAAGGATTTTGTAGATTTTACTTTAGAGACTGGAGTACTTAAGTTTGGTGAATTTACACTCAAATCTGGCCGAATTAGTCCTTATTTTTTTAATGCAGGGTTATTTAATACCGGTAGCCATTTATCACAGCTAGGCAATTTCTATGCTCAAGCGATCGAGGCAAGTAATTTACAATTTGATGTTCTATTTGGCCCCGCTTATAAGGGGATTCCTTTGGCTGCTGTAACTGCTATTGCTCTTAATGATAATTTCAATAGAAACGTTCCATACAGTTTTAATCGCAAAGAGGTAAAAGACCATGGCGAAGGTGGAAGTATTGTTGGCCACCCCTTAGAGGGTGATATTTTAATTATTGATGATGTAATTACAGCAGGAACTGCAATTCGAGAGGCTCAAGATATCATTAATGCTAATGATGCCAATACAAAAGGTGTGATAGTTGCGCTAGATCGTCAAGAGAAGGGCAAAGGGGAGTTGTCAGCAATTCAGGAGGTTGAGCAAATTATTGGTATCAGGGTTCTAAGCATCATCAACTTGTCTCACATTATTGACTATTTAAAAGCCTCTAAAAATGAAGACGTTGTTAGTAGAATTGAGAGTTATAGATCTCAGTATGGGATTATCTAAATATAGACTCGAGGCTTTTAGTAGTAATCTCTACTTGGATGGCTTGACAATAAACGTTGAAGACTCAACATCAACAATTTGAACTATTTGACCAACATTAAGATCTAAGCCCTTTGCAAACCAAAGGGATTTTCCTATCTGAACCTTAGCAATACCATCTTCAATTGACATTACCTCACACTCTTTACCAATATGTGACTTAGCCTTATTATTCAGCTGGTCATCAACTGTTTTAATGGGGTAGTATTTCATTGACAAATAGGTTGCAGATATTGAGATTAAAACAAAAATCAGCAACTGCATGGCACCAGAGGTGCTAGGAGCGAGATAGAAAATAATACTTACGGTGATTGCTGAAGCTCCAATCCAGAGTAGAAATACTGACCATAAAAAGAGTTCAATAATTACTAGAGCAAGACCAAGGACTAGCCAATGCATGTAGTTTAAATTTTCAAATAGCATTTCCATTAGGATGATTTTATCTTCATTATGAGAAGGTATTATGACTTTAATTAATGCCATTAAAAAAATTGTGTATTTTTTAATTATTTAGTTCATAATTACAACTTTGTGAAAGGTCTTTGGTAAATAAAATGCTCTCAAGTAACCAACATCTAGTTGAAAGATTTCAAAAGGATGGTTTTATCGTTCTTGAAAATGCGTTAACTGATTCTCAATTATCGGCACTAAATAGTGAGTTATCAATGTGGATTGAAGAGAGCAGGAGTAATGATAAGCCTTTTGGAAAAATTATGGATGGAAGGCCACGTTTTGATTTACAACTAGATGCTCATTCATTTGAACAGCCTGCGCTTAGAAGGATTACTTCTCCTGCAGAAATTTCAAAAGCTTGTCTCGATGTTGTTAAAGATAATAAGGCGCTCGATCTAGTTAGTGAAATTTTTGGACCAAATATCAAGCACTGGACAAATAAAATTAACCTTAAGCTTCCAAGCTCAGGCACAGAAGTGAAATTTCATCAGGATTTTCCTTTTGAGCCTCATTCAAATGAAGACATCATGACAGTTTTATTTTTTCTTGACGATGTTACACTTGAAAATGGACCATTAGAAGTGGTTGCGGGTTCACATAACGGGCCACTTTATTCGCTATGGCATGACGGTATTTTTACAGGCGCTGTTTCTACAGAAATTGAAGCTGAAAACAAAAAGAATGCTATTAGTTGTGTAGGCAAGGCAGGTTCGGCATGTTTGATGCATTCAAAATTATTGCATGGCTCTAAATCAAACAAAACTAAATCTGCTCGCTCTCTATTTATTGTTTCATATACAGCGGAAGACGCGGTGAAGTTGGCTAAAAACCCACTTCCAAGTGAATTAGAAGGAATGATTGTTAGAGGAAAGAAAACTGGTACTGTTCGTTCTAGTAACTATAGTGTTGAGTTGCCAGAATACCCAAAGGAAGTATCATTTTTTGGTCAGCAATCGAAAGGGAAAAATATTGTAATGTAGTTTATTTTTTTTAGTTATGAAATGTTTTAAAGCTAAATGTATCAAAAACTAGATCTTATTAAAAAGCTTTTGCTAGTCAATGATGAGTTGGTGATAGATTGGCAAGATGGTAAGCAAAGTCGTCTTTTTGCTCATTGGTTGAGAGACCACTGTCAAATGCCAACATCTCTTAATCTTAATAATGGCCAGCGCCTGTTTAGTGTAGTCGATATACCCGAAGAAACATATATCGAAAAAGCTTATAAGGATGATAAAGGAAATGTCTGTGTTCTTTTTCAACCAGAAAATCATTTGTCTGTTTTTTCACAGAACTGGTTAAGCAAGAATTGTTATGACCTTAATCTTCACTTTGATGATAGAAGTGAAAGACAAAAAAAATTATGGCAAAAGGACACTTTTGCAGCCGGACTTCCTTTTGTTGATTTCGAGTCCATGTGTAATGACGTGAGTAGCAAGTTAGATATGCTACGTTTGATTAGAGATGTTGGTTTTGTTGTTCTTGAAAATGTACCAACTAAAGAAGGTCAAGTTTTAAAAGTTATTAGTGAGTTGGGTTACACTAGAGAGACTAATTATGGTGCCTTATTTGAAGTAAGAACTGAAGTCAACCCTAATAACCTTGCATATACCAATATGGGGCTCGGGTCTCATACCGACAACCCTTACAGAGACCCTGTACCAACCGTTCAACTTTTGCATTGTCTAGAAAGCTCAACAGAGGGTGGAGACTCAGTACTGGTAGATGGCTTCAAGGCTGCCGCTGTGCTACGTCAGGAAAGTAAAGAAGATTTTGATATCTTAACCAGCACCTGGATTAATTTCTGCTTTTCTGATACTAAAACTGATCTTCGTTCAAGAGTACCAATGATTGAGCTAAATGACAACAGTGAAATTGTCAAAGTCAGATATAACAATCGTTCAATCGACACAATAAAATTGCCTACAAACAAAATACGGCATTTTTACAAAGCCTATCGTCATTGGAGTGAAATTATTGAAAGAGATAATTTGAAAATTATATTTAAGCTCTCAGAGGGTGATTTAATGCTATTAGACAACACCAGAATAATGCATGCTAGAACAGCATTTTCTAAAAAAGGGAAACGCCATTTACAGGGTGCCTATACAGACCTAGACGGTCTTTACAGCCAGCTCAATGTTTTGGAGAATCGACAACAAAATGGATAGCATTAATGCTGACAGCATTGTAGACCATATTGAGGATGTGTTTAAGCGCCGTGGCGCTGAGTCATACTTGGGTGAGCAGGTTACAATGGCCCAACATATGTTACAAACGGCGCAGTGTGCTGAACAAGCGGGTGCTGATGATAATCAAATTGTTGCTGCCTTACTGCATGATATCGGCCATTATAAAAATGAAATCCCAGAAACATCATTGGCCAAGGGTATTGACAATTATCACGAAGAGGCAGGAGCCAATTTTTTAGAAGATTACTTTCCAATATCTGTTGTAGAGCCTATTCGACAACACGTTGCAGCAAAACGTTATCTATGTGCAGTTAAGTCAGATTATCTCGAGCGACTTTCAGCAGCCTCTATTCACACTCTTAATCTGCAAGGCGGACCAATGAACGAAGAAGAGATCAAAGAATTTGAAAAAAATGATTATTTAGAGCAGTGTGTAAAGTTGCGTTACTGGGATGAGGATGCTAAAGACCCTGAGAGAGTTCACCCAGCATTTTCCTACTACCGTCCCTTGGTTGAGTCTCTAGTCAAATACTAATATTTTGTAAGAAAACACACTCGATTTTTAATCGTGTTAAATATCTGCATTCGGAAAGTATAATATTGTTGTAATAAATTAAATTTAAACACTTAATGAATAATAGATTACTGATAATCAATGGTCCTGGGCTCTCAGATTTAAGTAACTTTAATGAATTCGGTCATGATGATCTTACTTTGGAGAAGGTACAAAAAAAATGTTTAGAGACTTGTAAGAGTTTAGGTCTTAGTTTGGAGTTTTGTCAAACTGATGATGAGATCGAGTTAACAAATTATTTAACAAAGGCTTGTAAAGAGTTCGATGCATTAATCGTCAACCCTGTTGGTTATTCTCATGCATCCTCTTTAGACTTTGATATATATACTTCTAGTATAGAAACAATTACTCTTCAAAACAAACCAGTTATTGAAGTGCATATTGCAAATATTTTTCAAAAAGGAATTAATATCACTACGCCAATAAAAGTTTCTGAAGGCAGTGTTGGTTTTGTAAGTGGATTTGGTATTCATAGCTACGATCTTGCTATTAGGGCAGTTAACAAAAAACTGAGAAAAAATTGATGAATATATACGTTATAAATGGTCCAAACATAAACCTGCTTGGTTCACGTGAACCTGAGATTTATGGTCATGACACATTAGACAGCATTTCAAAGGAATGCATAAAACAGGGCTTAAAAGATGGCCATGATGTTAAATTTATGCAGTCTAATTATGAGGGTGAGCTAGTTGAGTGGATCCAGGAAGCAATAAAAAATAAAATTGATGCAATTGTTATTAATGCAGCTGCCTATACACATACGTCTATTGCAATTCATGATGCATTAAAGTCCTTCTCTGGTTTCAAGATAGAGCTACATATTTCAAACCCACATTTACGCGAAACTTTTCGGCATGTTTCTTTTATTTCACCAGCAGTTGACGCAGTTGTTGCGGGTCTTGGTGCCAATGGCTATAGTCATGTCATAGAGTTATTGGGAAATTTACAAAAACACTATAAGTAATAATAAAAACCTTACTATTATTAAATAATTATCTCGTTATTAAATAACTCTCTACCAATCATTTGGATATGTTCTGTGTGGACGCCGCAGCATCCACCGATAAAATTAACACCTCGCTTTTTCCATTTAGAAGAATAAGCACAATATTCTTCTGCTGAAATTACGTTATTGAATGTCCAATCACCGTCTATCGATGTTCCAGAATGTGCATAGACGCCGATATAGCCGCCCCACTCATTCTGAAGAATATCTAAGCATTGATCAACATATTCAACCTCTGTGTGCATTATATTTATTACATCTGGGTTGTATGATTTCAATTCTTGAATAGTATCTTCTAGGCTATCTCCATCTAGCAAACACATTTTATTAGATTTATCAGGCTCACAACTAAGTCCTACCCAAATAGGTAATTCAGAAGTTTGAGCAGCTTTCAATGTTGTCATCATCTGCTCTATGTCTTTCATCATTTCAAGCATTATTAAATCTGCACCCGCGTCTGCCATAATTTTTGCTTGTTGGGTAATCGAAGAATTTAGTTCACCCAAAGAAGGTTTGTTGTCAGTCCAGATCCAATAGGAAATACCTCCAGCAACCAGAACATTGTCTTTATTCAAGTGTTCTCTTGCTTCGACAGCGAGTTTTACAGCGTGTTTATTCAAAACTTCAAAGTTATGGCCTTGATCGGCATCAGATAGAGCATGCTTATTCGTTGAAAAAGTGTTACTAATTACAATCTCAGCTCCTAGGTTAATGTAGTCTTGATGAACTTGTCTTACAATGTCAGGATGGCTTAGGGCGGCCCCACCATTCCAAGCGTTTTTATGTTGGGGCACTCCTTTACGTTCAACTTCTGTACCAGTAGCTCCATCTATTAAAATGCACTCACCGTCCTTAACTCTTTTCATTAAACTACTGTATCTATTCATAAATTCACCTCATGTCAATATTCTACTATAACTACTATCATAGGGTCCTTGAAGTATAACTTCTACTGGAATCATTTCTCCTAATAAGTCCAACATCATTTTAGTTCCTGGTTTCGACTTATCTGGATTTACAAATGCGTATGCTAAGTTTAGGTTTACTCTATGTCCCCATTCACCTGAAGTTATTGTTCCAACGACTTTACTATCTTCCATTAGTGAGGCACCAGCATGAGCAGGTGCATGATTGCAATCTATGCTGAGGCAAACAAGCTTCTGATTTGGACCATTTTTAAAGCGTTTTTCTAAGTCAGCTTTACCAATAAAGTTATCCTTGTTTAAGTTAACAAAACGATCAAGACCGGTTTCAAAAGGGTCAAACTCGGTTAACAGATCAGACTTCCATACTAGGAATCCTTTTTCCATTCTCATTGATTCTACGGCCCTTGAGCCAAAGAGTTTCATTCCATATTCTTTACCTACTTCTGAGAGAGAAAGATACGCTGCATAAAGTGAAGAGTTAGGAATATGAACTTCATAGGCCAGCTCCCCAGAGAAGCTGACTGACATAACAGTTGCTGCTGAAAATCCAATAAAACACTCTCTCACGCTAAGCCATGGAAAGGCTTCTTTACTCCAGTCTTCACGACTGCATGCCGAGATTACCTCTCTAGACTTTGGCCCAGCAACAATAAGAATGGTTTGATTATTTGTTAGGCTTTTGATTTTTACATCTTCATCAGGGTTAATATGTTGACTTAACCAATCCATATCATGAAATTCTGATGCTGCAGCCGACCCATACCACATTCGATTAGGCCCTCGATCTGAGGCAGGAATATTGGCAATAGTTGCTTCACTTTTCACCATTCCAAAATCATTAAGAAGATACCCTAATCCAACTCGACCAGGTTTATGCGTGATGTTCCCACAGAACAAGCGATCAATAAAGCTCTGAGAGTCTGAACCTGTAATTTCAAAACGATTAAAACCATTAACTTCACACAGCCCAACATTATCACGAACGTTACTAACCTCTATCGCAACGATGTCAAACGTTTCATCAAAATGAAATGACAGTGAAGGCTGAAAATCCTCAGAAGGTTTAAAATATTCAACACGTTCCCATCCATTAACGACAGTAAACGAAGCATTTTTTGCTGCCATTACTGGAGTAAGTGAAGTAGTTTTTGCTAGACGCGCTGCCGGGCGATGTTCATGAGGAAAGTGAAAGCGAAACTCATTCTGATAATCTTCAATCGCTTTAAGAGAGGTCATTTCAACATTGGTATGTGAGGTAAATCTGCGAGGATCAAGACACCAGGTGTCATAACAAGCCTCACCATGAACGATCTGTTGAGCGAGTAACCAGCCATGACCGCCACCTTCACCTAAACCAGCGCGAAGCCCAATAATACAAAAAGCATTTTCCTTTCCTGGAATTTTTCCAACCAGAGGTGCCCCATCAATTGTGTAAGTAATAGGGCCATTAATAATACTTCGAATTCCAGCATTCATTAAAGCTGGCATCCTCTCAAATGCTCCATCTAATAAATCAGTCACTCTTTCTAAATCATCTGGACATAGTGCATTAACAAAATTTGGATCAATACCATCCATTCCCCATGTCTTGCAATTCTGCTCATAAAAACCAATCAAAAGGCCATTCTTGTCTTGGCGACAATAATAGTCAGATATTGGACAACGTAGAAGAGGCATTCGGTGACCTGCCTCCACAATCTCAGGAATATCTTCAGTTAATAAATATTGATGTTCCATTGACGCTACAGGGTGATGAACACCCATCATTGCTCCAACTTCATTGACCCTATAGCCACAGGCATTAACAATAATGTCGCAATCAATGTCACCATGCTCAGTTATTACTTTCCATGTACCATCTTTGTATTGTTCGAGCGCAGTAACTGGAGTGTCGGTATAAACTTCTGCCCCAGCTTTACATGCCCTACGCGTTAATGAATGACATAACTGGTATGGATCAATGTCTCCATCAAGAGGATCCCAAAGCCCTCCAGTCAAATTATCTGTTGAAATTAATGGATGTCGACGTTTACACTCTTTAGCATCAATAACCTCAAAATCAACACCCATTCCTCGAGCCATCGAGGCAAAGTGACGATAGCCCTGCATTTGCTGTTCAGTATTTGCTAGACGTATTCCTCCATCTGCATGGTTATAGTTGATTGGATGAGCAGGATCATTAGCTAATTCTTTGTATAGGTTTATTGAGCGAGTTTTGAGCCCAACCATTGTTTGATTCATGCCGAAATTTGTTACTTGAGCTGCTGAGTGCCAAGTCGTTCCACTCGTAAGATCATTGCGCTCTACAAGAACTACATCTGACCAGCCTTCTTGAGTTAGGTGATATAAGGTAGAGCAGCCAGCAATGCCTCCACCAATGACAACAACACGAGTATGTTTCTTCATACTATGATTGTATATCAACTTGAACCAAAGTCCAAATTTCGTTTGATGTGTGAGGGAGTAGTTTTTTTGAGCTATAATTAAATTTCTTTAATAATAAGAAGGAATAAAAATGATACGTATGTTGGTAACAATTAATATTTCTAAGGGCTGGAAAACCTGGTCAGAGATGGCAAAAGGTCTTGAACCTCAGATGAATGAGCAAGGTGCAAAGATGCTTTGGGCAGGAGCAAATCCAGATGAAACAGCCGTCTATGTATTAGCTGAAATGAAAGACCCATCATTTGTAAAATCATTTGGTGAGCGTCCTGACATTGTAGCAATTCGTGAAGCAGCAGGTGCAGACGTTACATCAACAACCCCTTTGACGCAAATAGATGAATACTTTATGGGGTAGGATTATAAGTCCAAGTTGATATTCAATCACAGTATGAAAAAACTACTCCTACTCCGACACTTCTGAGAGTCATAGCTCGGGTATGTCAAAGACTTAATCTGTAAGACAAGCAAACACCAAACAAGCTCATATCAAAGCCTAGAAAGTGGGGTAAAAATTAATTGACTCTCAATCTGACATCTATATTATTTATATTCTAAATAGATGTTATGATATGTCCATAGAGCGGAATAATCCTACCAGTTAGGACTTTAATCTTGTGAGTAGAGCTGCCTTCCGAGAAGGCTTAATACTTGCCCCATGATGCCCTTTTATCAGAGCCTAGAACATAGGCTAGTCAGGGATACCATTTATCGCAAACGACATTCATATCGTAAATCTTTATCGTCTGTAATTCAGGCGATTCCCTTCAATCCTTATTCGAGGAGAGATAAATGACGAAAGTATTAAAGGCTAAATAAGTCGCAGAAGAAATTAATGTAAGTGTTCCACAAGTTTATAAGTTAGTTAGTTTGGGAAGATTTCCTAAGCCTATCAAACTAGGTGAGCGTGGTTCTGGTTGGTTAGTATCAGAAATAGACGCCTGGTTACAATCAAGAGTTGACTTAAGAGAGGAAGAGGTTGCTATAAAAAGGATTGATAAAGGATTGCATGGTGGAGGGACAGGGATTCGAACCCTGGAAGGGTATTAGCCCTTGCTGGTTTTCAAGACCAGTGCATTCAACCGCTCTGCCATCCCTCCGGAAGATTGGTATGATACAGTTTTTATCAATAAAGTAAATAAATTTATATAAAAAAACTGCTATTTTTTGCGTATAATTTGCCCTTTTTAGAATTTAGTAAAGGTAGTCGTTATGGCAAAGGTATGTCAAGTAACTGGTAAGCGACCTATGAGCGGTAATAACGTTTCGCACGCTAATAATAGAACGCGTCGTCGCTTTTATCCAAATCTTCATACGCACCGTTTTTGGGTGGAGAATGAAAATCGTTTTGTTAAGTTGAAGCTATCTGCAAGAGGTCTTCGAGTTATTGATAAAAAGGGTATTGATGTAGTGTTAGCAGAAATCCGTGGTCGCGGTGAAAAGGTATAGGGAGTAACTTATGAGAGAGAAAATTAAACTAGTATCTTCGGCTGAAACAGGTCATTACTACACAACTACAAAGAACAAGCGTATTCACCCTGAGAAAATTGAAGTCAAAAAATTTGATCCCGTGGTAAGAAAACACGTGATGTATAAAGAAGCTAAGATTAAGTAATTCTTTAGAAATATTATTAAAAAAGCCGCTCTAGAGCGGCTTTTTTATTACATAAATAAGTTAGCTTTGGAGGATAGTTTCAAGTGGGACATTTGCAGCTGACTTTTGGTAATCTGCAATCTGATCAAAATTCAGATATTGATATATTTCACCAGACATTGGTTCAATATCTTTCATTAAGGCAAGATACTCATCTGGACTAGGTATGTAACCAAGTTTTGCAGATATAGCAGCAACTTCAGCAGAAGCCAAGAAGACATTAGCGTTATCACCAAGACGGTTTGGAAAATTTCTTGTTGATGTTGAAACGACCGATGCACCTTCTTCTACTCTTGCCTGATTACCCATGCAAAGAGAGCAGCCTGGAATTTCAGTTCGCTCTGTTAACCTTTCAAAAGTCTCATAAATACCTTCTGCTCGTAGCTGTTGTTCATCCATTCTTGTTGGAGGAACTACCCACAAAACAGTGTTCAGTTCAGTTTTATCTTTTAAGAGTTGCGCTGCCGCTCTAAAGTGACCAATATTTGTCATGCATGATCCAATAAACACCTCATCGATAGCTGTTTTTGCAACTGAAGAGAGAAGCCTGACATCATCTGGATCATTCGGACAAGCCAGAATTGGTTCTTTTATTTCATCTAGATTTATTTCAATAACTTCAGCATATTCACAATCCTTATCGGCTTTTAGAAGTGTAGGCTTATCAAGCCACTTTTGCATATCTTGGATTCTTTTAGCAATCGTTTTTTTGTCATCGTAGCCAGCATCAATCATAGAACTAAGAAGGGTAATATTTGATTTTAAATATTCTTGAATGGGTTCTTTATTGAGCTGAACGGTACATCCATTTGCTGACCTTTCTGCGGTTGCATCTGCAAGCTCAAATGCTTGTTCAACTTTAAGGTCTGCCAGACCTTCAATCTCTAAAACTCTTCCTGAAAAGATATTCTTTTTGTTAGATTTATCTACAGTCAGAAGGCCTTTTTGAATTGCGACATAAGGTATAGCGTTGACAAGATCTCTTAGGGTAATGCCCAGCTGCATATTCCCTTTAAATCGAACTAAAACTGATTCAGGCATATCTAATGGCAAGACGCCAATAGAGGCTCCAAAAGCAACTAGCCCTGAACCTGCTGGAAAGCTAATCCCAATTGGAAAGCGGGTATGAGAATCACCACCTGTACCTACAGAATCAGGCAAAAGCATACGGTTAAGCCAAGAATGGATAATACCATCACCTGGTTTAAGTGAAACACCACCACGAGAATGCATGAAGTCAGGAAGGGTGTGTTGTAATTCCAGGTCAATGGGTTTAGGGTAGGCTGCTGTATGGCAAAAACTTTGCATTACAAGTGGGATCCCCGGGTACCGAGCTCGA
>JGI24923J38494_100972_pt1 | contig 30919 bp, 22 predicted proteins | sample LinPFosplate11_FD_38494 | JGI IMG/M metagenome (IMG submission 38494) | reverse complement strand
GCGAATTGCAGCCCTCAATCCGAATTACGAGCAGGTTTCGGGATTGCCTTCACCTTTCGGTGTCGAAGCCCATTGTCCTGCCCTTTGTAGCGCGCGTGTAGCCCGGGAGATTCGGGGCATACTGACCTACCGTTGCCCCCTCCTTCCTCCATTTTAACAATGGCGGTACCACCATAGTGCTCCCTCTCCGGAGAGAAGAATAGCAAATGGTGACGGAGGTCTCGTTCGTTATCTGACTTAACAGAACGCCTTACGGTACGAACTGACGGCGGCCATGCACCACCTCTCGGAAAATCAGGCAAAGTCATCAGCTTGGCCTTCATGTAACCGTCGCCCCCGGTGAGTTTTCCGGCGTTGAATCCAATTAAACCGCACGCTCCACACGTTGCAGTGCTCCCCCGCCAATTCCTTTAAGTTTCAGTCTTGCGACCGTACTCCCCAGGCGGCTGACTTAATACCTTCGCGCCAGCACTGGACATCCTCGTAGGATCTCCAACACCAAGTCAGCAGCGTTTACGCCCTGGACTACCGGGGTATCTAATCCCGTTTGCGCCCCAGGGTTTCGTTCCTCACCGTCAGAGCCGTTCTGATCAGACGCCTTCGCCACTGGTGGTCCCTGCGGGATTACAACATTTCACCGCTCCCCCGCAAGTACCTCTGATCTCCCCCGGTCTCAAGTCTGGTAGTGTCCCCGGAATCCGCACCGTTAAGCGGTACGATTTACCCAAGAATTTACCAAACCGGCTACGAACGCTTTAGGCCCAATAATAGTGGCTACCACTCGAGGTGCCGGTGTTACCGCGGCGGCTGGCACCGGTCTTGCCCACCCCTTACTCTAATAGCTATTTAGGCTAAAAAACAGTCTATGCAATGCATAGACACTTGGAGTTCCCTCGTCACGGTTTCCCGCATTGCGAAGTTTTCGCGCCTGCTGCGCCCCGTAGGGCCTGGTTTCGTGTCTCAGAAACCATCTCTGGGCAAGTGCTCTCACACCCCATACCCGTCGCTGGCTAGTCAGGTCTTGACCCTGACTACAACCTGATAGGCCGCAGACCCATCCTCAGGCGCCGGAGCTTTGAATACAGAAGCATTCCAGCCATCTGTATCTATGGGGAATTGGCCCCAGTTTCCCGGGTTTATGCCCCACCTGAGGGTAGATTATCCACGTGTTACTGAGCATTACGCCAGGGATCCGAAGATCCCTTAGACTCGCATGGCTTAATCGAACTCCAATAGCAGTAGCCTTCGGCAGGATCAACCGAAGTTTTTCCTTTCGAATGCACACTTTGAGTATATAAATTTACTAGAATTGTCGGATTGACTGCACTAGTTTCGCTTTTGATTTCGAATGTCAGATGATAGCCCAAACTGGGTGTTGTTATCATCTCCATAACATATCTGCAACAACGGAATGGTTCCATCACACAACATCAGGAGCTCGCCGAAGTTATTGCAGCCGTAAAATACGGTTACCTGGTTACAGCGTTTGCTGGTCAGGCTCGTCATCACTTAAAATGGGCTATTTAAGAAAAACGGCATTTACTGTCAATAATCCTAGATTTTGACCTGAAATTGAGTTCCCGGTTGCATTCCCGCAGGAATAGTTACTGCTACAACCCTTCCATCCGGTGCTTTGATCTGTATTTGCTGACCTGGTTGAACGCCTTCTGGAACAGTTATGCTCAGTAAGGTTCCCTGAGGTGGTGGCGGTGGTGCTGCAGCTGGAGGTTGTTCAGGTGGTGGTGGTGGTGGTGGTGGTGGTGGCGGTGGTGCTGCAGCTGGAGGTTGTTCAGGTGGTGCTACAGGTAGCGCCGCAGGGTGCCCGTGCTCGCCTTGCGGAGGTGCCATAGATGATTGTTCAGGCAAACCACCCATATCTCCAAAAGAATCAGTTTCCTCAGCACTCGATTGCGAACGTTTGTACATGACATAGGCTCCACCAAGTCCTGCTATCAGTACAACAAATACGAGGAGAGGGACTATCAAATCACCTGTCCCTACTTTGGATTCGGATACAGGTTTGACGTTCACGGTACCTTTTACATTCAACGTCAATGTCTGGAAATCATTATTTGCGTGATCATCAGTTCCTGGCGGCGGACTTACAGAGCTACGATCAATCTTGGCCTTGAGGTTTACCTCGCCATCATAATTGCTAGGAACTGACCAATCCTCATATATCACGGTTGTTGATTGGAATGATGGAGCTGTGAAGGAGATATTCCCTACAACAGAACCGCCTTGAAGGATTTGTATTTCTCCTGTTGCTTCAGCCTCACCATCATTTACGACTACTATTGTAAACGTGACACTTTCTCCTTCATTTATATCTAAACGATCGGCTGTGAATTGCGACATTGATAAAATAGGAGGTTCCAATATTTCAACTCTATAATTAGTGTTCGTGAAAACTAGTTCCTCAGAGTCCCAAATCTGTTCTTCACTATTTTTAGCAATGATATTTGATATCTTGATATCTACAATCCAGTTCCCGAAAAATACATTCTGACCTTCAGAATTAAACACAGCTTTGGGATATTCGCCATTAATCATCAAAATCGTTTCTGAATCTCCGTTAAAATTGATATTTGCACCATAGGCAGGTGTCGGCACAATTTTCTTATCAGACTTTGTCAGTTTCAATTCTACTGATGCAGTAACATCAAATGATCCTTCATTAAGAATATAGATCTTTGCATAAGCTACTGTGCCTTCACTAAAAGAAGTGATAATATTACCGTCTTCATCCGGTGAATCGACCCATTCAATATTGCTTACTGTTAATTTAGGCAGTTTCTGAACGCTTACGTCCAGGTATTCACCATCACCTTCTCCATTAAGAACCTCATCGTCATCTGTGTCTACTATCTTCAGATAGAATTCGTCAACACCAGACTTAGCTAACCATGAACCGCTAAAATTTTTGGTCACATCCACATCTATTTTAGTAACTGGAGATTCGTACAGTAAGTTATCTTCGTCTTCCTCATTTTCATAAATATAAGCCTTGATATTACCGTATTTATCACCCTCATTTTCTATTGAGAGACTCCATCCTATTTCACTACCCTCAACAGCAATTCCATCAAAGCTAAATTCAGTAGTTATCTCAGGATCAGCAGATGCGATATTAATTGACTGGCTTATCGTATCCTCATCTCCTTGTGATTCATCATGGGGTACTGAATCCACTATCGATGCTGTAATCTCGTAATTGCCTGCAGGAATATCTTCCCAAGTTATACTGATTGTTTCCGTGTTCCCGCTCTCTATTCCTGTCAAAGTTCGGGATCCAATCTCATTATCGCCATCATACCAACATGTAATATCCGCAGAAGCATCACCCTCACCAGTATTTCTAACATGCACTGTGATTACAAGGTCGTTCCCTTCCTTGGGACTGGAATTACTGAAATCCATCTGTGTTATTTCCAGCTTAGCCTCAGCACTAACAATCTTAAGATCCTTGAGAATCACTTTACCATTAGTGCTACTTGATACTGAGAATTTAGTTTCAACGGTTGTCTCAGAATCATCAGCTCCATCTACTAGATTATTAAGTCTGGTGACAAGAAGATCTTGGTCAACCGTGAAATCTACAGTGTATTTAATCTTTAATTCCGAGAAACCCACTCTTCCATCAGTATCACTAGTTACGGTCAGCGTGACATTTGCCATTTCGACTCCATATTCATCAACAAAAGTATCTCCATTGCCAATAGCCTCTTGCAATCCATCTCCAATAGCTTCTGCAAATGATTTTGATGCCCCGTTTTCACCACTATCTTCCCAAGTGACCGGTGAGTTATCTGGATTAAATTCTCCAGGCCAATCCCAATCATCACTACCCCCATCAAGATTTATTGTTGGGTTGGTTGGATAACCATCAATGGTAGCCCGTATGAAAACATCATGATCCTCAGCTTCCTCTTCTGCAATATTTGTATCATCAGAATATCCAAAGTACGTCTTTCCATCTTCATCAATAGTCAAATCCATTTTAGCATAGTTTAGGAGGTGACCATCGGTTACGGTATATTCATCAGACCATCCATTTCCTGAATCCTGACTAAACTTGAAATGATGATCATATGTTGCACCGTCATAGTCTTGATAAGAGACATACACATAATCATAGTCTTGATAAGAGACGCTCGTTACTGCAGGTAGCATATATGTGAAACTTGTTGAGGTGTCTTTACTCGGCACAAGTAAAGTACCCTCATCCCACGTTTCTCCATTGTCATCAGATTTTTTTAGTATGACCTCCATATCGAAAATACCATTCGCATCCCAATCATCATCTTGCCAAACAACATATACATTATCTTCATCTGTTGCTATATTCGGAAACCAAGACCAAGCACCGCTAGATGAGGGAGAGTGTATGGTCTGCAACTCCCATGAATCACCATCATCATCACTACTTGCATATTCTATAGAATATTGGGAGTTCCCATCTGTGTTATAAGCATGCCAAGTCAGATGAACAACATCATTGCTGTATGCTATTTCAGGAATATAATGCGTCCCATCAGAATCCGTTACAGTCGTTGCCGAGTCCCAGGAAGATCCGCTATTGCTAGAATGTCTTGACACTATATTATATGCTGCAGTTGTACCATCATAAGAGTATTGCTGCCAAGCAACATACACATCATTTCCATTTGCAGTTATAGTTGGACCATATGAATTAATAGTATCAGCACTTGATGCTGATGAGCTTATAATGGAAACGTCAGACCAAGTATTCCCTGAGTTAGTAGATTTCGAAAACCTGATTTCGTACTGTGCATTATCGTAATCAAAATTTGACCATACTACATATACATTGGAACCGCTGGCAGCTATATCAGATCGATAATATGCGTAGTAATAACTTGCGTATGATGGAGGATCATAGGTCATACCGTCAGTATCGCTATTCGAAATAACAACCACGTCATCCCAATTTTCTCCATCGTCTGCTGATCTTCTAAAGAATATATCACCATCATCATTCATTACATCGTTTCCGTTAGTGTCTTCTTCAGGATCGTTATCACCTCCATCCCAATATACGGCATAAACATAATCATTAGCATAAGCTAGAGCTGGTGCAAAGGAATCCGCCTCATAATACTGATCAGATCCTATTTCTTCCAGATTAGACCATGAGCTACCATCATTTGAACTATAAGAACTGTAGATATCAGGATCGCTTGAGGCTCCGTCACCATCGTAAACATCGACCCAGAGGGCAACAATCTTCGAGGAGTCTGCATCGATAAATGCCAGTCCCCTCTGCTCAGCGTCACCAACGCCATCAATTTCAACGGCCGAATTCCAGCTGGTTCCTGAATTAGCTGACCTTGCGACCACAATGTTCAGATTATCATTGTTATCGGTGCGAGTCCACGATATGTAGAAATTGTTACCTACATCATTAGTGCTCCTTACCGCATTGACATCGGCATCGGCGGCAGAGGAGACTGTAATTTCTGAGTTGAAAGATGAACCCCCATTAGCGGAGGATCTTGCTTTAACCACATATGTTCTGTCAGTAGATGCTCCTGCTTCTATCCAAGAAACGACAATACTATCTCCATTACTAGTGACATCAACATCTATAGTATTTGCAGTTCCGCTCAACTGACTTCCAGTACTGAAAGAACTGCCTTCGTTACTCGATGTGGAATAATAAACTGAAAGGTCAGTTCCTGAGGGTGAACCCAACCATGAAATGTGCACATCATTTCCATCAACATCCATCTTGGGATACATGTTACTAGTAGCCGTATTAGAATCAGATACTTCTAGGGGCGTAGTCCAAGTTGCACCATTATCATCTGATTTGGAAAAGTATATTTTGTCATCATATACTTCTTCATCATTTGGAGCATAGATGGACAAAGCCAGATATAATTCTTCATCCTCTACTTCCAGATCATGGTAATAGATGTAATACTCTGAATCATAAGTAATAACGTCACTCCAGGAATTTCCTTCATTGGTTGAATACATCCCCTGTAAGTTTCCACTAGAAAGCCACGAAACTGCTAGATAATCACTGTCTCCTGCAATCGTTGGTTCACTCAGTACATAATTATTATCATTATTGTACAAAACCGTAGGGTCATCCCAACTCGAACCTCTGGAATTAAAAAGAATTTTGTATTGGTTGGATATGTCCTTATTCTCCAGGTTTCCGTCATCCTGCCATACTGCAAAGGTGTCAGAACCATCGATAACTACACTGGGATATGTGCTATATGACCCTCTGTTTGTGTTCTCGGAAGTTAATTGGTAATCTCCCAATTCACCTGCTGGGGGGAGTCCAGCCAATGTGACTTCTGCATCAGTAATTGTTGCATTGACGGGTAATAATAATTTAAGTGAAGTCTCACCTCCATCACCATTGCTAAAACTAGCGCTTCTATTAGAGGCCCCATCGCTAAATTTATCTTGTTGACCTAAAGGCCCGTACCCTTCGCCACTGTACTGCCAAGTTGTACCACTGATGGTTACCGACACGTCCTCAGCATAGTTTCCATCTTGATCAGCTCCACCAGAAACTACATAGGATGCATCTAGAACCTCGGCATTCGGAAACTCAACATTAGTCCTATCATCTGTAACATCTTCCTCCAGATATAATGTGACTTCAGATGTTTCCTCACCATCACGAGTAAATTGTGTTGTGGTTTCTGCCAAGACAGCACTGTTTAGTATCAACAATAATGCTAACGTTATTGACATTATACGTATATTCATGTCTTACCTCTATGATACCGATTGAATATTCCATTTAATAGTTTCACTGTCAATAAATAGGCACTTTTACTAGTAATATTATGACTTTACAGTACCACATGGATTCACATGACGGGACTTATAAAAAGGAATTTCAGAGCAAAGTTACTGCGGTTTATCCGGGTATTGTGGAGCTTGAAGAGACTGCGTTCTACCACTTAGGTGGTGGTCAGCCATCAGATAGGGGAACATTGAATTGGGAAGATGGAGAGAGTATAGTTTATGATGTTCGCAAGAAGAATAGAATAAGACATATGGTCGAAGGTGATTTACCAGAAGTAGGTGATTCTGTAAATGGCAAATTGAATTGGGACCGGAGATATACACACATGCGAATGCATACCTCCCAACACCTTGTTTCAGCTATTGTGAGTGATTTGTATGGTGCCGATACCGTAGGAAATCAAATAGGATTTGACAAATCCCGAATAGATTTTAAACCATTGAAGCTGAGCATGAATGAAATAGATGACCTGATAGATCGAACCAATGAATATATTGCTAAGGATATCAGTGTCAAAATCTCAGAAGCTAATAGATCAGATTTAGAAGGGAATCCCGAAATTCGTTCCAGTATGTCTAGCGGTTTGTGGAAATTATTACCAAAAAGTGTAACCCGGTTGCGAGTAATTAGTATTGGTGAGGTTGATGTCTGCCCATGTGCCGGTACTCATGTTCGTTCATTGAAAGAGATAGGTAAAGTAGAATTCGTAAAACGCGACAATAAAGGCGCTGGTAAGCAAAGATTGACATATACCTTGAACAGTCAATCATGAGATTCGGTTTGTTAATTCCATTAAAATCATCAATGCAATAGTTTAAAAACTGACTACTCAGGCTCAAATTAATGGTCCTTGATGCACTGGGCGATGCCTTACGCAATACTCTGAGAAAAATTGCAGGCGCGAGTCATATTTCTCCCGAGTTAATCAAAGAACTAGTAAAAGACATTCAAAGAGCCTTGATTCAATCTGATGTTAATGTCAGATTGGCATTGGAACTTAGCAAAACAATAGAGAAACGGGCACTTGAAGAAAAATCGCCTGCAGGTATGACAGGAAGAGAACATGTTGTACGGATCGTTCATCAGGAATTAGTAAAAGCTATAGGTGAATCACGTAGTCTAAAATTAGGGCCTCAAAAGATAATGCTGGTTGGACTTTATGGGCAAGGGAAAACTACGACAACGGGAAAATTGGGCAAGCATTTCAAGAAGAAAGGGTTGAATTTGGGTTTAATTGCTGCCGATGTCCACAGACCCGCAGCTTTTGATCAATTATCACAAATTGGTGAGCAGATCCAAGTTCCTGTATTCGGTTCTTCAGACAATAAGGATGCTGGGAAAGTAGTTAAAGAAGGATTAGAGGAATTCAAGGAACTGGATGTAGTTATAGTGGATACTGCCGGCCGCCATGCCCTTGACGAGGAATTAATCACCGAAATGAAATCTATATCGAAGATTGTAAAACCAGATGAGATACTATTGGTGATGGATGCCACCGTAGGTCAGCAAGCTGGACCTCAGGCTCAGGCATTTCACGATGCTGTAGGAGTGTCCGGTGTCATATTGACTAAATTGGATGGTTCTGCAAAAGGTGGTGGAGCTTTATCGGCTGTCGCAGTTACAAAGGCTCCAATCGTATTTGTAGGAACTGGTGAAAGTTTAGATAGTCTAGAAACCTTGGACCCCGATCGCTTCATATCCCGTCTGCTGGGAATGGGTGACCTTCAAACACTGCTTGAAAGAGCAGAAGAAGTACTTGATGCTGAAAGTGCAGAAGATACAGCCCGGAAAATGTTATCGGGAAAGTTCACCTTGATTGATATGCGGGAACAGATGGAGGCACTGACTAAAATGGGGCCACTGAGCAAGGTGATGGAGATGGTTCCTGGCATGTCAGGAATGATGAAGAAAGGTCAAATGGATGAGACTCAGGATAGATTGGAAAAATTCAAAGTATTGATGAGCTCAATGACCAAAGAGGAATTGGAGAATCCAAAGATTATCAAACGTTCGAGGATTAATAGGATTGCAAAGGGTTCAGGTTCTGATCCACAGGAAATCAGGGAATTATTGAAGCATTATAATCAGAGTCGTAAAATGATGTCAAATCTAGGTGGCAATAGGCGAATGCAACAGCGTATGATGAAACAATTTGGGAAAGGGGATCTGAAATTATAACCCCAAAATACAAATACAGAGTTTTAGAATGATTATACATGAATAGCTTCGAAATAAAGCGAGGGCATGGTAAATCACTAGAAAATGGTGGCTTAAAATCTTTAATGGAAGATGAATTTGGGGAAATCAATGAGGATGGAAACTTATTTTCAGGATCATTCAAAGGCATCACAACAATAAAAGTTGAATTTATGTCCATAACTGAAATCCAAGTGGAGACCGAGACCGAACCAGGGGCAAGTCCGGAAGATACACTTGCAGCTCACCAAGCATATAACCGATTCATGGAAAATGCCACTTCATTCACTTCTAAAGAAAGAACAAAAAGAGCTAAAGCAAAGGCAAAGAGAGAAGCTAAAGCAGCTGCTGAAAAGGAATTACAATCGTAATGGTAAGGTATGCCCTTACCGGTACGCCGGGAACGGGTAAAACCACCATATCCAATGCATTGAACAAAAAAACGTTGCATTTATCGGAGTTATATTCAGAAGCATCGGAAGAAAAAACAACTTCTGATGAATGGTTAATCGATGTTGAAAAATTAAATCGGGTATTTCACAAGAAAAAAGGTGACAGTTTTATTGTGGAAGGACATCTTTCCCATACCTTGAAAGATGTTGAAAAAGTAATTGTATTAAGATGTGATCCCAATATTCTGGAATCCCGTATGGAAAAAAGAAATTATTCTGAATCAAAAATCAGAGAAAATCTTGAGGCTGAAGCAATTGGTATTATTTATTCAGAGGCAATCGAAATATTCGATAGAACCAAAGTAGCTCAATTGGATACAACTAATTGCACGAGTGAACAGGCAGCTGAGATCCTCGAACAATTCTTCGAAGGAAAAGTTAAATTAGATGAAACTATTGATTACTCAGAAAGAATAATGGGATGGTACTAATGGTTGCTGACGATTATAGGGATTTTGGAACTAAAATACTCACACCTCTAGCAAAGAGGATACCTATCGGGCCAATGGGGATTAGTTTCCTTTCCCTTCTTACAGCAATTGGAGCTGGATATTCATTTTATATGGCTGACTTGGAGAACACTAATTGGCTATTAATTGGAGCATTGATGGTCTTCCTGACAGCTGTTCTTGATGCCCTGGATGGAATGGTAGCCAGAATAAGAGAAATATCAAGTCGTAGAGGTGATTTGATTGATCATACTCTAGATCGGGTTGCAGATATAATAATCGTGGGAGGTATTGCACTAGGTCCTTTGGTTGATATTACTATAGGTTTTGCGGCAATTATCGGAATCTTAATGCTTTCCTATATGGGAACACAGGCTCAGGCGGTAGGCGCCGGAAGAGAATATGCCGGACTGCTGGGTAGAGCGGATAGATTAGTGGTACTTGTAATGGTACCAATAATTCAATATTTTTCAGAAGGTTATCTGGACTGGAACTACATGACCTTGATGTGTTATACATTTGCCATAGTTTGTACCTTATCTGCGTTTTACAGATTTAACCGAATATGGACCGAACTAGGGTAGTGGTGGGAGCACTGGGATTTGAACCCAGATCGGCGGGTCTCACCTATTGAGCCGGAGCTCAACGTTGCACAGGTCATAGCTCCAATCATTCATCACGATATCAGCAGACACTGTTGCAATCATTCCTGTATAATTGGAGCCCGCAATGCTGCCAGGTTACACCATGCTCCCCCATACATGGACAATAGCACTCTAATAAAAAGTCTGTGATGATAAAGTTAATAACGTATGCTTTATCAACAAAATATTAGATGAGCTCTGAAGAAGAGGTTGAGACTGAAGATTTAAACCCTCATAATCCAGCACCTCCCTCTGAAAAAATTTGGTTACCTGTCTACTTGGACGAGGAAGGAAAACTGGCTAAGCATGACTGGTGTTTAGATACGGGAATAATAAAGAATCAAGGGGGAGAAGAAGCGAAACCAAAAGGATTCTACATATTAGTGCTGAATAAAATGAAATACATTTTAAGGAGTGATTTAGGACATGCAAGGAATGCCCCCAAACTGCCCGAATCACAGATTAAATTGATTTTATGGGACTTGGATCAGATAGATGGATTCTATGATAAATGGTGGCGTACTGAATCATCTCAACTGGAAACATTTATTAAAATAGTACAAAACCGGAGAGCTGATTTATCTCGGAAATTTATAATAGATACTGTTGTAAGGACTTTACGTGGTTGATATTGCGCCCTCTATGCTCGGTGCTGATTTTGGTAGAATGAGGGAAGCTGCTGAAATGGTAGGACCACACTCAGCTTACCTGCACATGGATGTTATGGATGGTCATTTTGTACCAAATCTTACAATGGGGCCCGACTTAGTCAAATCACTTGCTGGAATAGCACCATTAGATGTTCATTTAATGGTTACAGATCCTATTGATTTCATTGAAGATTTTAGGGATGCCGGAGCAGAAATTATCACCGTCCATGTTGAAGCCAACAATCCTCTAAAAGCGCTTAAATTCATTAAAAAAAACAATATGAAAGCAGGAATTGCCCTTAATCCATCAACTCCAGAGAATTCCATAGAACCTTTCATTGATTTAGCAGATCTGATTTTGGTTATGTCCGTAGAGCCGGGATATTGTGGCCAGGAGTTTCATGAAGATGCAGTAGAAAGAGTGAGACATTACAAGGAGGCTTATCCAAACAAGATTATTGAAGTGGATGGAGGTGTTGGCCCCTCGAATTCAGAGAGACTGGCAGATGCCGGAGCAGACATTTTAGTTGCTGGCAGTGCAATATTCAAAGCAGATGATCCTATTGAAATTGTAAAAATAATGAAGGGGAGTTAAACTTATTAATTAGAAAGATTAACTATATTTTGTGAAAAGAGTTCAATACATAGCAATTGCCTTGATTCTGTGCTTGACTGCAGTCAATCCAAATCCAACCGCTGAATTGCCAGTTGAAGATTTTACACATGCAGTCTTTGGTGAAGAATTTACCGCTACGTGGTGTGTTTACTGTCCCAGTGCAGCCGAGAATCTCATGAAAATCTATGAAGATATACCAGATGAGCCTTATTATCACGACAAATTCTTTTTCGTTGCCTTGATTACTGATGTAAATGATAAAGCAGGGGAACGAATGGATGATTACCCAGATGTTACGGGGTACCCTACGGTTATTTTTGATGGAAATGATGAAAAAGTAACAGGGGGGCAATCTGACACTTCAAATTATGAACAAGCCATAGATAACTGTGGACAACGTGATGATACTGATATATCACTGGATATTCAAATGGAACATTTAGGTGCTGATCAGCTCGGAGTTAGTGTAACTATGACCTGGAATGAAGATGCAACTCTGGGAGATCCAACTTTTAATGGATATGTACGGGCCTATATTGTTGAGAAAGTATCAAGATATAATAATTATGATGGAGACCCCTATCACTTTGGTTTCTTGGATTATGCTTTCGAAGAAAATGTAGAACTTGAACCACATGAAGTTAAAGAGCTGACTACCGTATGGACCGGGGGAGACCATGAAGATAAAAACGGTGATGACTTCTCAGACATAGATTATGAGAACATCAATATTTTTGTGGCATTCTTCAATGATGAATCTACTTCAACGGACAAATATGTTTTGGAAACGGCATTTGCCATTCCACCTGAACTTGAATTAGAAAATTTTGAAGAGATTGTAAGTGGCGAAATAGAGGTCCATGCTTCTGCTATAAGCGAGAAATCTGAAATTAAAAACGTTTTCTACCGTTGGGATCAAGAAGATTGGAAGGATTCGGGATTAGGTGAATTTAACGGGGAATTTAGTCTTTCCATAGACACGGAGACTGTTGATAACGGTGAACATGAATTGGCCATAATGGTGGTTGATCGAGGGGCAAGTATGGTAAAAATAATTGATCTGGAGATATTGAATGATGATAATCCCCCCGTCTTGGAGATTATTTCTCCTAGTGAAGGCGAAACTGTAAAGGACATTATAGTTCTGGAGGTAGAAGCTACTGATGATAACCAGGTTTCGGACGTAGAATATAGAGTAAATCAGGAGAATTGGAGAAAGATGTACTATAATGAGGGAGATTCCTACATTGCCAGCTGGAATACACAAGGAGCTAATGCAGGAAATGGAGATCACCAAATTACTTTCCGGGCCTCTGATTTAACTCCTAATTGGGCTCAAAAATCGGTTAACATTACTGTGTTTAATGAAGAAGATATCACTTATCCTTATCTAGAAATAATAATGCCTAAAGAAGAATTCTACAATTCCAGAATTAATATTGAAGTAGAAGCCACCGATCCCGATGGAATGTCTACGGTCCAATACCGAATTGACAATGGATCATGGAGGACACTGGATACTGATAACTCCGATATTTTCACCAGTACATGGACTCCATTTGGGGATGGATGGCATTGGCTGGAGGTCAGAGCCGAGGATAATCAAGGATACATAACTGAACAGGCAATTAGATTTGAAACAGACATTACTCCTCCCTTCGTTGTACTGGCCTCGGTTACAGATGATATTTCAGCCATAGCTGAATTTAATTTAAATATTCAGGATTATAGTAGTATATTTTCCCTCAAATACAGAATAAATGGAGAAGATTGGATTAATCTGGATAATGCTGCCGAAAGTGTAGATTTCACATGGGACTCTACTAAGTATGATGATGGCGAATGTCTTATGGAAATCGAATGTATTGACAGATGGGGGGGAGTTAGTACACTCTATCGAAATCTGGATGTTAAAAATAAGGGATTGATCTATTCAGTAGCACCCTCTAATGTGAATACGGGAGTTGTAACTAAAGTCAGGGCCATCATTGACTATGAGAATCCGGAGTCAGTTTCAATGATTGTAGCTAAAACTACTGAAGGGGTTCTAGCAGATGGCCAGAAAATTCCTATGTATAAAGAAGGCGATTACTATTACGGTGATTTATTCTTTGAACATGAAGGATTCTATGTCTATAGTATCAAAGTTGATACTGGACATGGAAAATTGTCCTCGTATGAACAGACCATAATGGTCTCTGCTCAACAAGAGATTGTAGAAAGTGGTGAGGAAAATATGTTGAGTGGACCGGGGGTGCTACCTATCTTGTTCTTGATTTGTTTTATAGCACTGAGAAGAAGAATTTAGTCTTTTCGAAGGATCTTAGATAAGAACAAAGCTAAGTCTGTAGGAAGAAAACCGGAGCCTATCTCTTCATAACAAATTTCACCTGCTTTTCCAAGGCTATAGGCTGCTAAACGTGCTGATTCGAAAGGAGTAAGGCCCTTAGCCATTAACGCCCCGCAAACACCAGCTAGAACATCCCCGGTGCCACCTACGGCCATCCTTGGATGTCCTGAACTATTCTCCTTCATGAGGTTGCCATCTGTGATTATGTCAACTTCTCCTTTAATTAGTAGTGTTACTCCTTTTTCTGATGCGTATTTTAACAAGTCCACGGGTCTTGAACTAGGTGTCAAACGTTTCAGCTCACCCCGATGTGGCGTCAGCAGAATATTTGGATGTTTGAAATTAAAATCAAAAATAGCATCCGCATCCAATACGATATTATTACAATTTTTAACAAGTTCGGCAACCGCATTCTGGGTCTGCTCCTGCTTTCCGATACCAGGCCCAACGACAATTGCATCAAATTCCGAGGTTTTCTCTAATATAAATTCCAAATGTTCTTCAGTAACTATCTCCCCAGGGAGTTTGTGTACAATGAGTTCAGGAATAAAGCCGGAAACATGGTCATAGGAGCTAGCTGGAACAAAAACATGAACTAGATCAATGCCGGCCCTATAAGCTCCCAATGCCGCTAGAGCAGGTGCCCCTGAATATGGACCTCCGCCTACTATCCCAATTTTTCCGTTCTGTCCTTTATGCTTCTTGCCCTCGAATTCAGGATATAGCAGCAATTCACCAGGTCCCGTTCTCTGGTCTATATAATCCGGAAAACCTACGTCATGTAAAATTATGGTTCCGCTATTTTCTTCATTCATTTCCTCTTTGTAATCATGAAAGGTAATAGTAACATTAGGAGTAATTGCATATCTGCTTCCAATACCTGAAGGCACATCTACTGAGATAATGTTTTCAAAAGAATTCATAACCTCAATATATTTGTCAAATGGTGGACGAGGTTCTCCTTTGATACCTGAACCTAGTAAACAATCGACCAGAATATCTGATTTACCTTTATATTCTTCCAATTCCGAGATGTTTTTTGTCATTAATCCTAATTCAAGAAACTTACTCTTTGCAATAACCGAGGTAGGAGTAGATGACTTGAAAATAGTCACATCAAATCCTTTTCCAAGTAAAATGGATGAAGCCACATATCCATCACCCCCATTATTCCCACCACCACAGACAAATGCTATCCTTGTATTGCTTTTATAATTCTTACAGATGTAATCTGCAATCCCTGCTCCAGCATTATCCATTAACTCTGATAAATTGACACCATAATGCAAAGCGTTCTGATCTAATATCTGAAATTCAACTAATTTTCTCATAATATGGTGAGTTCGTAGATAAATAGGATGAAGAATCCAAATAGAATACTTCCACTAAGCCTACCAAAAGGCACACGGATTAATCCTAAGGTTGCTACAGTAATAAGGACCAATAAAGGTAGAGTAATATCTAAGACCCATTGTTCAACTTTAACCGCATTAATCATTGCTAAAATTCCCATTACCAGAAAAATATTTGCAATATTAGATCCAATAACGTTACCTATAGCAATTTCTTTATGACCCATGCGAACTGCTGATACTGTTCCAGCAAGTTCTGGGAGGCTAGTCCCTATGGCGACAACACTCAAGCCTATTACAATCTCTGAGATCCCTAATTGTGAAGCAATCTCAACAGCTGAATCTATAGTGAGATGAGCTCCGAGGAGCATACTGATTAACCCTCCAACAAGAAAAGGATAAGATGTATTCGTTTCAGGTTCACTCCCTTTTGGTTTCTTACTGGAACGGAAATATAGAGAAACTAAATACAGGAGATACAAAATAAAGAAAAAGAATCCCTCTGAGAAAGATATTAAATTGTCCTGAGCAAACAAAAGAAGGAGTAAAGCTGCGGCCAGCATGACATAACTGTCCATGTTTACATTATTCTCGGGCTCTATCCTGCTACGCAAAATGTAATGAAATATGAAACTGGCACTTGCTAAAACAAGTCCAATATTGGATATATTGGAGCCTACTATGTTTCCAAGGGCTAAATCATTATGATCTTGAAATGAGGATATCACTGATACCAGTAATTCAGGGAGGCTGGTACCGAAGGCTACAATTGTGACTCCAATGATGTGAGGTGAGATTCCTCTATCTTCTGCAAAAACTGCAGAATTTTCTATGAAGTAATCGGCTCCCTTGGTTAAAAGAGCAAAACCTATTATTAGAATTGCAAAAGCGATTACCAGACTCAACGTATTTTCTCCATATTTTCGATTCTCTTCTTAATCAATTCTTCTTTTGCAATATCATGTCTCACATATAGATTATTTCCAGAAATAAAATTCAAACCAGATTCACACTTTTCCTCGGCTTTTGCAATGGTAGATGAACTGGAGACTAAAGCTGCCGCCCTAGAACTAGTTGTAGTTATCTCACCATCAATCTGATTTACAGCTGCATAATACAAACTGGATGTTCGGGCATAACCAGGATTTACAATCAGAGTGGCATCTTTTCTAGGATGGCTGCCATATCCTTCAGGAACAATATACTTACAAACTGAGGATTCATTCCTAAAGGTCACAGTACCTAAATTACCATGGGTAATATTATAACAAATTTCAGAAAAATCACTATCCAGTAACGTGAGTAAATTCATGGCCTCTGGATCTCCAAATCTAGCATTATACTCTATTAATTTGATACCATGGCCAGTTATCATAAAACCACCATACAATATTCCCTTGTAACCTTGCCCGGTTTCATCAATTAACGCATGAAACACTCTTTCGTTAATTTCCCGAGCATCAGATATGTCTTGCTCTGTAAGAAATGGAAGTGAGTGATTGCTATCTGAGTAACTCCCCATCCCTCCAGTGTTAGGGCCAATATCACCTTCGTATGCTCTTTTATGATCCTGGACTGCGGGCATATGGCTCAATTTCCGACCGTCACAAAAACTCATCAAGGAGAATTCTTCACCAAATATTTTTTCTTCAATAATATAGGTCCCGGAGCCATCAACTAGTTGCTTGCAATAAACCAATGCTTCCTCTTTTGAATGCAGATGTTCCCCTGCCACTTTAACTCCCTTGCCACCCATCAGACCGTCAAATTTTATGACATAATCCCCCCCTAAATCATCAATAAATTCACTAGCCCCATTCATAGTCTTGAAACGCCGAAAGCGAGGAGAAACATCAATTCTGTATCTTTCTAATAAGTCTCTAGTAAATCCTTTACTTGTCTCAATCTGGGCAAGCTCTCTGGTTGGACCCACCACCGGAATATCATGTTTCCAGAACATATCTGCCATTCCATTTGCTAAAGGATCTTCAGGACCTATTACTACACAATGAACCGAACTTGCTTTTGCAAAATCTAGAATAGAAGTCTGTGAATCTCGTGAATTATAAGTAGTGACACTATGACAGTCTGCAGATAATTTCAATAATCCAGGATTAAGGTTAGTCAACACGCTATACACTATAGAACCAGATTCGGATAATTTTTCAGCTATTATATGCTCTCTAGCTCCACTCCCAATGACCAAGAAATTCATTAATTCACCAAGTCAGATATTAGGATTAGGGATTTGTACTCCAAATTGAGGGGGGCCATGCTTTCAGCAGCACCTTCCTCTCGATCTACTACCACCAGTACCATCAAAACTTCAGCACCTTCATCAGTTAGCCTTTTGATAGATTCTATATTAGAACCTCCAGTAGTGGCCACGTCATCTACCAGAACTGCTCGACCTTTACTTGGTCCTTCAATCCCTGTACTGGTGCCATGCTCTCGAGCTGATTTTCTAATCATGGAATAGGGAATCCCCGTTTCTAATGAAAGTGCAACTGCCAAGGGTACGGCACCCAACTCCATTCCTGCAATGAAATCAACATTTTCTGGCAATAATTTAGCGAACTCTACTGCTATTTCTTTTAAGATGGAGGGCTCAGTAGAAGCTAATTTCAAATCAACATAATAGTTAGATCTCTTCCCAGATGTAAGTGTGAAATCCCCAAACTTAACAGCTCCACAGTCAACAAGTTTCTGCTTCAAACCCTCGAAGGTACTAGACCCCTGCATAATCTGTCAGAGACTGCCTTAAAAATTAGTATGGCCTATTTAATGAAATATAGTTATGGCAGCAGGCAACACTTCTATATCAATAGGAGTAAATCCTATATTTTCCCCATCGATGTTGATAGGGGTAGGTTCATCAGTTTCTATTCTAAGAGTTGAAAAACGATAAAATTCAACATTAGGATTCCAAACATGAGAACCCTCCGATTTCAATTGATTAAACATTTTCAAGACTTTTAAACGTCCGATATGATAAATCACACCTAAATCCATTTTTCCATCGTCGACCTGGGCCATTGGTGCCAGAGTTAACCTATCTCCACCAGTCTTTGTATTCTGAATAAGAAGTAAAACAAATGCTGAATCTATCAGATGCTCATCAATATAGCACCGTGCCTTGCGAACCCTGCCCCTAATTATACTCATAAGTGCACCAATATCATATCTTAAAGGACCGAGAAAACGCATCTTCTCAGCTAGTAGATTTGAATCAACTCCTAAACCCCAGCCAACTAAATTATGTGAATATCGAATCTCCAATTTATCGTCCAATGTAAAAGAGACTTTCCCGACATCCATTTTCCTTAATCGACCAGCGAATATTCGTTCAATGGCATTCATATAGTCCATAATCTCCATATCATTTGCTTGACTATTGCCTGAACCTGCTGGAACTAATGCTACTGGAATCTCTTTGTACGCTGAATCCGAACGAAGCATCAAACCAGTAATCACCTCACAAAAAGTTCCATCCCCACCAACTGATACGATTATATCATTAGGATCCAAGGTTAAATCTTTAATGATTGATATTGCATGTTCAGGTTCATCGGTTTTATACAACTCGACCTTGATCTTTGTATCAGAGAGTTCTTTTGCCACGAAATTTCCAACTTCAATACCTTTCTTGTGTCCAGAAAATGGATTGACAATAACATGTGCTCTTTTAGTTTTATACAATTTATCAATACGTCTGTTTTTAAAATGAGAAACTTTTTCAGGTGGGGGTAAATACTTGCGACCCAGAAATCCCTTAAGCATTTCAGGTTCATCAAGAATCACCTGTTCAGGACCTTGAGACATTGCAAAAGTATTGTATCAAGCTTTATAAGCTAGCTTCTGTCGACAGAGATATGGGAATGTGGCGAGAGCTGAACCCTGAAAGTGAGAAATCGCGATGAGTAAATCAGTTTACAGTTATATTGGTGACCAATGGAAGTCACCATCGAAAGAACATAAGGCCCTTCAAAAGGATAGATTATTTCATTATCGTAGGGAAGATGCTACAGTCAAAGTAGAAAAACCTACAAGGATCGATCGTGCCAGAGCTTTAGGTTACAAGGCCAAACAGGGTTATATCATGGCTAGAACCAAAATTCGAAGAGGAGGTATGCACAAACATGCAATCACCTCAGGTAGAAGAGCTAAAAGAACAGGTATAGCTAAGATTACTATGCGTAAAAGTCTGCAGATGATTGCAGAAGAACGAACGGCCAAGAAATATCCAAATCTAGAGATTCTGAATTCTTATTGGGTTGCCGAGGACGGTAGACATAAGTGGTACGAAATAATAATGGTCGATCCCCATCATCCGGTGATTATGGCGGATCCTAAAATAAACTGGATCTGTAGCAGAGCCCAAAAAGGAAGGGTGCACCGAGGTTTGACTTCGGCAGGTAAGAAATCAAGAGGTTTGATGAACAAGGGCAAGGGTGCTGAGAAAGTAAGACCAAGTAGACAAAAGCATCTTTCCCGAAATAAGCAGAGTCGAACACCTCACCCTCCAAGAAAGTCATAGGAAATGAGCGGCATAATATACGACAGAAAGAATCCATTCATGGCTACTGTGACGGAGGCTTACTGCATTTCTGAAGGTTCGGGTAAGGAGACTAATCATTATATTGTCTCATTGAAGGGAAGCGGAATTCGTTACAAACCTGGAGATTCTCTGGGTTTTTATCCTACAAATAATTATGAACTGGTCAAGGAAACTATTCGTAAAATCAGGGCTAAAAAGAAGGATACAATTAAAGGCAAAGACGGGGGAGAAACAACATTAGCAGATGCCCTTCATTATAAATTTACAATCCATAGAGCTGGAAAGAAATTCCTCAGCGCTGTAGTCAAGAAAATAAGGAAGGGAAAAGATAAAGAAGATTTGGAGAAGATTCTAGATGATCGTGAAGAAGTAGATAAATACCTATTCACCAGGGATTGTATAGATATCCTGAATGAACACCCAGTTCATTTCACACCTCAAGAATTTGTGGATACTCTGTCTCCTATTACACCTAGACTTTATTCTATAAGTTCCTCGCCAAAATCACATCCAAGAGAAGTCCACTTAACTGTAGCTATAGTAAAATATAATAATTTTGAGAGAGATAGATTTGGATTAGCGACGGGCGATCTTTCTAACCATATTGAGGTCAATAAGACCAGAATCCCCGTTTACATCCAACCAACAAGAGAATTTGTACTCCCCGATGACAGTTCTAAAGATATTATCATGATCGGTCCAGGTACGGGGATTGCTCCTTTTAGAGCATTCTTAGAACAGCGTATTGAGGAAAAGGGAACAGGAAGGAATTGGTTGTTCTTTGGAGAGGTACATGAAAAATCAACCTTCTTTTACAAGGATGAATGGTTTGAGGCTATGAAAAATGGTCACCTTCAAAAATTGACAACCGCGTTTTCAAGGGATCAGGAATACAAAATATATGTTCAACACCGTTTACTGGGGAATTCGAAAGAAATCTGGGAATGGTTACAATCAGGGTCGTATTTCTATGTCTGTGGAGATAAACAATATATGGCTAAGGAGGTACATTCAGCCTTGATAGAAATTGCTCAGAAAGAGGGTAAATTAAAAAAGGAAGATGCTGAGAACTATATTAATCAGACATTAATGAAGGATGAGCGACGTTACCTACGTGATGTGTACTAATCTTTTTCCTCGTCAACACCTATATTAGAACCTATAACTTCGCCTGTTTCAGTATTGATAGTTTGTCCTGTCGCAGGATCATACCTGAATCCAGATTGCTGACTTACACCACCTATTTTCTGGGCATTATCACTTTCTTCATAATACTCCAAGTAATCATCCCCCTCTCCAAGTCTACTATAGATAAACATACCTATTCCAGCTATGCCCAAAACGATTAGAGGCGCCCAAATCAAAGGCTCATCGAAAAACGATTCATCATCTCCAACTTCTTCTGGTTCAACAACCACAAATTCTTCAACTGTAACATTTACTTCTGCATATGCTCGATTGTCTAACTCATTATATTCGTCAATAAGATTGTCCGGATCAATGACGGCTTCCAAATAATATGTTCCAGGCGCTGTAGGTTGCCAATAGAATACACGAATTTCTTCACCGATTACCCTTCCTAATGGTTGGGTCTGGTAAATCTCAAGCAAGGCTCCGTCAATGAAAAGGGATATTTCAGCACCTATGCAATCTATAGATGCATTTTCCATATTTGTAACACTCTCTGGACATTCGCAACATATCTCTGGTCCAAAATTCAAAGCACTCACTGTAATTTTCAATGTTTCATTCAGATAAATCTGGCTTGGTAACTGTATCATTTCAACGGATAATTGATAATTTTTTGGTTTTATGAAAACTGTAGTGTTAATTGAATTATCGGATAGGTTCTGATCCTCAAAACCACTATTGATTATCTGCGCTACAATTGTGAGATTGTGGAAACCAGGTACAGACGTTGTTTTCCAGAACACAGTAACAAATCTGACTTCTTCATACAATAAATCTTTCTGGGGTACATAAGTTACCGGATCCCCCTCAAAATCATAACCCTGAACCTCTGGTGAAGAAGAATTATCTAGATAAACTGCTAACACAAAAGAAGGGATGCCAGCCATATTATTACGTACCTGGACTATCATTTCAACGGAATCTCCCTTGAATACAGAATCTCCGGAATCTACAGAAACCAAAGTTAAATCATAATCAGGAGTGGCGACATTAATTAGAAGGGATTTGACATTGTTACTTTCATCAAGTTCATCAATAACTTTGCCCGCATCCATATGCCCTGAGACACTGGGTTGCTGCTCATCCCAAGTATATTCTCCAGTGATGTTGTAAAATTCACCTTCTACCAAGGAAAGTTGCCACGAATCTATTATTTCACCATCCACTCTCAATTCAAGTATACAATTAGAGACATCCATGGCACCTGTGTTAAAAGCTGTAATAATTATATTCGATGGAATTCCACGTACAGCCTGTCCCTCAATTGTGATTTCATAAAGGGTCATATCAGGTTTTGCTTCAAATATTTCAACTTCAAAAGTGAAATTATTATCGTCTTCTTCCCATTCCTCTATTTCATCTAATGGATCTATCCTAACAACCAACGTATGATTTCCTATAATATCTGTGCCACTATTTTTATCCCAAGTAATGGAGGATTGAGCAGCTCCGGGGATTATGGCCTGACCCCTTCGGGTAGCGTTTGCTATATTATCTATAAAACTGTAACCAATTAATGATTCACTCCCGCCCTCTGGAACATCATAAAAACCTATTCTAACATTGTTAGCTTCAACCACATAATCCTCATTCAGAATCTGGATAACCAAACTAACTGCATGATCCTGATAAGGTAAATCAAGCCAAGAATCATTAGGGTCCACTGTAAGATTCCAGGACTCATCCAATGTTAATTCAGGCGTGTGTGCACGGATAGTCACTTGAGTATCAAAAATATTGTCGTCTTCACTAAACTCTTCAACCTGTCCTTCTGAATCCAAAAAGACCTCTATAGTATAATCACCAATTTCATCTGGAAACCAAGTGATATTGAACTGAGCGGTCTGACCTTGACCAACGATAGCCCTCATCTGAACGCTCGTAATAGTAGAAGTCGTTCCGTTCAGAATCTGTCGGAATTCAATATAGAAATCACTACAATCAGCTCTTCCCGCATTTTCAAATATTGCCAAAATATCAACATTATCTCCTTCGGCCGGATTCTCTGGAGTTATAATTAAAGTAAATTCACCTTCAAGACCCTTGAGATTAGCTAAAGCATCTGAATAAATAGTAAATGAATGAACTATTCTATTATTATCTTCATCAGTCTCTGAAATCTCATCGTCATAATCTACAGCTATACTCCATACACGATCTCCGGTGCCGCCGCAAAGATCTGCGCCGCACTGCCAATCAATAACCGCCGTTCTACCATTTCCAATAACACTCTCTGTAATTTCAAGGATTGCAAAACATTCATCACCAGAATCACATTCAGAAGTACTATTCCATATAATTATTTTTACATCGGTAGCAGGCTCAGAACCATGGTTTATCACCTCAAAATAAATTTCCAGATTTTCGCCCTGAAGAGGAAATTCGGGTGAAAAAGTAAAATTAATTGGTTCTAAATCACAATTACCCAACTCACAAGCCTGTGCTTCATCAGATGTTAGCAAAACAATTGCCAGGAATGTCAAAATTATGGCGATGAAGCCGGCATATGCTCGGAACATAATAGTAAGGTAGCAAATTAGTATATAAAACAGTGCCAAAAAAACTTTGGGAAAATCATTACTTCTCCTTAAATACAATAGTAAAAATGGAAAGAGAGAGTTTATAATGGGCTCTTTTTGCGAATACATGAACCCTGTTAGCGTGCTGGACTACAGGTACGGTACCGAAGAAATGCGAAACATTTTCAGGGCTGATTCATATTTGGGATTCTTATTGGATGTTGAAGCCACACTAGCTGAAGTTCAGGAAACAAAGGAAATTATCCCTAAAAATACGTCGGAAAATATACGCAAGGCAACATCTTTAGTTAAACGTGAAAGAGTAGAAGAAATAGAATCCGAGATTAATCATGATATAATGGCCGTTGTAAAAGCACTTGAAGAAAAATCAGGGGATGCAGGAAAATGGATCCACTTTGGGGCTACGAGCTATGATATTGTAGATACTGCTAGATCCATACAACATAAAAATGCCCTGGCCCTAATCGAAAAAGCAATTGATGATCTAATAATTTCATTGAGTAAACTAGCTAAAAAACACAAGAAAACAGTAATGCTGGGTAGAACCCATGGTCAATGGGCAACACCACTTACATTTGGCCTCAAAATAGCTGTTTTTCTTTCTGAACTGAATCGACATAAAGAACGTCTAGACGAGATTAAGCCTAGAATTGTAACTGGGAAATTTTTGGGAGCTGTGGGTTCCGGAGCTGCCATGGCTCCACATACTCTGGAAGTACAGACCGAAGTCTGTAATAGATTGGGCTTAAACGAACCCTTAGCCACCACTCAAATACTTGGCAGAGACCGAATAGCTGAACTTGTTGCTTGGGGATCCAATCTGGCCACAAGCCTAGAAAAATTTACCTTAGAAGTTAGAAATCTTCAAAGAAGTGACATCGGAGAGGTCGCTGAAGCCTTCAACAAGAAAAAACAAGTTGGTTCTTCTACTATGGCTCAAAAAAAGAATCCCATCACCTCTGAAAATATTGGAGGTCTAGCCAGAGTTGTGCGATCAATGATCTACACTACTTATGAGAATAATTTACAATGGCATGAAAGAGACCTAGCTAATTCAAGTAGTGAACGAATAATACTGCCTCAGTTTTACATCCTGCTTGAATATATACTGATTAAGACCGAAAATGTCTTTTCAAATCTATTTGTAAATGTAGAACGTATGAAAGAAAACCTTGATGCGGCAGAAGGATTACCTATGGCTGAGGCGTTTGTTATCTCACTCAGCAAGACCGATTTGGGAAGACAGGCCGCACACGAATTAATAAGACAAATTACAATGGATGCCGAAGAAACAGGTAAAAAATTCTCGGATGCTGTGTGCGAAAATAAGATTGTAAGAGAGAAAATCGGGGAAAAGATGATCGCTAAGTGTCTAGAACCTAAAAATTACGTTGGACATTCATCCGAGATCGTGGACCGGGTCTTGAACTCAATGAAATGAATTGTTATGCAATAGTAAATAATGGAAACCAAAGCCTGAAGGGACTTGGAGACAAGATTATAATCTCCTTATCAAAACAGAAAATATTTGCAAAATATAGAGTCTTTGGAAGAATTATAGTCCTGGAAAGTGAGCAGGAGTTAAGTGAGGTTATTCTAAATAGCAAACCTCTGTATCCTTGCATATTTACTAACTCCAAAGAGCATCAGATATATGAAAGTATCAAGATGTTGGTCGAGAAGGCTACTCCCACAAAGAATTTTGCAATAAGGGTTGACAGAAAAGGAAATCATGATTATGATTCTACTGAACTGGCGCGCAATGTGGCAGGGGCTGTTTTCGACAAATGGCCCGATATCAGTGTCGACCTTAATTCACCTGAATTAGAGACATGTGTTCAAATTATTAATAATAAGTGCCTAATATATCTAAAGTATTCATGAAAATAACTGTAATCGGACCTGGGGCAATTGGTACTTTGTTAGCGGCATTGCTCTCAAATACGAATGTTGAAATATCATTACTTGTTAAACCTAAGCACAAAGAACTACTCAGAGATGGAAAGATAGTACTTGACAATTTCAAGGGAAGACGATTTGAGAAGAAAATCAAGATAATCACGAAATTAGATAATCCCGACTGGATCATTCTAGCTGTCAAAAGCTATGATGTAGATAACCTGATTGAACTTCTGAGAAATTGTAGTGCCCCTATACTTTGTTGCCAGAATGGAATCAAGACCTACCGGGAATTAACTGAAAAAATTGGAAAAGATAGAATTGCTTACATGGTAACTGGAATCGGAAGTTCAAAGATTGCAACCGGAGAAGCGGAATTCAGAGGTTCGGGCTTCACATTTATTGGTGAAGCATCGGGCATAACTAGTCCTAGACTCATAAATCTTTCAGAAGTAATAAAAAAGTCAGGGATTACATGTGATGTTGTCGATGATGTCCTTAGTTACGTCTGGCTCAAGACAATTATTAACAGTTCAATAAATCCTGTTGCGGCCCACGCTAAAGTAATCAATGGAGAGCTCAGAAAACCAGAACTAAATAAGGTAGTACATAAGATATGTATGGAATCGACAATGATCTCAACAGAAATAGGAATAAATTTACCTCTTGAACCATGGTCAGAAATTGAGAAAATAATTAGAAATACAGCAGAAAACAAATGCAGCATGTTACAAGACTTAGAAAATGGAAGACAAACAGAGATTGATGCAATTAACGGTGAAATAGTTCGAATTGCAGACAGCAACGGATTGGATGCAATTTACAATAAAGAGTTCATAGAAAAAATCAAATCGGTATCTAATTGATTCCAAGAGCTTTATTTGTTTTTTGAATTGACTTCATATTGTCCGATTCAAGACTAAACATTGCTCGGATGGCATCAATATTTTCAGGCACCACGTCTGACTCTTGATGAATTGCCTGATAATAGTACAACTTATCATCCAAAGCATGCACTCCATCTCGCCACACTGCTATTTGATTCAGATCTCCCCTTCGATACGATAAATCTCTTGCTAATTCCATTATTTCAGCAGTTCCCGGAAGATTTCGAATCTTGGTTTCACCATTCTTCAGAAAACCGTCCAATAAATTAACCCTGGGTGTCGCCTCCCAGATTGACAAAACGTCTTTGACGTTAGGCTTCTTGTTAAGTTTAGCAATTATACAATGAACGTGCATAATAGTAGTAGGAACCTTGACAGCCATAGTTTGAATATTCAAATCTGATATCACAGTCTGGACATCTAGTCCATGATGACTAGGAACATTCAGTACCGGTTCAATGGAATTAAGCGGTCCTCGATCACTGTCTTTAGGATCTCCGCTACGTCTTACCATCACTGCCTGAACATTATCAATCTCATAATTCCGGGATATGGGATAAAGGGTCCGTGCTAAGCCGGTAGTATTGCAAGAAACAACTCTGACAAAATCTTTTCCAATTGACTCATTATAATTTGTTAAAGCGTTGAAACTGACACCTATCGGGGCATGTTTCTCGCCACCCTGCCAAATAGCCTTAGTATTACCATTCTTGTACATTTCCATATTGTTTACACCCAACTTGCCAGGAGTACAATCTATTATGATATCAGACATTGAAACCAGATCTTCAGTAATTCCGGAGACCTCAATGCCCTGTTTTTCGAAGAATGGTATCTTTTCAGAAGTAGAAGCAAATACCGCATAATCAGAGGACAATGCGCCCCGGACTTCATATGTCGGTTTTGTCTTTACAACTCCCACTACAGTCATATCATCTTGTAGAGTAACTGCCTCCGCAACACGCTTACCAATGGTTCCAAATCCATTGATACCTACCTTTATCATATTTGTTGATTCAAGGGCACTCTATAACTAATTTTCTTTCTTATCCACCATTTTTCTAAGACGCTCAATAGATACCGATATTTTCTTTTCCTCGGAAGGGACATCAGATGGTATTTCTTGGCTATCAAGTTCACTTTCATCTATATCCTCTACATCTGCTGAAAACTCCTCAATTGGTTCAAGATCTGAAGAAACCTTCTCGATATCAATAGAATCGTCACCCTCATCAGTAATATTCTTGGAAATCGCATAGTCTCCCTCACCCCCTTCCCCCGAGGCGACACTGCCACTCTCAATATCAGAGGCCAGCTGTTTTCGTTTTTCATCCGATCCTTCCTCGGCCACTGAGTCTAGTAATTCTTCGGGAAGTAATTCCTCTTCTGCTTCTTTCTCCATATCCAGGATCTCATCCAGATCCAATTCAACTTCTTCATTGTACAAAAATTCTGGCATTTCTGGAACAACAGCACCGGGTGTGGCAATAGCCTCATAGAATTCGAAAGCGTTTCTTTCAACCTCAGAAACAAAGGTTTCCAAATTATCTTCTTCAATTCTTGAATAGATTGTTGCCATGCGATCTGCTATAAATGCAAAATAGTTTGGAGAAACTTCGAATGCCTTTTCTGTCCAGGTAAATGGAATCCAAGCCATTACTTGTCCATTTTTGCGATCAACTGTAATTTTCAGTTGAGGGCCGGGATAAATAATACCCCCACATGGTACATCATAATTATTCATATACGCTAAGACTTTGTAAACATCTTCTTGTCGAGGAGTTTGTTGTAATTCGTATTTTGCCTCGAAATAAAAATTAACTCCTCTATAATTCATAAATATCTCGGGTCTTCCTGAGCCTTGAATTGGGTTTGCTGAAGCCTCGGCATCTCCGAACAAGGAACCCATTATTGAATCGCTCCATCCTTGCCTTACTTGTTCAGGGGCATCATATTTCAAGACTATATCTTTGTTCTTTGAACGGAATTCTCTCAATGATTTGGCATGAGATCGCAATTTCAGACCGGAGGCCATTTCACACAGGATCCAAAGAGCGTAGATATCTGTCATTTTCTGAGTCTGTACGAGGACTGTTTCCTCATAATAGGATTGATATTCATCCAAGAATTCACGCCATAATGGAGGAAGATCGCGGTAGGCCCTATTTTTACTCCAAGTCTTAGCATTGATTATAGCTTCACGATTTATCAGACGTGCTTCCTTACGTGTTTCTTTGGCTACTGGTATTATCTCCGCTAGTTTTCCATCACCTAATACCTGTTTATGGAGTTTACAAGCTAAATCGAGTTTATCCATCATCTTCTTGGCCTCATCATCCATTGGTTGGTATTCTTTACCATAAATCGCGGACCATGCCTTTTTTTCACGTTCTCTACGGTCCATTTCATCTCTAAAGAATATTGCTTCAATGAAAACTTCCATATGGAATTTTACCAGCAAAATATTAGTAGGAGTACTCCACTTCCTCTTACGTATGTCAGTAACGTGTGCAGTGGCATACTCTGTACCCTTCTGTGCACGAGCCAAAGCTGTCTTTTGCCATCTTACAGCCCCTCTGATCTGGGCCTTCATGGTCTTGCGTTCTACTTCGACCTTGTAAGTATAGGCACCTTTACGAATATCTGCAGTTGTTTTTAATAATCTTCCTGAAAAGTCCAATAATTGCTCGATGTTCAGCATTATCTTTTCTTCCTCAATAGAAGATGTCGCGCCAGGATACATCTCACCAGGTTCTTCGGCTCCCGAACCCTTCACAAGATCAGGGATGTGTTCATCCCGAAGAAACTTAAATTGTTCATAATCCAGCATTTTAGGAGCAATTACTACTTCCAATTTGTTTGATATTGAATTACCATCTTTACTATGTAGGCAAATCGTATTCGTACCTATGTAATCCGGGACTGTGAATTGTAGTGAATGTGTAGTATTGGACTTGACAAGAGGTAATTCATCAACTTTGGCAGCACCTAATCTTACATGAACGCCATCGAGTTGCTTGAATGCATTAACATTAATCATGACGTTCTCGCCCTCAACAAGACTCTCAGCGTGCTCCTCGGGTAAATTGAGCTCTATTGTTGCATCTGGTAAACTCATATCAACCGAATACGCTTAAACCTGGTGATTCAACCATTTTCTCTAGGGTTGTAGTAATACCATCATTAGCGCCAAATACTTCCTGTGATTTGAGCATTAGGCATTTCAATTCATTTCTCTCGAGGCCCTCAAGAGCAGGCATGACATTGGATTTGATTACGTCATGTAAAGCTCTGTCCATCTCATATTGACCCCTAGAATTGAAAACCGTGAGCATGGAATCAATAATGACAGCAGGTCCAATCTTTCTATAGGTACGGACTCCACGTGCAATTTCATCATCCCGGGATGTTGGTAATTCCTCTTCCTCCAGGAAATTCATGAGCTTGTTGAAGGCCTCGAACATGGAGCCATCTTCATCGTAAAAGTCAAACTTGTTCTGAGCATACCAGTCCTCCTCTTTCTCGGGTCTTTCCGGAGCTATGCCCAGCTTGGTCAATTTACTAAATACGAAAATAGGCATGCGTTTGTATTCATCATCCCTTTGAGGAAGGCCAATCTCAACAAATGCAAACCTCCTCATCAATGCATGACCTACATTGAACAATGTGTTCTTATCTTGTGTATTCATAGTCCCAATTATTCTAAATTCAGGGGGCATCATGAAGGGGGCACCAGCTGTTTCCTTAGCTGTCAGCAAGGCTTGCTTATCTCGATATTCAAATACTGTGAATAATTTACCGAATGCCTCATCAATATTAGCTCGGTTAAACTCATCAATAACCAGATAGTGAGGTTTGCCTTCTTTCTGCATAGATTTTTCACAACGCATTGCTGCATCGGACACATAACCCTCCTTGAAGTAATACCCTCCAGAATCATCAGGAGAGATACCACCAATAACTTCAAAGTTAGACCATTCAGCATTGGCAGTTACAATAGTATAGTTAGGGATGGGGCTTCCGTCTTTTCCTTCGTTGACACCACAAATCTGAGCTAAAAGAAGATTAGCAAGGGCGGTCTTACCTGTCCCGGGATCACCGTACAACATTATGTTCCGACCTGACTTTAGATGTGTGACTGTTTGATTAATAGTGTCTTTAGTAGTCGAATAATACTTGGATAACTCCTTGTAATCCACATCATATTTGACCTTCATCGCTTTACGTACTACTGGTGTTTCTTCCAAATCTTCTTTGAGTTCTTTCTCGATCTCACTAAAGTCTACACCATAATTTTCATCCTCAGTGGGTTTGTGGGATCCTCTAGAGTCGACCTGCA
>JGI24923J38494_100467_pt1 | contig 31671 bp, 29 predicted proteins | sample LinPFosplate11_FD_38494 | JGI IMG/M metagenome (IMG submission 38494) | reverse complement strand
TGCAGGTCGACTCTAGAGGATCCCACGCGAATCAGGCATTCCAATTGCGACGGGCGAAAACCTGCACAGCGTTCATGAATTTGAACATCTCATAAACTACGGTCATGTTGACTTTCCAGAGCCGGATGCGGCAACACTGGGTGGTATCACCCCTTGGATGCGAGTAGCAGAGCTTGCACAAAGCAAGGGTTTACCAGTTACGTCGCACGGGATTCATGACGTGCATGTGCATCTTCTCGCAGGAATCTCCAACGCAAGCTATCTTGAGGTACATGGATTCGGTCTGGAGCGATTTATCGAGCGGCGGATAGAATTGAAGGAGGGCAAAGCGATTGCACCCGATACCCCAGGCCACGGCGTTAAGCTAGATCTTGTCAAGTTGAGGGAATATCGGGGAGCCACGTACTCGAGCACGAATTAATTAAGGCATGTGTTTAATTTCTTGCACTGATTTTCTTAGATTGAAAAGTGCGAGGTGACGAAATTGGGAGGTATTCACCAATATGAATCAGATTGATCTTTCCGGACGGCGGGCAGTGGTAACGGGCGGGGCGCAGGGAATAGGACTTAGTATTGTTAACCGATTTTTAGCATCAGGCGCCAAGGTGAGCTTATGGGATCAGGATGCTTCGTTACTAGAACAAACATGCAGCGAACTGGAATCAAAAGGATCGGTGCATGCGGTCATTGTTGAACTTACCGATGCCGATGCTGTGGCTGAAGCCACCCTTGATGCTGTCAAGGCGCTGGGAGAGATCGATATTCTTGTAAATAATGCGGGGATTGCAGGCCCCACCGAACCATCCTGGGAATATGCGTTGGAAGATTGGCGCCGCGTCATTGATGTCGATCTTAATGCAGTGTATTACTGTTGCCGAGCTGTGATCCCTCGGATGCGAGATCAGAATTATGGTCGGATCGTCAATGTGGCATCGATCGCAGGTAAAGAAGGGAATCCCAATGCTGCAGCGTATAGTGCGGCAAAAGCCGGCGTAATCGCTTTAACGAAATCAATCGCTAAAGAGACTGCGGAGAAAAATATTTCGGTGAACTGCATTACTCCAGCCGCTGCCAGGACTCGTATTTTCGATCAAATTAGCCAACAACATATCGATTACATGTTGTCAAAAATTCCAAGAGGACGATTTGTGCAGGTTGAAGAGATTGCTGCAATGGTCGCTTGGCTGGTGTCCGAGGAAAACTCCTTTACCACCGGCGGCGTGTTTGATCTGAGCGGCGGGCGGGCCACTTATTAGGCTGAAGCCAACGTCTTTTTCGGTTAAGGATGCTTTTTTGAGGAAAGTGGAGTGGCCACTAATTTGACGGTAGACGGGGTTAGATAGAAGAGAATGAAAATTGCAGTCATGGGTGCTGGTGGGGTTGGTGGTTTTCTAGGCGGAAAACTGGCGTTTGGGGGTAGAGACGTCGTGTTTGTGGCCCGGGGCAAGCATTTAGAGGCATTGCGCAGCTATGGGTTGCGTGTCGTCGGTGCCGAGGAATTTATTGTCTCGCCAGTTATAGTTTCGGACGACCCGCAGGCGTTTGGCCAAGTGGACGTGGTTCTTTTTTGCGTCAAACTCTACGACACCGAGAGCGCGGCGGCCCAATTGAAACCAATGCTTGCCGATCATACGGTCGTAGTGACGTTACAAAATGGGGTCGAGAGTCAGCAGCGGATCGGCAGCGTGATCGGCGAAGAGAAGGTGCTGTCTGGTGCCGCGTATTTTCCAGCGAGCATCAACATGCCGGGAGAGATTGTCTTTAAAGGCTCTATCCCGGGTAAGCCGCTGGTAGAAGTTGGCGAAGGGCAGGGCGATTCCAGTCGTCCCGCAGAACAATTGATCGAGGAGTTTCAAAAAGCAGGGGTTACAGCCGCCCTGAGCAACGATACGAGTCTCATGCTTTGGGAGAAGTTTTGCTGGATAGCAGGCGTGAGTGGAGTCACTGCTGCGACGCGACAGCCGATTGGTATCGTACGGGCTGACCCCGATATGCGGGCTTTGTTTGTTGACTGCGTACGCGAGTGCGCGGCAGTCGGTAGGGGTTCAGGCGTGCCACTCGATTTAGCGTTAGAGGAGCGGCTAATGGGGTTGCTTGAAACGAACCCAGCAGAAGGTAAAAGTTCTTTGCTGGTAGATCTTGAAAGGGGTCGCCCACTTGAACTGGATGGGCTGTCGGGCGCAGTGCATCGACTGGGGGGTAAATACCATGTCGCTACACCGGTGACATCAGCGATCTATGCGGCGTTAAAGCCATTTCGTGCAGGGGATACAAAAAGACTATCTGCGGCAGACCCCTAAATAGATTGTATATTCGTTAGACGCAGCGGCCGCCATCCACCTCCATGGTTACACCGGTAATGAAAGAGGCGTCGTCACTCGCGAAAAAGAGGGCTGCTGCGGCTATATCGGAAGGGGTTGAAAAACGACCCATCGGTATTGTCGCTTCGAATTTTTTTCGGTTTTCGACCGTATCGGGGACACCCATGAATGTCTCAAGCATTCCTGTTTCTCCAATCACCGGACACAACGCGTTGATGCGAATCTGATCGCCAGCGTATTCGACTGCGAGTGCTTTCGTAAGATTGCTGACCGCACCTTTTGAGCTGCAATAAACAGCTAGGCCGGGCCGAGGTCGGAGTGCAGCTGTCGAAGAAGTGTTGATGATGCACCCGTGACCTTGTCGTTTAAAAACAGGTATTGCCTCCTGGATGGCGATGTAAACCGCCTTGACGTTGACGTTGTACACTCGGTCAAATTCCTCGTCGGTAACTTCTGTAAACAATTTGTTTGAGTGGGAGAAACCTGCATTGTTAATAAGGATATCAAGTTGTCCTGAGTGTTCCACAGCCGCAGAAATCATCTGTTTAGTATCAGACCGGGATGTCACATCTGCGTGAACGTATACGGCATCCCCGCCAGAATCTCGAATTTCGTTGGCAATCGATTCACCTTCTGTGTCGTTGATATCAGCAACCACCACGGCAGCGCCCTCGTGTGCGAAACGCTGTGCGATGCCGGCACCGAAGCCGGAAGCGCCTCCCGTAACGATGGCGGTTTTATTTTCTAGTCGCATGGTTTCCTCCCTCAATATATGGCACGTGTCGATCAGTGTTCGGATACAGTCATCCAGTTAACAGGTAATGGAAATCGGTCGATTAACGGTATCCCGTCAGGATCGACTACGATCATACAGGAGGTGGGACCGTCAATTGGCTCGACTTTGAATTTCTGGCCAAGATTGGTGTCCTCAATTACTCTAGGTAAAGACGCCCTGTGCTATATCAGACCTTAAGAGTGTATTTCAGATGAATTTGTTGCCATCTCGCGAAAAATTGACCATTCAATTTGCGCACCCGGCCTATCGAGTGGCCGAACAATTTTTATCGCGTGATACTGGCGTGCGGCATTTTCAGACCTGGACAGACGAGGAAACCCTCTCACGCATCGACGAGGCTAATGTTCTTGTGGTCTCCGGACTCTGGCGAGACAATCTTTTGGAGGCTGCGAATAATCTTCGCTACATACAAGCAATCAGTGCGGGCTATGACCAGTTTCCTCTGGATAAACTAAGCACAAGGGCCGTTCGGTTAGCGAATGCACGGGGTGTGAACGCCGACGCAGTGAGTCATCATGCCATGGGGCTTGTTTTGGCTTTGGCGCGTCAGCTGCATCTCGCGAGGGACCAACAACATAATCGCTATTGGCGCCCTATGATTTCCGACCCCGCGCAAAGAGAAGACGACCTTTGTGGACAAACAATGCTGATCATTGGGCTTGGTGAGATTGGTTCTCGGCTTGCGAAATTGGCAAAAATCTTTGGAATGAGAGTGTTGGGGATAAAGCAAGATATCTCTCGACACGATGGCATAGCGGACGAAGTGCATGCGCCTTCCGAGCTGCCTAGGCTGTTCAGTCATGCTGATGTTGTCGTATTGTGCTGTCCGTTGACTTCAACAACGCGAAATTTGATTGATCAGTCTGCTTTCTCGGCGATGAAGAGTAGTGGCCAACTGGTGAACGTGGCGCGAGGGGGTTGTGTCAATGAGGCAGCGCTCGCGAATGCTTTGACGAAGGGTCAGATAGCAAGTGCAGCAATCGATCACTTTTGTGATGAACCGCTACCGGTAGATTCGCCTTTTTGGTCTATGAAAAATCTTGTAATTACACCCCACTCGGCAGGTGAGACACGAAAATACGAAGACAATGTGATCGATATCCTAATTCAAAATTTGGACCGGTTATGGTCGGGCAAAGAAGAACTCGTTAATCAGATTCTCTAACCGTGATTTTTCGAAGATTCAAATTATCGTCGAAGGACACCCGTAAGTGGTGATCAGGGATGAGTGACCACAGTATGGAACTTGGCCTTTTTCTACAGCCCGTGCATCGCAACGAGAAGCCCTGGGGAACCGCGCTTCAAGAAGATCGAGAGACCGTACTTCTTGCGGAGCAGTTGGGGTTCTCCGAAGTTTGGATCGGGGAGCATTACTCGACCAAGGCCGAACAGATTCCGGCACCCTTGATGTTTCTGGCGACGTTAATCCAGGAGACATCCACAATCCGTTTTGGCACGGGCGTCATTAATCTGCCTTATCACGACCCTGTGATTGTCGCCGCAGAAGTGGCTCAGTTCGACCAGTTGAGCGAAGGTCGATTGATGTTTGGGATTGGTCCAGGCGGCTTGATGAGTGATGCGGAACTTTTTGGGAATCAGGAGATGCCGGAACGGTACCGGATGGCTCTGGAGTCGCTCGATCTCATCTTAAAATTGTGGCGCGAGGATGCACCACTGCGGTGGGACGGGGAACACTACGGACGATCGCTAGAACGTCGAGTATGGCTGAGCCATGGTGTTGGACAGTTTGCGCGACCTTTGCAGCAGCCACATCCACCGATCGCGATGGCCATGGTTGGACCGGGAGGGCTGACCGCCGAGACCATCGCACAACGGGACATGATTCCTATCTCGGCCAACTTCGTACCGATTGAAAATGTTGCAGCCCAGTGGCGGGATTATGCGCTAGCCAGGGAGAAGGCAGGACAGGTAGCGGACCGTCAGATCTGGCGGGTTTGCCGCAACATACTGGTGACGGAGACAGATGATGTGGGGGAACAACTCTTAACTGATCCGGATGGGGTGATTGCCCACTACTTTCGCTACATTCGCGGGGTTCGACAAATCGAGGAATTCCAATCGTTACAGCAGGAGCCATTGCCCTTGCTCAACGAATTTCTTGAAGTGCCTGCGGCGCTTGAGGATTGCGCGATCGTTGGCGCTGCTGACACTGTACTGGCCCGGTTGGTCGAATTAGTCGACGAACTGGGGCCGTTTGGAACGCTGGTGATGGTTGCTCACGATTGGGACGAGAGCGGGTTATCCCAGGGGTCAATGCACCGTATGGCAGAAGATATCCTACCGCAACTCAAGCAGCATGTAGATTCGCTCGGGTCGGAGAGGTGGATTGAATCGTGACTCAGAATCCCACCGTATCGGGCGACAGGTACCATGGAATATTCCCCATCGCGCCGACGCCGTTCACGGAAGGGGGTGAGTTAGACCTGCCAGGACAGCGGCAGGTGGTTGATTGCATGATCGATCAGAGAGTCGATGGTATCTGCATACTTGCAAACTATTCAGAGCAGTTTCTACTGACCGATTATGAACGGAATACACTGCTCGATGTTTGTCTCAATCACGTCGCGGGCAGGGTACCAGTAATCGTCACTTGCAGCCATTTCAGTACACGAATTGCAGCAGAAAGGGCCCGGGAAGCAGAAGCAGCTGGCGCCGCGATGGTGATGATGATGCCCCCTTATCACGGAACCGGTTTGAGAGTGGATGAAGCAGCCATTTGTGAACATTTTTCTGAGGTCGCCGAGTCGATATCCATCCCGATTATGGTGCAGGACGCGCCGCTGAGCGGGGTCACTCTTTCGGTGAACCTTCTTGCACGGCTTGCGACTGCATTACCTCAGGTGGCTTACTTTAAGATTGAGATGCCAAATACTGCCGACAAACTTCGCTCATTAATCGCAATCGCATCGGATGTTGTCGCTGGACCTTTTGACGGTGAAGAAGGTATTACACTGTTGGCTGATCTTGATGCCGGTGCGACCGGCACTATGCCCAGTGCTTTAATACCAGATTTAATCAAGCCAGTGCTGGAACATCACGTGATTGGAGCTCGCCAAAAAGCCGCAAGTGATTATGCTCGTGTTCTGCCGGTTATCAATTTTGAAAATCGGCAATGCGGGTTGCGGGCAGCCAAGGCCGCAATGAAAGCGGGCGGTGTCATAAAATCCGATGCGGTCCGTCACCCGTTGCAACAGTTGCATCCAGCGACTCTCGAAGCGTTATTAGATCTCCTTCGTCCAATGGATCCAGTCGCCTTGCGGTGGGGTCATTAGTTGGGAAAAGTTTAGGCGGTGGGTTAGAGGCTCCGACAGGCGACTTAAACCTATCCCCGTGAGGAGTGGTTTTTAATTCGTTGATAGTGTAAAAGGATTTGTCGGGCGCGCTTGACGATGGGCTCATCCAGCATTTTCCCTTGGTATTCAATCGATCCGCGGCCTTTTGCCAAGGCGTCTTCGTAGGCACTGATCATACCCTGTGCAGTGACCACTTCATCTGCCGTTGGACTGAACTCCTCGTTCAACACCTGGGCCTGCAACGGGTGAATACAAAACGCCCCGGTGAAACCAATGCGACGAGCCTGCCGGGCAATTTTCTGAAATTTTCCCTTGTCTTGGTATTCGGCAATCGACCCAACGAATCCGAGCGGCAAAATACCCGCTGCCCTAGCAGCAAAAACGACCTGGAGGCAGGGCTGGAAGAGAGCCTCAGGTTTTGGCTCCATACCGGCAGACAACGCGAAATCCTCCTGTCCGAGAGTCATGGCAACGACGCGGGAGTGAGCCGCTGCGATGTCTCTGACTTGAAAGTAGGCATCGGCGGTCTCGATCATCGCAATCAAGCGGGTATGCCCCGGTTCCAAACCTCGTTCCGCTTCGAGTTCCGACAGTATTTCTGCGATTGCGCAGAGATGACCTGGATGGGCTACTTTCGGCACTGCGAGCGCGCAGATGTTAGGGTCGACTGAGGCCTCAATATCCCGAATGGCTAAGCGCCAAGGCCGATTGATACGAACTACTACATCGGCACCAGCAGACCCGACAGTCTCCGCTGCTGTGCGTACCCTCTCGCGGGCTTCAGATTTTTCGGCCGTCGGGATACTGTCTTCGAGGTCGAGGATGCATGCATCTGCCCCACGGCGGGGGGCACTGTTTACGAATCGATCGACATTGACGGGTACGAACAGCATTGAACGCCACAGTGGAATTTCCCCATCCATTAAATGATATCCTCTTTGGCAAATTGGGCCAGGTCGGTATCTCGATACCCGAGTTCTGCAAGGATTTCGGCGTTGTGCTGACCGAGGGCGGGGGCAGGATCGCGAATTAGGCCGGGCGTAGCTGAAAGGCGGGCGGGGATATTGTGCATGGCTAAGCTTTCCATCTCGTCATCTGGAAGACGAACGATCACTTCCCGCTCCCGCACCAGAGCATCCTCTAGCAAACCGACAACGTCGTGCACCGGGCCGACAGTGACTCCGGCATCCTGAAAGATCGCTAAATTTTCTGCCTGGCTGCGGTTTTCGATAAATTCTGCGATGACCGAATCCAGTGTGTCGGAGTGCTTCACTCGATCAGCGTTGGTCAAAAAACGGGGGTCCGAAATAAAACCGGACTGTCCTATCGTCTCCATTAATCGTTCGAACATCGATTGCATGGAAGCAGACAGCGCGACATATCGTCCGTCGCCACAACAGTAGACGTTGCGCGGGGCAGTCGTATGAATTCCACTGCCCATTCGTGTGGGGATTTTCCCCGTCAACTCGTATTGCGCGACTTGCGGCCCGAGAATGGAAAGCAGTGGATCGAAGAGCGGAAGGTCAATGACTTGCCCAGCTCCACCACTGACTTCCCGGTGACGCAAAGCGACCAAGGTGGCGACGCCTCCGTACAGTCCGGCCACCATGTCGGCCAGTGCCAGCGGAGGTAATACTGGCGCGCGGTCGGCGAACCCGTTCATCGCTGCGAATCCAGTCCGAGCTTCCACCAGAGAACCGAAACCAGGAAATCGCTTGTCGGGACCGGTTTGCCCCCAGCCAGAGATGCGGACCACGATGAGATCGGGATTTGCACGGCGCAAGACGTCAGGTCCGAGATCCCACTTCTCAAGAGTGCCCGGGATAAAATTTTCTACAAGAACCTGCGCTGTCTCGGCCAGCTCCAACAGCAATTCGCGCCCCTTTCCTTGCTTAAAATTTAAGGTCACGCTTTTTTTGTTTCGTGCGTACACTTTCCAGTGAACACTGATCCCCTCGACTCTCCAGTTCCGAAGGTCATCGCCGTAACCAGGTCGCTCGACTTTGACCACTTCGGCGCCAAAATCTGCTAGAAAATGGGTCAGTGCGTTCCCGGCCACCAAACGCGATAAATCAAGCACACGGATGTCATCTAGAGGTCCTGATGCATCGGCGCGATACTCGATCTCGGGAAGTGGATGCTTTCTAATGTTGTCCACGAAAAAGTATGCGACGTTTGATTTGGCACCATACAATCTACACGAAAATGGCGAGAGGTTCTCTAAGTGCGGTAAGGTTCACGTCCGTTGGGTAACCCTTCTACTTTTGCCGGGAGGGCGAGTGAAATGAAGCATTCGCAATACAAGAGGATTGAAGTAGAGCCTTTGTCTGGTTCTATCGGTGCTGTCATTCGTGGCGTTGATTGCGGGGCGCATTTGACAGACGACGTGATTAGAGAAATTCGATTTGCCTGGCTCCAACATCTGGTGATTTTCTTCCGCGATCAGCAGATTCGTCCCGACCAGCAATTGGCGTTCGCCCGGCGTCTGGGAAACGTTGTGGCATATCCGATGGTAAAGGGCCTACCCGACTTCCCAGAGGTGGTGCCTGTGATCAAATACCCGAGTGAGCAATTCAACTTCGGAGGTCTTTGGCACGCAGACACAACCTATCTGGAGGAACCACCGATAGCCGGATTGCTACTCGCACGGGAAGTGCCTCCTGTTGGTGGCGATACATTGTTTGCCAATATGTACCTTGCTTACGACACATTGTCCGAAGGAATGCAGTCACTGGTGGAGGGGCTGACAGTGGTTCAAAGCTCGGCCAAGCCAGATGCCGCTCGATCGAGAGAAAAACGGGTCAAAGCGAATGCAAAAGAAGAAGGCCGTGTGCTCGTGGCTGAGCATCCCGCAGTGAAGTTACATCCGGAGACGGGGCGCAAAGCGTTGTACGTGAATTTTGGTCATTCAGTTCGATTTAAGGAAATGACAGAACAAGAGAGTCAACCAATCCTGGAGTACCTCTTTCGGCATCAGGTAAGGCCAGAGTTCACCTGTCGTTTTCGTTGGACGGAAGGCGCTATGGCGCTTTGGGATAATCGATGTACACAGCACAATCCGATGAACGACTACCATGGATTTACCCGTGTAATGCATCGTATTTCCATTGGGTAATATTACGGCGTGGGATTTTGTACCACGCATCAGGAGGCGCGGTTATGAGCAGGTTATTTGGGGAGATTCGTCAGATGGGCTACGTGGTGCGAAATATTGAGGAAGCGATGCATCATTGGATCGATGTCTGCGGGGTTGGCCCTTGGTTTTATATCGACAAACTTCCGATGTTCGATTTTCATTATCGCGGGCAAGTTGGTGACCCGCATTTATCGATTGCACTGGCCAATTCAGGAGACGTGCAGGTGGAATTAATCCAACAAAAGGACGATACGCCTACGATGTACCAGGACTTTCTGGCGCGCGGATTGGAAGGGTTGCAGCATTGGTCGAGCTGGCCAGAAGACTACGATGCGTTGTATCACCAGGCGGTGGAGGCGGGTTATGAGGTAGGGCAGGAAGCCGATACGCCACGGGGTCGATTCGTGTATTTCTGGAATGAAGGGCACCCCGGTACCGTGATCGAGATGGCACATCTCAGTTCAGAACGTCGTCGAATTTTCGATGCTATTAGAGAAGCGGCGGTTGATTGGGAAGGGGCAGAGCCGATTCGGCGCGAATGGCCCTGACGGGATTCACCCGGGGGAGAGTCAGGTAAGCAACGGCTCGGGGTTCTCTACCTGATCTCGTAAGTCGGCTAGAAATCGAGCGCACGGCGCCCCGTCAATTACGCGATGGTCGAATGTCAGTACGAGAGTCATTGTGTCCCGAACGACGATCGAGTCACCTTGAACAGCTGGTGCTTTTCGGACACGACCAACACCCAATATTGCGCACTGGGGAGGGTTCAGCACCGGCGTAAACCAATCGATTCCAAGATGGCCAAGATTTGTGATCGTGAATGTGGCGCCGTCGAGCTCTTCGGGTGTGAGTTGCCCCGATTGCGCGCGAGCACCGAGTCGCTTGACGGTAGCCGCGATCTCGAGCAATGACAGGGAGCCCGTTCCATGAACCACCGGCACCACCAGGCCGGCATCGACCTCAACGGCCACGCCGAGATGGATGTCTTGGTATTGGTGGATCGCGTTGTCAATCAATGCGGCATTCAATCGCGGATGGTTCTGCAGGGCATTTGCAGTCGCCTTGAGTACGAAATCATTGATGGAAGGGACGCCAGTTTCCAATTCTTGCCAGGTGTTCTTGTTGTTTTCTCGAAGGGCTGTCATTGCCGTGGCATCGATTTCGATACCCTCAGTGACATGCGGCGCGACCGACCAGTTTGCACTCAGGCGCTCAGCGGTTGTGCGACGAATCCCAACGAGAGGGCTAATTTCAACACCGGGAGAGTCCGTATGTTCGTCCGACGTCTCATTGGTGGTGCCACTTTCGATCGCACGTCGGACGTCGTCTTTGGTAACCCGGCCATCGGGACCAGTCCCGGTCAGCGCGGAGGGGTCAATCCCATGGCGTTCGGCTAGGCGTTCGGCAACCGGGGTAACCCGTGGGGCGGATAACGGCTCGGGTATTGGCGTTGTCGCGACATCGACTTGATCGGGAATATCTTCATTGTCTTTGCCGATCCAAGCCAGGGTGTCGCCAACTTGGTATTGCTCGTCGACCGTGCCTACGATACGAAGCACAGTGCCCCCGATTGGTGAGTTAACTTCTACGACGCTTTTATCAGTCTCAATCGAGACCAGTAATTGGCCTTCTTCGACGGGCTTACCTTCCGTGACATGCCATTCGACAACTCGACCGGTTTCCATGGTATGGCCTAGCGCCGCCAATCGAAACTGTGTTGCCATTTATTGCTGTCCTTGGGTTTAAGCGGCCATCGACTGATTGACAGCGTCGATGACGTGCGATTTCTCAGGCACCACATGTTTGACGAGTTCTGAACTGAAAGGCATGGGCACGTGAGGACTTCCAATTCGACGAACTGGGGCCTTGAGATCACCGAAACAATTCTCGGAAATCATCGCCGCGATTTCCGACGCCGCACCGGCAAACGTTGAATCCTCACCACAGACAATTGCGCGACCGGTTTTTCGAACAGACGTACAGATCATATCAACATCAAGCGGCGATAGTGACCGGGGATCGACCACTTCAATATCGTAGCCGTCGTCCTCGAGAGTAATGGCCGCATCTAACGACTTTTGCACCATCGGGCCAATAGCTACAACCGTCGCATCCTCCCCCTCACGTTTAATATCTGCCTGGCCGATCGGAATCGTGTAATCACCGTCAGGCACTTCGCCCTTCGACGTATAGATTCGCTTGTATTCGAAAAACATAACAGGATCGGAACTACGGACTGCGGATTTGAAGAGGCCTTTGGCGTCCGCCGGGGTTGACGGTACAACGACCTGAAGTCCTGGGACATGCATGAACCAGGATTCCATGATTTGAGAATGTTGGGCTGCAAGAAGGCGCCCAATCCCGCAGGGCAATCGAATCACCATTGGCACACGAGCCTGGCCACCTGTCATATAGCGCATTTTGGCCGCTTGGTTGACAACTTCGTCCATTGCGCAGGTAACAAAGTCGAGATACATCAATTCGACCACTGGCCGCATGCCAGCCATTGCAGCGCCTACCCCTATGCCTACGATGCCGGCTTCGGCAATAGGCGTCTCAAAAATGCGACCCGGGAATGCTTCTGGTATACCTTCAGTGACCTTATAAGGACCTCCATGGGTGGATACATCTTCCCCAATTACAAATACTGATTCATCACGCTCCATCTCTTCGTGTAGTGCAGATCGGATTGCTTCATTGAATGCCATGGTTTTCATGAGGAAGCTCCTACCGAGTGGGAGGTCACATCGGTTTCGAGGTCCGCGGCTGTCGGCCAAGGACTTTGTTCGGCGAACTCGACGGCTTGTTTGATCTCGGCGGCTGCCTGTTGTTGGATGCTCTCGTCTTCTTCGTCTGTAAGCCAACCCCGTTCTTGCATGGTCGCACCCAGAATCTGGATTGGATCGCTGTCAGATTTCCATTTCTCGACTTCATCCGACGTACGATATTGCTGCTCATCACCCAGGCTGTGGCCGTAGAACCTGTACGTCCGGGCTTCAATAAGCGTGGGTCCTTCCCCTCGGCGGGCACGGGCAACGGCTTCACCAGCCACTTCATAAACTTCCAACGCATCCTGCCCATTTATGGATACGCCAGGAATTGCGTAAGAAGCTGCCATGTCCGCGACGGAATCAATAACGGCGACGTTCTTTCGAGGAACCCATTGCTGGTACTGATTATTTTCGCAAACGTAGACCGCAGGAAGTTTCCATAGCGAACCCATCATAATGGCTTCGTGGAAGGTGCCTCGCGCAGCCGCGCCATCGCCAAAAAAGCAGACCGAAGCCTGGTCTGATTTCCGAAGTTTGCTGGCCAAGGCTGTACCCGTGGTCGGACCGATTCCTGCACCTACAATTCCATTCGCACCGAGCATGTTGAGAGAAAAGTCTGCGATGTGCATTGACCCACCTTTTCCTCCGCACGTACCAGTGGCTTTGCCAAACAGTTCCGCCATCATTGCGCTGCTATCCGCGCCTTTGGCTAGGCAGTGTCCATGACTGCGGTGCGTTCCCAGAACGTAGTCGTCTGGACGGAGTTGACTACAGACACCAACAGCAACAGCTTCTTCACCGCAATACATATGAAGGGTGCCAACCACGTTGCCAAGATTGGTTTGTCGATCTGCTTCTTCTTCGAATAAACGAATTCGCCACATAGTGGTGTACATTTTCTTGCAGACGTCGGGAGAGAGACTCATATGATTGCTCCGAAAATTTTAGGATTGAGTGTAGAGGAAGAAAGGGTATGATTGCTAGATTGGTTACAGGTTGATCCAGTAATGACGACTCGATGGTCCAAAATGGTTTTCAAGGGGGCAGATCATGGGTGAAAGATTATCAGGAAAAGTTGCGATTGTTACGGGAGGTGCGTCAGGAATCGGAGCAGCGACCTGTCGATTGTTCGCGGAGGAGGGTGCAAAAGGAGTCGTGATTGCGGACATCAATGAAGAGTTCGGTGGCGAGGTGGCAGATCAAATTCGGGAGCAGGGAGGAGATGCGTTCTATATTTTTCTTGACGTCAGCGACGAACAACAATGGATTGATACGGTAGCGGCGACAGTCGAACGTTATGGTCGGCTCGACGTTACGGTCAACAATGCCGGGATGTCAACATGGGAATCCCGCAAAAACGTCGAGGATACAACACTTGAAATCTGGAATCGGATGCACGCCGTAAATGTGACCGGTGTATTTTTGGGCACAAAATATTCAATACCAGAAATGCGGAAAGTTGGAGGCGGTTCAATTATCAATATCTCGTCAATTTATGGGATTGTCGGCAGCAAGGGCGGAACTTCATATCATTCTGCAAAAGGGGGCGTGCGAACTTTTACCAAAGCGACCGCGATACAGTATGCGGCTGAGAACATCCGGTCCAATTCCATTCATCCTGGTTTTGCCGACACTGGTATGACCGCGGAACTTCACGCGCAGCCAGATGAGTATGCACGACGAATTAGCCAGACCCCAATAGGGCGAATGGGGACTCCAGAAGATATGGCGTGGGGTTGTTTGTATCTGGCGTCTGATGAGTCAAGTTTTGTGACGGGCGTTGAGTTGCCGATAGACGGTGGTATGACGGCACAGTGATCAACGAAAATAGATCAAGATGGTTCCATTTAACGGAGCACGCAAAGTGAAGCTGAAAGGGAAAATTGCGGTGGTGACCGGTGCGGCCGGGGGAATTGGCCGAGCCATTGCTGAACGATTAGCCAGTGAAGGTGCGGACGTAGGGGTAGTCGATCTTCATAAGGAATCGGTTGAAGAAGTTGTGATCATGGTAGAAGAAAAAGGCCGGAGAGCTCTCGGCATGACGGTTGATGTGTCGAAAAAGAGTCAGGTAGAGACCATGGTCCGTGATGTGATTGATAAATTTGGTCAGATAGACATTTTTTTCAATAATGCTGGGATCGTTGTGGTCCAAAATTTTTTGGACATAAAAGAAGAAGACTGGGATCGAATCATGGAAGTAAATCTCAAAGGCGTATTTCTCTGTGGTCAGGCAGTTGCTCGAGAGATGGTTAAACAAAAGAAAGGGAAAATCATCAATACCGCCTCGCTTGCCGCCCACCGGGGTCGGCCGGAACTCGCGGCCTATGCAGCCAGCAAAACAGCAGTTGTTTCGTTGACACGCTCGATGGCATTGGCTTTCGCTTGCGAGGGAATTACGGTCAACGCGTTGGCACCCGGAATCGTAGACACCAAGATGTGGGAGACGATCGATGGCCAGATGGCGTCTTTGTGGGATTTGCCCAAAGGCCAGCCCATGCAAAACCGTGTCAACGTGGTGCCGATGCAGCGTCCCGCCCAGCCCGAGGAGGTCGCAAACGTTGCGCTATTTCTCGCGTCTGACGAGGCGGATTATATGACCGGGCAGACGCTCTACATCGATGGGGGTGATTCGGCGTGACGGCGAGAGAAAATCCGTACAGCGCCGATCCGTTTCCCGGAATATCCAAATGGAAAAACGAGGTGGTACTGGTCACAGGCGCCTCGAGCGGGATTGGTTGGGGCATTGCTCTCGCGCTCGGACGGGCAGGAATGAGGGTGGCAGTTACTGGGCGTCGAAAAGGGCAACTAGAGGAATTGTTGGCTATATTGAATGATGGCGAGGCAAAAGGACTTGCAATTCCCGCAGATTTTTCTCGGGAAGAGGATATTGTCAATGTGTTTGAGCGAATCCGCAGGGAATGGGGAGGTGTTCGTGTCCTTATTAATAACGCAGGGTTGGGTTATCAAGAGGACCTGGCTCAGGGTTCAACGGAGTCTTGGCGAGAAATGCTAGACGTTAATGTGTTGGCTTTAACACTCTGTATGCAAGAAGCCATCAAAGACATGGAGTCGGCGGGACTAGGCCAGATCATTAATATTTCATCTGTGGCCGGACATCGCGTGCCGCTTGGCAAACAATTTGGTATGTATTCGGCGACCAAACACGCCGTAAAGGCACTAACCGAGGCCATGTGGGGGGAACTGGCGGCCAAAGGGAGTCCGATCAAAATCGGCACGATATCCCCTGGGATGGTAGAGACTGAATGGCATGCCAAGGCTTTTGATGATGCCGCTAAAGCACAGCAGCGTTACGCCGAAACTAAATCCTTACAGCCAGGCGATATTGCCGATGTGGTTTGTTTTTTGCTTTCGACTCCCGCACATGTACAGATCAACGAAATCACGCTCCGTCCAATCGGACAAAAAGTGTGACGAATTTTTGCCGTCCCGAAAAAATAGAGGAGACCACTCTTGAGTGAAGGAGCTTTCGCAATCATCGTTAAGTTTACGCTTAAACCCGGAATGGCCGACGCTTTTCGGCCTTTGATTCTTGAAAATGCGGCGGCGTCGGTAAGGGACGAGCCAACGTGCCGACAGTTTCAGGTTCTTAACGACGAACAAAGTTCAGAGATAATTTTTCTCTATGAGGTGTACGAGGACGCAGCCGCTCTCGAAGCCCATCGAGAGACCCCCCATTTCAAGAAATTTATCGAAACTGCAAATGAGATGATTGCAGAACGCGAAATTCAACGCTGTACATTGATGCACAGCTAGTACCGCAATCTCTACTCGTTAGACTCAAGGTTCGGCGTAAAAAGGATTTTGCCACTGCGACCTCCGCGGCTCGCATGGGCAAGTGCTTGTTGTACTTGCTCTAACTTGTAAGTCGCTTCGACGGGTGCCGATATGGTGCCGGCGAGTATCAATTCCGTGACTTCGCTGTAAGTTTTTTCGACCTTTTTTCGAGATCCCTGGAACAAGTTGTTTACAAGCCAAAACCCGTGCAAGGTAATGCTGGAAACAATGGCTTGAAGAGGTGTGATCATGCACGGATCGCCGCTGAGAAATCCGTAATTGACCAATTTCCCACCCTTGCTGAGACAGCTCGCGAGATGGAGACACGAAGATCCTCCAATCGCATCCAGTGCCAGTGGAAGGTGGGAATCCCCGATTTCTTTGCGTACTCTGTGTGCGAGATCTTCACTATCGACGAAAACCAAATCAGCTCCAGCGGAGTCGAGCGCAGCAACCGCAGATTCTCGACGCACGATGTTGATCGTTCGAATTCCGCGTTGGGCCGCGAGACGAATGAGGTGCAATCCCACGGCGGAGTTAGCAGCGTTTTGGATTACCCAATCACCCGGCTTTAGGTCAACGTAGTCAGACAGCATCAACAAAGCGGTGGGGGGGTTCACTTTCATCATTGCAGCCTGGAGAGGGTCGAGTTTTTTAGTTATACGTATGACTCGACTCGCTGGTGTCGATACCTTTTCCGCCCAGTTTTGCCGATCAAGTAGTAATACTCGGTCCCCAGGCGATACTTCCTTAACGTCGTCAGCAACCGAAAGAACATCACCAATAGCCTCAATCCCTAGACGGGAAGGAAGCGATTCGGGGCCAGGGTAACGGCCTTCAATGATCAACAAATCAGCCGGATTAATGGAACAGGCAATAACGGAAACAATAATGCTTCCCTTTTCGGGAGTGCCAAGATCATCAATTTCAATACAAGCACAAACCTCGTGGGGAATCCCGTACCGACTAAACTCAATAGCTTTCATTTCGTGATGTCTGCTTGTCCAAGGGCAGTATAATGCACTGGAGACGGTTCACTAAGAATTGCGTTCAATGATATTGACACCGGTTTACTGGCAAGCGGTAACAAAACTTCAACTGAAATCGTGCTCACAAACTGGAGGGCCGAATATTGCTTTTCGGCTTATACAACATGCGTAAATTTCTAGAGATAGATCTGGCAACTCGCTCGGTTGAGATTGAGCAACTGGAAGGGGAGGCGATTATTCGGGCTGGTCGTTACTACACTGCTAAAACGCTGGTTGATCGTGGCGTGGCCACTGTCGAACCATTATCACCAGGAAATCCCCTAATTTTTTCCGCAGGCCCCCTTGCTGGCACGAACTTTTCAAACGCAAATCGCTTGAGCGTTGGTTGCCGTAGCCCATTGACGGGTGGCATTAAGGAATCAAATTCGGGGGGCACGTTTGCATTTGCGTTGGGTCAGCTGGAGTTGTCGGGATTCACGCTGAACAATGCCACCGAGGATTGGGTTGTAATTCATATTCAAAAAAGTGGTGAAGTTCGATTTGATTCAGCCGAGCAATACCTAGGAAAAAGTAATTTCGAGGCAGCGGCGCTGCTGCACGACAATTATGGCAAAAAGGTGAGTCTCGCAATTTGTGGTCCGGTTGGAGAATACCTGGGACTGGCATCAGGGATAGCAACCAGCGATATAGATCTTCGACCGTCGCGCCTTGCCGCCCGAGGGGGTGTAGGCGCCGTCATGGGCAGCAAGAAGGTAAAAGCCGTGGTAGTTGACCTGAATAAGATGCCGACTTTCCATGATCGTAAAAAGGTGATGGGCTCAGTTAAGGAATACAACCGTTTATTGGACGAGCAGGCCGCGATAGACACATTCCGGAAATTGGGTACCGCAATGATGGCAGATATTCAAAACCACCAGGGCGGATTGCCTGTAAGGAATTTCAGTGCGGGTCGATTAATCGATACGGATGTTGAGCCTTTTAAGCTAGGCGGCGACTTTATCCGGGAACAAAACCTGGCTCGCGGCGGCGAGACGGCACATGCTTGTATGCCTGGCTGTACGATTGAGTGCAGTAACATCTACGTTGACGAATCTGGGAAAGAAATAGTTTCTCCCGTCGAATATGAAACGTTGGGTTTAATAGGATCAAACTGCGGACTCACCGATCCAGACGACCTCGCTCGGATCAATTTTCTGGCCAACGACCTTGGGGTTGACACAATTGAGATAGGGGCGACTATTGGGGTGTTGATGGAGGCGGGGCTAGCAGAATTTGGTGATGTGGCATTCATGACGCAGTTTTTTGAAGAACTACGCGTAGGATCGGAAAAGGGACGGTTATGGGCACAGGGTACAGCCAGAGTTGGAGAGCACTACGGCGTAGCTCGTATCCCAGTCATTAAGAAGCAGGCCATAAGCGCTTATGATCCAAGGGTGGTGGAAGCCACCGGTATCACGATGATGGTGACAGCGCAGGGTGCTGACCATACGGCGGGTAACCTTCCGGTTTTGGATTGCAGTGACATGCCCTTAGAGGACATCGTAGCGGCGAGTTTAGAGGCGCAAGCCCAATATGCTGCTTCGGACGCGTTGGGCCTCTGTATTTTTGGCCGTTCCGTGACCTTTGCCCAGTTGGAATTTATCGCGGGTACGTTAAATGATGCCCATGGAACCAATCTTGGTCCCGAGTTTTATTTGCAGCTTGGCAAGGAAACCTTGGATCTAGAATGGCGTTTTAATCGAATGGCAGGCTTTACCGAAGACGACGACGAATTGCCGTCGTTTTTCTACGAAGAACCGTTGGCGCCGACGAATAAAGTGGCCCGTTTTCATAGTGCGGATGTCAATCAGTATTTGACAACGTAGCGAACGAATGCGCCGGTGTAGTTATTGTGCCAGCGCAACCAATTCGGGCTTTTCCAACTGGACTGTTAAGGTGGGGATGTGACAATTCAAATTGAAAAGACGACATCGAGTCGTCTTGCAACCTTGGACTTTTCTGCGATCGAATTTGGTAATGTGTTTTCTGATCATCTTTTCAGGCAGGAATGGAAAGATGGGACTTGGCAAGATCCAACCATTGTTCCTCACCAATCGATCGCTCTAAGTCCAGCGGCACTCGGCCTTCATTACGGTCAAGTTGTTTTCGAAGGATTAAAGGCTTATCGGGGTACACACGATAACGTCATTCGCCTTTTCCGCCCTGACCGTAACGCCAAGCGTCTCCAGGAATCCTGTGAGCGTTTGTGTATTCCGACTGTCACTACGGATGACTTTCTAGATGCTGTGCGTGCACTGGCATCACTAGAACAAGATTGGGTGCCACCGAGTCGATTGCAGACATTGTATTTGCGCCCGATTCTGTTCGGTTCGGAAGGGCACTTAGCTGTCAGGCCCGCCCAGACATACGAATTTTTGATTCTTGCAGCGCCAGTCAGCGAGTATTTTGATCGGGAGGGCCCCGGGATTTCCCTCAAAGCCGAAGACCGATTTACCCGGGCTGCCCCGGGAGGCATGGGCGCTGCCAAGACGGGTGGGAATTACGCAGCCACACTCAGGCCGACAGGCGACAGCCTGGAGGAGGGGTTTAGTCAAGTGCTCTGGCTAGATGCCTACGAACACCAATTCATAGAAGAGGCAGGCCAGATGAATATCTTTTTCCGTTTAGGCGATACGGTGGTAACACCGCCGTTGTCCGGTACGATCCTGCCCGGAGTGACGCGCGCCAGTGTACTGACCCTGCTTGATGAATGGGGCATTGCGCGGGAAGAGCGACGTATTTCTATCAAGGAGTTAAATGATGCAGCGAACGAGGGTCTCCTTTGCGAAGCATTCGGGGCGGGGACAGCGGCTGTCGTTGCACCGGTACAAAGTATTCAGTACCAAGGAAGTAATATTGCGATACCCGACCCCGGGCCTGACGCTCTTTGTAGACGTTTATATGACGAATTGACGGGTATTCAATATGGTGAGATTTCTGATCGCCATGATTGGATTGTTGCGGTCACGTGATGACGAAGGTGTAACCTCGTAACGAAGAGCTAAGTTCCTAAACTAAAGAAAGATTTAGACAGTGGTAGACGCAGAAAAAACGAAAAGCTTCGTGAACCAATTCTGGGATGAGTCTATTGTGCCGACCATCACGGAGTACATCCGCATTCCGAATAAGTCGGTTGCATTCGATCCAGATTGGGAAAAGGCGGGGCACATGGAGGACGCGCTTCAATTGGCTCTAAATTGGCTGGAGCAACACCCTATACCGGGTGCCCAGGTTCAGGTCGGCAGGCAAGCCGGGCGTACCCCCCTGATATTGCTGGATTGTCCGGGGGAGCGGGAGGGCACGGTCTTGATGTACGGCCACCTAGATAAGCAACCTGAAATGACCGGTTGGCGGGCAGACCTAGGGCCATGGCAACCCAAACTTGAAGACGGTAAGTTATACGGCCGCGGTGGTGCTGATGACGGATATGCTCTGTTCGCCTCCATTTGCGCGCTCTCGGTACTCGCAGATCAGGGACGCCCCCGCTCTCGGGCGGTGCTCCTCATCGAATTTTCAGAGGAGAGTGGCTCGCCTGACCTTCCCTATTGGGTAGAACATTTCTCGGAACAAATTGGTAAGCCGGACGTTGTGATCTGCCTCGATTCAGGAGCCGGGAACTACGAACAACTGTGGTCTACCACATCGCTTCGAGGGCTTGTCTCTGGAACAATTGACGTGCATGTATTAGGCGAAGGAGTCCACTCTGGGGACGCCAGTGGAATCGTGCCGAGTAGTTTTCGAATTGCTCGACAGTTGTTGTCGCGGTTAGAAGACCCACTGACTGGGGAAATTCTCCCAGAATCGTTGTATGTAGAGGTCCCGTCTGAACGCTTGGAGCAGGCGAAAGATGCGGCTGGTGATCTGGGTGATGCGGTGTGGAATCGATTCCCATGGGCTGGCGATACCCAGCCGTTAGACAAAGATCCGGTTGCCTGCATGCTTAATCGGTCCTGGCGACCCGCTTTGTCTATGATTGGAGTTGATGGCATGCCCTCCATTGGCGATGCTGGCAATGTTCTGCGGCCCAATACCTGTTTGAAATTCTCACTTCGGCTGCCGCCGACGATTGACGCTATTACCGCAGCTGATTTGGTGAAGGACTTATTTTCGACAGACATTCCCCAGGGCGCTGATGTCAGGGTTAGCGTCGATGATGCCGCATCTGGTTGGCATGCCCCGCCGATGGTGAAGTGGCTGTCCGAAGCATTGGACAGCGCTTCTAACCGTTACTTTGGAAAAGGTGCCCGTCATCTTGGGGAAGGCGGGTCGATACCGTTTATGGCGATGCTTCACGCTCAGTTTCCAGAGGCTCAATTTGTTGTGACCGGGGTGCTAGGTCCTGGCAGCAATGCTCACGGGCCCAATGAATTCTTGCATGTACCCTACGCGAAGGGATTAACCGCCTGCATTGTCGACGTTCTCGATTCGATACCTTCCAATTGAACACTGGGGGTAATCGACCCGCTACTGATAGCGTATGAGTCTGAGGAGGGCGAGTGCACTTCGAAGCTAGATTGTGGCTATTTACAGCTGGTTTCCGCTGGAAAATTGTTTGGTCTTTTCTTGTGGGCTTATTGGGTGTCGGAGTAGGCGTCGCCCGATTGGCACTTCTCGGGTGGCTGTTGGGTCAGATAATTACGGGCGTGCCATTTAGAGAGCTGGTCTTTCCTGTGTGCCTCATCGCAGCAATTATGGTGTTACGGGGCGTCTTAGAGCATTTCCGAAATATGATGGCCCACCGAACAGCCGCGGCTGTGCAACGAGTTTTACGGCGGTCACTCTACGATAGGTTAATGGACCTAGGGCCCGGATTCGTCACTCAACAGCGTTCAGGCGAGATTGCACTAACCCTTGTCGACGGAGTTGAGCAGCTTGAGACGTATTTTGGGAGATATTTGCCACAGTTGTTGGTCGCCGGTTTTACGCCATTTGTGATTTTTGGATTCGTTGCCTTTGTCGATTTACCGGTAGCCGGCGTGTTGCTGGTTGCGGCGGTCGTCGCTCTCTTTGCCCCGGCTGCATGGCATCGGTTCGATACCCGTAAATCTCTTGAACGAGAGCGGGCTTATTCAGCATTTGCTGCGGAATTCTTAGACTCGGTACAGGGTCTCGCAACGTTAAAGTCTTTTGGCCAAAGTGGTGCACGAGCGCGGTTACTTGCAGAAAAAGCGAGAGAGCTTTTTAGAAGCACAATGTGGGTCCTCGCTACAAACTCGTTAGCACGTGGAATTACAGACAGTGTAATAGCTGTTGGCGCTGCCGTTGCACTTGTATTGGGCGCATATCGTGTGAGCAACAACACAATGGAACTTACGGCCTTGCTGATAATTTTGTTATTGGGCATTGAAATATTTCGACCTATGCGGGATCTTCGGAGTGTGCTTCATCAGGGCATGGTAGGAAAGTCTGCTGCTTTCTCAATGTACCGAATTTTGGATGCGACACCGGAAGTAGAAGAAAAGAAAGAAGCGCTCAGCCCAAATGAGTTAAAACCTACGATTGAATTTCACGACGTAGCGTTTCGATATCCGGGCCAGCGGGAAGTTGTTCATGACGGGCTTAACTTTCAAGTGAAACAGGGAGAGCGAATTGGGGTCGTAGGCCCTAGTGGTTGTGGGAAGTCCTCGATTGTCCGACTTCTGCAACGTTTTCATGATCCTCAAGGGGGATTCATTCAAATAGGCGGTCTAGATGTACGGGATCTCACGCTTGACGCGGTCCGGGGCCAGATATCCGTTGTACACCAAGACACTTTTTTGTTTCACGGGACAGTGCGTGAGAATCTATTGATGGGTAATCCGGAGGCGACGGATGGAGAACTGAATGATGCGGCGAGTGCCGCGAATATTCACGAGTTTATCGTTTCATTGCCGGCTGGTTATGACACATTAATTGGCGAGAAGGGGATCAAGTTATCTGGTGGACAACGCCAACGGGTAGCGATTGCAAGAGCGCTTTTACGCGATTCTCCGATTTTGGTTCTGGACGAAGCGCTCTCTGCAGTGGATGCGGAAAACGAAGCAGTCATCCTCGAGGCATTGGATCGATTGATGGTTGGGCGCACCACCTTAGTTTTAGCCCATCGTTTGTCCAGTGTGATTAACTGCGACCGGATATTGGTGTTGCTGGACGGCCGCGTCATCGAACAGGGTTCTCATCTCGAATTGATCCAACAAGGTAGGGTCTACAGTCACTTGATGGCAGAGCAGACCCAGATTCAAGAGCTCCCTCCTGTATCCCAATCGAAAGTGGAACGATTCACAGAGGCAACGAAAGTAGATGGCGATTACCAAGATATAGGGGCTGTAGGACCCACCGAGGGGATCATCCAGGCAGAAGGCCTCAGTTGGCCACAAGTGGTGATGATATTGATGCGTCACATTCTTCCCTGGAAAGGTCGGATCACCATGACCTTTGGATTTGGTGTGTTGCGGGTATTGGCGTTTGTTGGGGTTGGTGTACTTAGTGCATTGATTGTATTCGCACTCAAAAACGGAGTGCCATTCCAGCCTTTTGTTGTAGGACTGGCAATTGTGGCGCCGATCTCTGGTGTCCTTCATTGGTGCGAATCGTGGATTGCTCACGATATGGCATTTCGATTATTGGCTGAATTGCGAATTGCGACGTATCGAAAGATTGATCAACTCGCACCCGCCTATTTGACCCGACGTCGAACGGGTGACTTGATGGCCATCGTAACGCAGGATGTCGAAATGATTGAATATTTTTTTGCACATACCGTCGCGCCAGCATTCGTATCGGTTCTTATTCCAACAGCGGTGATTGTGGTTCTTTTGGGATTTAGCCCGTGGATGGCCTTGGCACTTAGTCCCTTTCTGATCGCTGTTGCGCTCAGCCCGTTTTTAATGCGCGACCGCGTGGACCAATTGGGCTCGCGCGCACGGGAAGCGGCGGGTGAATTGTCGGCGCACGCGATTGATTCAATTCAAGGCATCGCAGAAATTCGAGCATTTCAGGACGAGCGACGACGCGGAGCTTTTTTCGATCAACTGGCATCCCGCCATATCTCGCTTCGGTTGCCCTATTTTGAACAACTGACCCTACAACAAAGCCTGTTAGAGGTGTTCACGGGGCTTGGCGGCCTCGCTGTAGTTACCACCGGCGCTCTACTCACTAGCAGGGGAGCGGTGGACCCAGCGGTATTGCCGCTCCTTACGATACTTGCTATGGCGGCATTTCTCCCGATATCAGAGATTGCAGAAATTGGACGTCAACTTGCGGATACATTGGGTGCGACACGACGTGTCTATGCATTGGAGAATGAGCCCGTGCCCGTTGCTGATGGGCCGGGTGTAATACTGAACAGGCGAGACCCATCACTTGTTCTTAGCGGAGTCACTTTTAACTACCCGGGGCACAACCAATTGGTACTGAATGACGTTTCCTGCGAAATCTCACCAGCCCAAACTATTGCTCTGGTAGGCCCGTCCGGGGCAGGAAAGACGACTCTCGCGCATCTCTTGATGCGGTTCTGGGATCCGATAGCTGGCGCCATTTCGATCGGGGATGTCGACATTCGTAAATTCACTCTAGACGAACTCCGTAGCCAGATGGCGTTGGTTGCCCAGGACACATACCTTTTTAACAATACGCTTGAGGCGAATATCCGGATTGCGAAGCCCTCTGCTTCAATACTGGAACTCGACCAGTCATTGCAATTCTCGGCACTGGAAGATCTGGTAGCGACCTTGCCGCAAGGATTGAGTACACCTGTCGGTGAGCGGGGTGCGAGTTTGTCTGGGGGGCAACGACAGCGTGTTGCCATTGCGAGAGCCTTCCTTAAAGATGCACCTGTTTTGATTTTGGATGAAGCTACATCCCATCTAGACGCCTTGAGCGAGCAAGCCGTTCATAGAGCGCTTGATCAGTTAAAGGCCAATCGAACCACCATCGTAATTGCCCATAGACTCTCGACTATCAGAGAAGCCGATCTGATTTTAGTGCTCGATAACGGTCGTATCGTGCAGTCTGGAGAACACAAGGTCTTGTCAAAAATTAATGGTTTATACGCTCGACTCATTTCGCATCAGACGAGCGCGTCTCAGCGAGGGATTCCAGCCACAATATGAAAAAAATGGAAGAGCACACATATTTTCGCGGCATTGTAATGCTCGTTGCGTCAGCATTGTTTCTGAGCACTAATGGTCTAGCCCTCCGCTATATTGAAACCGCAGATGGTTGGCAGATTCTCTTTTATCGGTCATTGACTTTCTCCGTGACGGTTTTTCTATTCCTTGCGTTACGTAGAGATGTTCGGATACGTGACGAATTGGCGAACCTCGGCTGGAACGGCCTAGTTTTGGCTGTTTTCCTCGGGACAAGTTTCATTGCATACGTGTTTGCGATGCTTTACACAACCGTGGCAAACGCGCTCTTTGTTTTGAGTGCAGCGCCTTTGATGATCGCGTTACTTGCCTGGTTCGTTTTAAAGGAACGGGTACCGGTTAGAACCTGGATCGCGATTGGAGTGGCAACTACTGGCCTGGTAGTGATGGTCGGTGGTGGATTTGCGAGCGGGCGCTATCTAGGCAATCTAATTGCGCTATGGGTACCGATTTCCTATGCGGTAACGATTGTTCTCATACGCCGGTCCACACGCATTCACATGTTACCCGCGCTTTGCCTTTCTGGAATTGTTGCCACGGTGATTTCGGCGACATTCATACCAGACTTTCACGTGAATCAACATGACCTTCTAATTTCGATTTATCTCGGGATATTCGGTGTGGGAATCGGGTTTATTCTTGTGTTTCTTGGAGCGCGTTATGTGCCGGCTGCACAGGTTGGACTGATAGGCCTAATTGAAATGATTTGCGCTCCAATATGGGTTTGGCTGGCTGTGGGGGAAGTGCCAGCGGTGGCTACCTTAATCGGTGGGGTAATTATTTTCTCAGCTATTGTTTCCGATGGGTTCCTGAATATCGCAAGGGGAAACCGAGAATAACTGTCGGGTGTTACGACACGTAATACCAAATCGAATCAGTACCGTCCGAAAATCTCTCCTTTAAGGAGGGGCTCGAAAGATCTCAGGACGAATCAAAGCCGTGGAATTAATTTCTAATGACGGTGATTGGTGGTATATGTCGTTAATAGCCCAATGCCCGAGCCTTCCCGTAGATTCTTAGTTACTACAATCACTGGGGAATCACTTTGCCGGGATTTAAGATATCATGGGGATCCAGAGAATTTTTTATTTTTGCCATTATGTTCAGTCCAACAGGATCTTTGTATTGTTCCATTTCTTTTAGTCTCAACAAGCCAACGCCATGTTCGGCGCTAAAAGATCCGCCAAGTTCATGAACTAGTTCAAAAACCATCTTATTGAATTCCGACCGTTTCGGCTCATATTCAGCGGCACGCATATCAAGTGGTTGCAGAAAACTAAAATGAATATTTCCATCTCCAATATGTCCAAAAGGGTAGGGTCGTACGCCGGTCACGAGCTTTTCGCCTGCAGAGCTCGCACGGTGTATTAATTCAGGTACGCTCGAAATCTTGACAGAGATGTCATGTGAAAACGCTACACCCTCCAAAGTTTGCGCTTCTCTCAACCCCTCACGAATGGCCCAAATCTGACGAGACTGTTCTTCACTCTGGCTGACAACGGCATCCGCAACGATACCGTCTTCTATAGCGGCGGCAAGAGTCCCTTCAAGGGCATCTTTTAGGTGTTGTCCAGTAGCACTACCACTGTACACCATGATCACGGACCAATCGCAATGATCGTTAAGGGGTTTTCGGCACCCAGAAATGTGTCGGACTGCCAAATCGACACCCAACCCCGGAATCAATTCGAAACTCGATAAAGAGCCGCTGCTGTCTGAACGCGCCTTGGCCAAAAGATCGAGACTGGCTTCTATGTTCCGTAAGGCAACAAAGGCAGTTTCCACTTGTTTTGGACGCGGAAAGAGACGCAACACGGCTTGGGTAATGATTCCAAGTGTTCCCTCGGATCCGACAATAAGATGACGCAAGTTATAGCCGGTGTTGTCCTTTCTGAGTTCATTCAAGTCATGCCAGATAGTGCCGTTCGCCAGTACAGCCTGCAGGCCCAAAACCTGATCACGCACGTTGCCATAACGAAGGACGTTGATTCCCCCCGCGTTGGTAGAGAGATTGCCGCCAATTTGACAACTTCCTTCGGCGCCAAGACTTAAGGGGAAGAATCGATCGGATTTCAACGCCGATTGCTGAATGTCTGACAAGATACATCCGGCTTCGACCGTGATTGTGTCATTGATTCGATCGATACCAATAATCCTGTTCATACGTCGCAGGTTGAGGATAACTTGCCCGGGTGAAGATACCGCACCGCCGCAAAGCCCGGTATTCCCACCTTGAGGAACGATCGAAACACCTGACTTTGCGCACGCCCTGACAATAGCTGCGACTTGCTCGGCAGTGTCGGGAAGAACAACAGCATCGGCGTCGCTGTCAAAGATTCCGCGTGGTTCTTCAATGTACGCGGCGAGGTCATAGCTATTTTCGAGAACGAATCGGCTGCCTACGATCTGCCGTAGACTTTTTAAAAGTCCGCTATTTTTCTTACCGGAAATCATTTACGGGAGTTTCTATATCTCTGATAGGTTTCAAACATTAACGCAATTTGGACTGGCTAATTTAGGACGCTGAGCATAGCCGCCAAGAAAGGTTCGCCCCTCACGATGGGCGAATCCCATAGAGTCCAGATCGAGACATTTTTGGCTTCATGCAGTCTCCATCGGTGAGCGTGATCTTCATGTCCCAACCTCGAAACAGAGAAAAAATTCCTTGCTGGTCTGTCAAGGGCCAGTCTCCATATCCTGGAGCTAATCTAGAAGTAATACGGGTGCTGCATAATTCCGATATACGACGCAATTCAGTTACGAATGAACGCGTTGCCCGTTCAATTGCCAGCCAGGACGCTGACTCTAGGAACAGCGCTTCCAGTAGATTATCGCTTTGCTGAAGTAAAGTAGACCTCTTGTCCGGCTTGTCTCCCAATGTCAAAAGAAAAACCATGACATCAGTGCATGAAGAAATTGAGTTGGGGAAATCGGGGTTGTGTAGAGAGGTCTTCCCGCCGTCCAGTACGAGGCGAGTTCCGTCCAGACTTTTGATACGACACTGACGGTAATAGACCACAGGTTCAAAAAGGGGAATGCTTACGGCGATCATTTTCTCTGCTATTTCCCGTATGGAAATCCGGACATCACTGGGTTCTTTATATCCATGAATTCGTAAAATAGTATCGACTTCGATATTGTCGATTTCAGGGATAAATTTACCCTTATGACCTAGTAATGAAGGAGTCATTGAGTTCAGTCGCTCCAGGACTGGGCAAAGCCAACGTTTTGCCCGAGGAATAAATCTAAGATCATTGTCGTTGCGAATGAAACGCGGAAGTCATCAAGCCTCTCGGGTATGGAGAGCGGCCTTGGCAATTTCCTCGAACTGACCTTCGAGATTGTCCTTGACCAAACGCACTGCCTCTTCGGGGCTTTCCTCGGTCTCGATCGACGGCCCTTTATTGAAACCTTCAATATAGGCATCGGTCCCGGCCAGGTCTCTGCGCATCGCGGCTTTGTCGATGAGATCCTGAAATCGATCACTGAGTTGTGTTTTACTGGTCGTCTCTCCATCCCTTGCCTCGATCAATGATGGAATTTCCTGCCAATACAGGATGGTATAGGTCGTCATACAATATCCTCATATGCTGTTGATGGTCGAAAAATACTATATTCTCAAAATTCGACGATAAATTCCGCCCAGCTCAACCACTTTAAGAATATACCCCTTGAGATCGAATAATGACTCACCTTAGTTTTGTTTCTCCCGATGGGGAAAAGTCGCCCCGGGTAAAGGAGATAGAGCCCGGCGCCAATACTACAATTATCAACGTTGGACACGCGGCCGGAATTGAAATTTCCGCCACTTGCGGCGAACGGGGAAGGTGTAGGGCTTGTCGGGTAAAAATTCTATCAGGCCAAGTTCCACCGCCGACGATGCAAGATCGTATCCAGCTGGGAGAGGATGAGATACGGGAAAACTTTCGTTTGGCATGCCAAACCCAGGTGATTGGAGATTGCACTGTTCTCTTAGCTCCCCCAACGGAGGAGAGTGGTCACCAGATCATAGGTGGTGACTTTAACGTCGAAAGCGCGGGTCTCCAGCTGGACAGTGGGATCAAAAAGTTTTTTGTCAACGCTGAAACGCCCACGGAGGAACATCATCAAACGTCGGATACTGAGGAAATATTGTCTTGTCTGCCACCAGAGATCGATCAACGTCTGTCGCTATTACTTATTCGAAAAATCCCTAAAATTCTTCGCGCAAAACAAGGCGCACTCACAATAACTACATTTAACGGCCAAATCATCGCAATCGAATCTGGGAATACGTCCGATAAGAAATACGGAATGGCATTCGACATCGGCACAACAAGCATCGTCGGAAATCTATTGGATTTAGAAAGTGGTGAACAACTCGCGAGCGTGAGCAATATCAATCCTCAGGCGCAATATGGAGGAGATCTTATGTCTCGCATCGCGTATGCGATGTTTGATTCAAAAAAATTGACGGCGCTGCGATCGAAGGTTCTCAACTCGATCACGGGATTCATACGTGAAGCGTGTGATGCGGCAGATATTAACTTCGAACAGGTTCATAAAATTGTGATCGTTGGAAATACCTGTATGCATCATATTTTCCTCGGAATTGATACAACCCACGTAGGCCTTGCGCCGTATGCGCCCGTTGTTCGCGATTCCCTGTCGTTCCATGCAAACGAGCTGCCGTTAAAGGGCGCGCCAAACGCGGTGGTTTGCTTTTTGCCAATCGTTGCGGGATTCGTTGGAGCCGACACAATCGGTTGCATGCTCGCCACAAAGATTTACGCAAGTGAAGAAATACGTGCATTGGTCGACATAGGGACCAACGGGGAAGTCGTTATGGGAAGTAGAGATGGATTAATGGTTTGCTCGGCGCCAGCCGGTCCAGCCCTGGAAGGTGCCCAGATACGACACGGTATGAGGGGTGCGGTAGGGGCGATTGAGCGAGTATCTATCGACGATGATGTAAAGTGCGCCACGATTGGCAACGCACCGGCTATTGGCATTTGCGGATCGGGATTGGTTGATGCTGTCGCCGCAATGCTGTCGGCGGGTGTTCTAAAATCGTCTGGTTTGTTAAAAGACGACGATGGTGGTCATTTTTCTAGAAAGATTAAGGAACGATTTACCAAAACGGATGACAATAAAGAACAGTTTGTCCTGGTGTGGGCGAAAGAGTCTGGACGGGACGAAGACATTGTTTTGACTCAACACGATATCCGGCAATTACAACTCGCGAAGGGCGCTATCGTCTCTGGTGTAATGATGCTGCAGAATGTAATGGATGTGTCGGATGAGAAATTGAAAGAACTGATGTTGTGCGGCGGTTTTGGTAACTACATCAGCACAGAGAGCGCGGTGAAGATCAAGTTGCTGCCAAATTTAGAGCTCGATACCATTACTTACCTAGGTAACGCGGCCCATCTCGGAGCGCAAATGGCGCTGCTGTCGGAATTGGAACGCGACAGAGCCCAGAAAATTGCAAGCGAGGTGCAGCATGTCTCATTAGCGACGCACCCCGATTTTCAGAATATTTTCGTCGAGGCTTTGAAGTTTGACTGAGAGTCATAGCGAAGGAGGTACGTATCCAGAAATTTAACAAAACATCCTTCGGGGCGTACTATACTCACCAGACTACCAGCTAGGCATTGATTCATTAGATCGATCTGAATTTTGCTTCTTAATTTAGAGGAAACCCATGCATAGATCACTGCACATAAAACCTGAACTTTGCACAGGCTGTCAACAGTGCGAAATGGCTTGCTCGTTTGAACACGAAGGGGTTTTTAACCCGGCGCGCTCTCGAATCCGCATTTTCGAGTTTGAGCACGGCCGGTATTCAGTACCATACACGTGTACTCAGTGCGCAGAAGCATGGTGTATGAAAGCGTGCCCCACTGATGCTATTGTGATCGACAACCTACTAGGGGCAAAGGTAGTACAAGCGGAGGCTTGTGTTGGCTGCAAAGCGTGCACGCTCGCATGCCCCTTTGGCACAGTTGAGTTTAATCCAGAAAGCGGCAAGGTGGACAAATGCGATCTTTGTGGTGGTGATCCGCAATGTGTGACGGCCTGTCCGACGGGCGCGATTACTTATATTGATGCCGACTCTACCGGCATCGACAAACAACGTCACTGGGCGGCGAAAACCCTCGCGGAGGCAAGACAATGAGTTGGCAAGGACAAATTTTGCGAGTGAATCTGGCCGAAGGCACATGCGAAGCAGAACCTCTGAATATGAAATGGGCCCAGGAATATCTCGGAACAAGGGGACTGGCCACTAAATACCTATGGGAGAACATGAGCCCCACTGCTGATCCGATGAGTCCAGAAAATGTTCTGATATTTGCCACCGGGCCTCTGACGGGGACTAGTGGGATCCCCGGGTACCGAGCTCGA
>JGI24923J38494_100727_pt1 | contig 32584 bp, 35 predicted proteins | sample LinPFosplate11_FD_38494 | JGI IMG/M metagenome (IMG submission 38494) | reverse complement strand
GAGGGGGGCTGTCCCTAGTACGAGAGGACCGGGATGGACGAACCTCTAGTGTACCAGTTGTCGCGCCAGCGGCAGCGCTGGGTAGCTACGTTCGGAAGGGAGAAACGCTGAAAGCATATAAGCGTGAAACCCTCCCCAAGATGAGATCTCCCTGAGCTTCGGCTCCTGAAGGCTCCTGGAAGACTACCAGGTGATAGGCCAGGTGTGTAAGGTCCGCGAGGGCTTGAGCTAACTGGTACTAATCAGCCGTGAGGCTTCGCCTTTACCCTCACTTCACTGTGTGTGGTGGAAGGAAGAGACTACCGTTTGTAGGATGTTCAGTTGTCGGCTGGACGCCCGGCGCATGTCCGGGGTCTGGCAACCTATTTTCGTGTTCTTTGACATGTGGTCGGACAGGCGTTCGACCCAGGGTTTCCCGGTGGCGATAGGAGAGGGGTCACACCCGTTCCCATGCCGAACACGGCAGTTAAGCCCTCTACCGCCGATGGTACTGCACGGGTAACTGTGTGGGAGAGTAGGTCACTGCCGGGATTTTTTCGATTAGCCCACTTATTCTAACGAGTCAGTGGGCTTTTTCCTTTTAGAATAAACACTTTACAGTCATTCAGCGTTCGACCGTCCTGGTCGAATACCCAGTTTTCTGACTGGACAAAAGGTGGACAAAAATACTCTCGAAAACGTAAGCTTTCTGGGAGCGCGTTTTCGGGGGCGAAAATGGACAAAACGGTCAAAGCGGTTCCAAAGTCAAAACACCCTCGTCCGTCGAGCGCGAAACAACGCACCACCACCGTCACGAGTCTCCTTGGTGGGAAGATTCGTCTCCTCCGTCATAACGACAATCCAATGCTGTACGCACGGTCATACGTGCAAGGTCGGTATGTCTCGATTCGGACGATGGAGACAAGTATTGGCGCAGCGTCGAAGGTCGCTGAAGATTGGTTTTATGAACTCAAGACACGGGTTCGACGGGGAGACCAGGTCCACGAACCGTTGTTCTCCGACGTCGTGCGCGAGTTCCTCGTCGACCCCAGTATCAAGGGTGGGGTGTCGGAGGGGCAGCACGACAACTATGCGAAGAAGTGGAACGTTCTAGAACCGCTCTTTCGAGATGTCCGAGTCTCTGCTGTGACGTTGGAGAAGTTGGAAGATGTCAGGAATACCCGAGCAGCAGAAACGAACCGCTACGGCACACCCATCACCGCGAACACCATCGATAAAGACATCTCGTTCATCCGTCAAATCCTGCGGTGGGGAGTTGAGAGAAAGTCTCTCGCAATCACCGTTCCACCCGCTCCGAAGCGCAAGGGGCGATTCGAGGTCGTCAAACACGGGCGTCCCACGTTCAGTCTGAAGCAGTGGCGGACGGTGACGCTTGCTGCTCGGAAACGTGCGCTGGACGCGGAGAAGAAACGCGAAGCACAAGAACGTACCCCGACGCGAGGTCGCAAGGTCGATGTCGAGAAAGCGTGGGAACTCTACTACTTCATTGTGTTTGCGTGTGGTGGTGCGCTTCGCACTGGTGAGGCGTATTCCCTGCGATGGATGGATTGCTCCGAAACAGTCCTCAACACCCCTGACAAAACAGACGAAGATGCGGTCCACGTGTTGGTGCTGGGAAAGCACAGTCGCGGCGGACAACGGGAGAATGGATGGGTGCTGATGGGTGGCGTGGAAGCGTACCACCAGCTTCGAGCGCGTCGTGAAGGTGACCGTCCTAATGACACGCTGTTCCGCTACAACCACGAACCTGGATTTCGTGAGTTGCTGAAGTCATTGGACCTCTACGCTGACCCGTCGTCAGGGATGACGCGCAACACGAAAAGTCTGCGGGTCACGGGAATCAATCTACGTTTGCTGAAGAATCCAGGCGTACCGCTCAACGATTTGCGGAAATGGTGTCGTACGAGCATTGTGCAGATTCAGCACTTCTACGACCAAGCGCATCCCGAAAAGAGTGCTGCGCGGGTCGCGGGTCGACCCCAGTCCTCGAACACGCAGTAGGTCCGTTTCTCACACCCACTCACCGCACCTGATCGTCCAGACTCAGGGTGTCTGACGGCTCCCAGCAACACCCGCAGCGTTTCGCTGATATTTTCCCCCCCGATTCCTGCTACTGTCTGCGTATGCTGAATCTGCGCAGGTGCGTGGTTGGGGTGGTGGCGGTGCTGCTGGTGGCGCTGGGGACGATCGCGGGTTGCGGCGGCGATTCCTCAACGCCGACCGCACCGTCGCCCACATCACCGACGATTACGGGCGTCGCCGTGTCGCCGTCCGGGGTCGGTATCGAATCGGCGACACCCTTCACGTTTACTGTCCAAGGCGTCAGTGACCCCGATGGCGAATCGACATATGTCTGGACTTCGACGGATGGGCAGACAGTGCCCTCCACTACTGGAACCGTAGAGAACTTCGTCTATGAAAGATCCGGTGTGTTCGAGATGCGCGTCACGGTGACAAACTCGCAGGGGGTTTCCGCGTACGCCAGGAAGACCGTCACAATCACAAATCTCACCGGCGTGTGGGACCTCGATTGTGTTAATCCAAATACACACTACGGTGCTCCGTCGCTGTTTGTCGTGACGCTGGAGCAAACCGGAACCCAGTTATCTGGATCGATCACTGGCACCTCTAGTGGTCTCGGATACGTCGAGATGCGCAGTTGGACGGAGTCTATTGGCCGCGGCGGCGTGTACAGTGGGCCCGGAGATCCCCGGCACGGCCAAGAACTATACCCTATAAAGCGACATTTTTCCTTAGGGGTTGAAGGCTACGACAACCCGTGGGGTGCGTGGACCGAAGACCTTCTTTTCTATCTGGCCCTGAACGAGACCGGGACGTTAGCAACTAGCTTCAGAGATATAGTTATGTGCGGTCCAGTCGTTGCGACTCTGCGCTGAGACACCCCACCAGAAGAGAGCACCCCACCCGCTCTCCCATCGTTCGTCTCGCATCTGCCTGATCGTCCTGGCGAGGTTCCTGACGGACATCCAGCACGAAACTCCCAGCGACGATTCACTGGCGATTGACATCCCCAGACCTCCACGTATTTCCAGCCCAGCACATCCCGCGCCAGACGCCGCCAGAACCCTTCAGGACCACCGACGCTGGGGTGTTCAGGTCACTCCGAGTCGATGCGCTGGCGCACCCCTGGCGTGTCTTGGCGGCGCGTTCCTGACTACACGTTGAACTCGACGGTCGATTACCCCAGTCCTACCGCAGGTGCGGGTGACACCCCGTCTCAACGACTGCGTGTCGGGCATTGAGATATTCCCCCCGCTTCCTGCTACTGTCTGCGCATGCTGGCAGAGGACCCGATGAACGAGAGCGATGAGGTCGCGGCACTCCGCTCGAAGGCGAACGCTGGAGACGCAGACGCCCAATTCAACCTTGGGGTGATTTATCGCGTCGGGCGGGGTGATGACGCCGGAGCGGTGTCGTGGTGGCGCAAAGCCGCGGAGCAGGGACTCGCAAACGCACAGTTCAGCCTTGGGTATGCGTATCGCAACTGGCAGGGTGTCCTGCGGGACGACGTCGAATCGGTGTCGTGGTATCGCAAGGCTGCAGACCAGGGATTATCAGACGCCCAGGATTTCCTTGGGCGTGCGTATTACAACGGGGAGGGTGTGCCGCGGGATTACGTGGAAGCGGTGTCGTGGTATCGCAAAGCCGCAGACCAGGGAGACGCAAGCTCACAGTTGAACCTTGGGTGGATGTATCGCCACGGGCAGGGTGTTCCGCAGGATGACGTCGAAGCGGTGGCGTGGTGGCGCAAAGCCGCAGAGAAGGGACTCGCAAGCGCCCAGTTCCACCTTGGCACGATGTATGACCGCGGGCTGGGTGTTCCGCAGGATGACGTCGAAGCGGCAGAGCGGTATCGCAAAGCGGCGGACCATGGACACGCAGCCGCTCAGTGCAACCTTGGGTATGCGTATCGCAACGGGCAGGGTGTTCCGCAGGACGACGTCCAAGCGGTGGTCTGGTATCGCCAAGCCGCAAAGCTGGGAAACGCAAGCGCACAGAACACCCTTGGCACGATGTATCACCACGGGCAGGGTGTTCCGCAGGATGACGTCGAAGCGGTGGCGTCGCTTCGCCAAGCCGCGGAACAGGGACACGCAGACGCACAGTTCAACCTTGGGGTGGCGTATGACAACGGGTGGGGTATCCCGCAGGATGACGCACAAGCAGCGGTGTGGTTTCGCCAAGCCGCAGACCAGGGATACGCAAAGGCGCAGAGCAACGCACTGACGACAATGGGACTGACTGGATGGCAACGACTGAGCGCTGTGGCGATGACCGTATGGACGGTTCTCGTGGGCGTTATTGTGTGGGTGGTCGAGTCCGACATCTCGACGGCGTTATTGTTTTGGCTCACGCCCCCACTACTGGTGTTCCTCCTTCAATGGGCTACGCGATGGATTTATCGTGGGTTCAGACGCGACTGACGGTGTCCCGTTCCTGACGACATCCCTGAACGGGAGTCACAGCGACGATTCACTGCGGATTGACATCCCCGCCGACCTCCACATGTTCCCAGCCCAGCACATCCCGCGCCAGACGCCGCCAAAACCCTTCAGGACCACCGACGCTGGGGTGTTCAGGTCACTCCGAGTCGATGCGCTGGCGACCCCCTGGCGTGTCTTGGCGGCGCGTTCCTGACTTCTGGCTCAACTCGACGGTCGATTTCCTCTGGCTTACCGCCCGGGCGGGTGTCACGGCGTTTCGACGACTGCGTGTGCGGGTATTGAGGATATTCCCCCGCGCTTCCTGCTACGCTCTGCGCATGCTGAATGATGCCTTCGATGCGAACTGTGCTGCACTTCAACAGATCAAGGACGCGGGTGGAGACGTGAATGTCTCGCAGGTGGATCCCGATCCCGCACGGAAGGTATTGGGGGAGTGGATCAGCCATCAACGCAGCGCGCAGAAGCGCAACAGGTTGTCCGCTGAGCGGATAACGCGACTCAAGGCATTAGGGGTGATCTGGGATCCGCAGGATGCTGCCTTCGATGCGCACTGCGCCGCACTCCAACAGATCAAGGACGCGGGTGGAGACGTGAATGTCTCGAAGTATGATCCCGATCCCGCACGGAAGGTATTGGGGATGTGGCTCAGCAGACGACGCCAAGCGAAGAGGAAGGGCACGTTGTCCGCTGAGCGGATTATCCGACTCGAAGCATTAGGTGTCTGGTGGAGCAAGCCACAGACTTCCTGACGACTCCCAGCGACGATTCACTGGCGATTGACATCCCCCCAGACCTCCACGTATTTCCAACCCAGCACATCCCGCGCCAGACGCCGCCAAAACCCTTCACGACCCCCGACGCTGGGATGTCCAGGCACTCCGAGTCGATGCGCTGGCGTGTCTTGGCGGCGCGTCTCGACGACTGCGTCTGCGGGTATTGAGATATTCCCCCGGGCTTCCTGCTAGTCTGTGCGCATGCTGAATATCGCAGGGTTCTTGGCGGGACTGCGGCGGTGGCTGACGAGCGGTGTGGCGTCAGCGCAGACATCCAAAGAGAATGCTGGACTGGCGGCACTCCGCGTGGATGCGAACGCTGGAAACGTATCCGCCCAGTTCAGCCTTGGGTTTATGTATCACGACGGGCAGGACACTGCGTCGGACGGCTCGGACAACCCAACTGGCACAACTTCAAATGAAGGAAGGGCGGTTACGCGGTCTCCTTTGACGTGCGGTCTCGTGGTGTCGTAGCGGCACAACCTGCTAGCCGTTGGGTCGACAGAGCAGGTCGTCGTGGGTGAATAAGGTTCCCACTTCGTGCCGAGAATATTTCTCCAGCGTGTCGGCGTGGCTGGTGCGATCACCCCCTGACGGAGGCGGAGAGTGTCACAGATCCGACGGCAACGCGGGGGTCCGCGGCAGTCTCAAGGGGGCTCTCACTTACGGTTGTATCTATTTAGTAAACCGCCGTTCTACACGGCGCCTCTGCCGGCGCTAGATCAACTCCACCAACTTTCGCTGGGCATCAGGGTCCGTATCCACATACCGCTGCGTGACGACGATGGAGGCGTGTCCCGCCAGCACTTGGACATCCCGCAGAGAGCCGCCGACTCTGGACACATTCCGTGCAAGGTTCGTGATGGCGGTGCGTCTGCCGCTGTGGCTCGAGGCACCCTTGAACCCCAGACGCGCATACCAGTCCTTGAAGAGACAGACGACGCTGTTGGCGCGGGTGATGGCATCCGTGGAGCCCTTCTTCATCGTGATGACAAACCCGTCAGGGGACGTCCGCTGCTTGGCAGACTCGTCTTGATGGAGGGCGTCCAGTGCGGCGAACAATTCGGTGTTCAACGGGATGACGCGTCCAGACTTCCCCTTCGTGGCACCGTTCGTCAGGGACATCGAGGTGACGAGGGCACCTTCGGCATCCGTCACCATCGCCCACGTCAGCATGCCGATTTCCTTCGCCCGCAGCGCCGCTTTGAACGACAGCAGGACCATCACCCGATTCCGCTTCGGGTACGCCGTCGTCTCCGTAAAGCGGAGCAACTGCTTGATTTGGGGTGCGGTGAGTACCTTGGCGGCTTTCGCGAGTCCTGTGGTCATTATTGGCGCCTTTCGGCGAATGTGCTGTTTCGGGAGCGTGTTGGCGAATCGTCGTGTTTGCTAGTGTTTTTCACTGTGTTCTGATGCGTGCGGACATTTCAGACACATGCACGTTTCGATTACCTAATATGTGTATATAATACTATTAATCAGTAGTAATGTCCATCACAAACGAGCACTAAGGCGCCTCAAGAGGACGCTAAAACTCTGCTGAAGTCGTTGGATCTCTACACTGATCCGTCGTCCGGAATGACGCGCAACACCAAAAGTCTGCGGGTCACGGGAATCAATCTACGTCTGCTCAAGAACCCCGGCGTGTCCCTCAACGATCTGCGGAAATGGTGTCGGACGAGCGTCGTTCAGATCCAGTTTTTCTACGATCAAGCGCATCCCGAAACGAGCGCGGCGCGAGTCGCGGGACGAACCGAGTCCGCGAAGACGCAGTAGGTCCGTTTCTCACACGCACTCACCTGTGCGAAAATATTGCTCATGCCCATAGTCGCTTTACGACGGCACCAGAAACTTCTTTTCGTCGGAGTTATCACCATGATGCTGTCCAGCCTGTTGTTGCTGGGGTGTGCGGGATCGACCGCACCGACAGCACCGACCCCATCAGGAGACGATGAGACCGGGACAGGTCTGGGGGAGATATCCCTGGCTGACCAAGTCAAGGGTACATTTATAGGCAATTTCGTGAGAACACCGGCTGAGCCGAACGGCGTCAATCTAACCAATTACGAAATTATCGTCACCTATATAGACGATACGAGTGTTAGAGTGGCGCCCGCTTCAGGCAGTGGCTCGGCTACGTTTGTAGCTAACCTGGAGTCTGCCGTTAACGGGAGTGTTACATATATCAAGCTCACGGTGCCGTCTGACATCGTGGAAAACAACGGGAGCTTTTCCGTCGTTAGTGGCGTTGGACGACTGAGCTATCTGTATCATTTGGGTGGTAGCAATCAGAACAACGCCGAGATCTTTTCTGGTGCGAGACAATAACTGTAGGTTTAATGTGTCGCTGTTGAACTGCCCGCCTGGCGAGATCAACGGTCTCAATGGCGGAAATGGTGTCGGACGAGCTCGTTCAGATCCAGCACTTCTACGATCAAGCGCATCCCGAAACGAGCGCGGCGCGAGTCGCGGGACGAACCGAGTCCTCGAAGACGCAGTAGGTCCGTTTCTCACACCCACTCACCGCACCTGAGCGTTCTGACTCAGGGCGTCTGACGACTCTCAGCACCACCCGCAGTATTTCGCTGATATTGCCCCCGCTTCCTGCTACGCTCTACGCATGCTGAATCTGCGCAGGGGCGTGGTCGGGCTGGTGGCGGTGCTGCTGGTGGCGCTGGGGACGATCGCGGGTTGCGGCGGCGATTCCTCAACGCCGACCGCACCGTCGCCCACACCACCGACGATTACGGGCGTCGCCGTGTCGCCGTCCGGGATCGGTATCGAATCGACGACAGCCTTCACGTTTACTGTCCAAGGCGTCAGTGACCCCGATGGCGAAGCGACATATCTCTGGACTTCGACGGATGGGCAGACAGTGCCCTCCACTACTGGAACCGTAGCGAGCTTCATCTATGAAAGATCCGGTGTGTTCGAGATGCGCGTCACGGTGACAAACTCGCAGGGGGTTTCCGCGTCCGCCGCGAAGGCCGTCACAATCACAAATCTCACCGGCGTGTGGGACCTCAATTGTGTTAATCCAAATACATACTACCCTTACATGCCGTCGCTGTTTGTCGTGACGCTGGCGCAAAGTAATAATCACGCACCCACGTATACGGGCGACTCCGGAACCCAGTTATCTGGATCGATCAGTGGCTCCGGTTGGACGCGGGATTTACGGGTCGGCAGGGCGTACAGTGACGACCTTAATCCCTCGCGTTACGCTCCGAGAACTTTTAACTTCGGGGTTGAAAGCCCACAGAACCCGTGGGCGCAGTATGCCGAAGACATGTATTTCACTCTGGCCCTGAACGAGACCGGGACGTCAGCAACTGGCACAACTTACAATTTGTGCGGTTCAGTCGTTGCGTCTCGACGCTGAGACACCCCACAGCGACCGCACGAACTCTGGCAGACCGACTTCACGTATCTGCAGGTCGTCAGCTGGGGCTGGTACTACCTGTCGACGGTCCTCGATGACTACTCACGCTACATCGTGGCCTGGACCCTGCGCACCTCGATGCAGGCGTCTGACGTGACGGAGACGCTGGACCTGGCTCGGGCGGCGACCGGCGTCGACCAGGTCCGGGTCGAGCATCGGCCCAGGCTCCTGAGCAACAACGGGCCGTGCTACGTGTCGGCCGAGCTGGCCACGTAGCTCGAGACCCACCAGATCACACACACCCGCGGGGCGCCCTATCACCCGATGACGCCGGGCAAGATCGCGCGCTATCACCGGTCGATGAAGAACGTCGTGAAGCTCGAGCAGTACTACAGCCCCTGGGCACTCGAGCGGGCCGTCGCACGCTTCGTCGAGTACTACAACCATCGCCGCCTGCACGAGGCGCTCGACAACGTAACCCCGGATGACGTCTACGCCGGGCGACGACCGGCGATCCTCGCACGACGGGAACAGGTCAAACGGAGGACACTGGCGCAACGCAAACGTGAGAATCTATGCACACCGCGCAGGACGGTGAATCGGCCGGAAGTCTCTCTTACGAAACAGGCGCATTGGTCCGGATTGATTTGACGACGTACAGTCCATTTTCCTGCCCGACCATGGCATCGGTCAAGAGGCGAATGGTTGCGGAAACGCCGCGTTCGGTGATGCAGAATCCCGCGTCTCGCGTCGTCGATGCCGGCCACCTGGGTCCACGCGGTACAATCGTCGGCGCCGCAGAGACGCCGCTTGGTGGCGCTCGAACGGTGGCAACACGTTACCTGCAACAGACGACGCCCGAGCCCGCGAACCGCCGCGGTGGCGAGGAACGATTCCGTACCTGTCGGACCGCACAATGGACGTGACCACACAGCCTGCAGCCCAAATGACGCCCGATGGCATACCGGTCGAACTGGCCAGCGACCGCAAGATCCGGTATCGCAACAAGACGCATTACCGGCTCTCGCACTGGCCAATCTGGATCTTCGTCTTCTTCATCATGCCCGGACCCCTCACATTCACTCTGTTTGACAGCGGGTTTAGTCAGCGCATGATTCCGTGGCTGGGCGTCGTGCTGGCCGGGACGGGAATCGCCGGGCTGAGAGGACGCCTCCCCGGCTGCGAGCCCCGACCGTACATCATCCGGTTCACCGAAGACCGGCCCAATCCGCTCTATCGACGGGTGTGCTACACCGCGGCCTGGAGCGCGGTCGTGTCGTTCGGCATGCTGAACATCACCGGGCTCGTGGTTGCGATCGTGACGGGCGATTGGAGCCTGGCCCAGATGTACGACGCGGCGTATTTTCCGCTGGCGGGCACCGTGTGGGTGATCGGCCTGATCGGCCAGCTGCCTCGCGTCAAGGCGTCGACCAAGGGTGAAGGCCACGAGCGCCGATATTTCTATGGGTCGGTGTGGGCGATGTGCATCGCCCAGCCCACGCTGTGGTTCCTCTATGAGACGGTACCAGACGGCCGTCCCGGGGACGTCGCGAAGCTGTGCGTGTTCCTCGGCATCCTCGTGTGGGTCGGATGGTTGTCGTATCGCGGGAAGTTGCCGCGCACGCGTCCTATCGTGCCCGGCGAACTAGCCGTGTCCGACTGAGGTTTCCTGGCCAGGCGTCCGTCTGGCGGCGTTGCTTCCTCGATCACATGCCAAGACGCGCACGTGCGCGTCTCGCGGACGCGGAGTGGGGCACTCGGGGTCCCCGCGGAGCGTTTGCGTGGGGTTCGGGGCGCAGCCCTGTCTGAAAAGGGAGACGAGCCGAGCGACCGTGCTGCCGCCGGTGAGGACCGTGCGCGGGCGCGGAGTTTTACCGCCGGGTCCGGGATCAACCACGCGCCCGCTTTTCCCCGGGTGCTGGGACCAGGTACTCCGTTAGCCCGCGCGAAGCGCCCTTAGAGCCAAGGTGAGGAGGGCTACGCTCGTCGACCGGTTCGCGGACCGAGATGCCCGCTTCCGCCGCACCGGGCAGAACATCGGCGGCCGAGACTTTTCTTCAGGAGACGAATGCCTCGCCGGGAGAGCCTAACAAAGATGGGTCTGGGCCTGCTACGGGCGGAGCATCACCTTGAGGTCAGAGCGCGCCGCGGTGAAGGCTGCTTCGAAGTCTTCCAGCGCGTAGGTGGCGGCGAGGAGAGGTGCGGTCTCCACCCGCCCGGACGACAGCAGTGCGATCGCGTCCGCGAAGGGTCCGCACCGCGACCCCACCAACGTAATCTCGTCCACAATCGCCGGCCAGAGAGTGACCGGCGTTTCGCCGTGGAACGTCGATTTCATCACCACCGTGCCGCGGGGACGGACCAGCTCCATCGCGCGGGTGAGTCCTGCGGGGCGGCCGGTGACGTCGACCGTCACGTCGAAGCTCGAGGTGGGGATGTCGTCGCTCGAGCGCCCAACCGTCAATCCGAGATTCTTGGCCACTCGCAGCTTGCGGTCGTGTTTGCCTAGCAGGGTCACGCTTGCCCCGGTCGTTCGGAGGACCTGGCCGACCAGGAGCGCCATGCGACCGTCGCCCACCACGGCCACCCTCGCACGAGGCCCGATGTCGACTTGGATGAGAATCTCGCAGGCGGCGGCGGTCGGCTCCACCAGGACCGCCGCCTCGTCGCTGATGGCGTCTGGCACCGCGTGGAAGTTCGCCGCTGGCAACGAGAGGTGGGAGGCGAAGGCCCCGGCCCGCCCGACGATACCGAGGACGGTGCGTCCGGGGCAGTGGTTGGCCGTTTCCGAGCGGCACTAGTCGCAGTCGCCGCAGCCGACGTCGATTTCGCCAACCACACGTTGTCCGAGCCAGTGGCGATCACCCAGCGGGGCGGTCTCCACCGTGCCGACGAACTCGTGACCCGGCACCCCGGCGAAGCCGGCGTAGCCTTCAAGAATCTGGAGGTCGGTGCCGCAGATGCCGGCGCGCCGGACCGCCACGCGGCACTCGCCGGACCGTATGTCGATGTCATCCCGCGAGACCCGGATCTGGTCCGTGGGTATCGTGTCGGCTGTAAGGGGCTCGACCACGAGCGATTTCATGATCGCGACGTCAGGAGGTGCCACGCATAGCGGAGTGTCACCACGGCGATCGGGATGAAAACCAAGACCCACGCCCACTTGTAGTCCTCAGACTGCCAGTAGCCGTAGCTGATCATGGCTAATAGCAGCAGATTCAGGCAGACCCCGATAGCGGTGTGCTTGTTGGCGACGGGATTCGCGTCGGGCCGCGGTGCAGGAGTGGTCATGGACGGGTCAGCTCCGGTTGGGTGAGAGGTCTCGTCGCGGGTCCTCAGGGCACGAGCGTCCACCCGGCTCCGCCATCGACCGTCCGAAATCGGCGGCCGTCCGCGGTCGTCACGGTGGCTCTGAGCTCGTCGGATGCCTCGATACCGGCGAGGGAGGCGGCGACCGGCACGCTTGTACGGACCCACTGCTCGCCGTCGAGGGTTCGTAGCACCAGCCCTCGATCGCCCACGAGCCACGCCACGTCGATCGACGGTGCGGCTCCGGCTCTGACCCGCTCTGCCACGTTGAGCTGAACCCGCCAGGTTTGCCCGTCGTCGTCCGTGCGCGCGATGTTGCCGTCAAGCCCGGCTCGCCACCGTCGTCTGTCTTGGGGCGAAGAAAGAACCACCGGGTCGGCGACCGGATCCGAGGGTTCAGCCGCGCCAAGCAGCGCCGCCGCGTCTGCGGGCCGCGCCCTCGCTCGGGCGGATGACAACGCCTCCGGGAGCGGGCGTCGGGCGACCGCGCCAGGTTCCGCTTGCGCAGGGGCTGTTTCGAGGACTTCCTCGGAGAGGGCGGAGGCGTTGTCGGTCACCACGCCAGCGTCTTCGTCTTGGGCGAGCCCGGCGGCGTTCTCGCCGAACGTCCGATCGGCGGTGGGACTGGCCCGCTCGCTGGTCGACTCGCGGACTGGCTGGCTCGTGGGGATCGCCGCTGATTGCGGAGCGGCATCGGTGCTGCGCTGGGGCGTCGACCGGTGCGGGCCGACCGTCGATCCGGGGTCAACTACCCAGACTGCGAGCACGATGACGGCGCCGGCGGCCAGCGGGACGAGCACCGGCCAGCGAAGGCCGCGTTGAACGTACGACCACCAGGAGTGGGCCGGGGCGTGGGCGGTCGGAGCCTCCACGTCCGCCCGCGCCAGTGCCGCCAGCGTTGCCTGACAACGCCGGCATTCAGCGAGGTGAGTCATCCAACGCTCTGACTCGTCTGGCTCCAGACCGCCCTCGTGGAGTCCGGCGAGCAGTGACGGGTCCGGACAGGTCGCGTCTCCGTCGGTGCGGATCAGGCCCCCTCTGATCAGGGCGTCCGTGATCTGATCGCTTCGGCTCGGCTCGTCCACGTGAGGTTCCCTACGTATTCCCAGACTAGGACACTGGCCAGAATAAGTGTGCGATTCTGACCGCCGGGACATCCGGTCCCACGGTGTTGCTCGTCGCTTGCATACTCCCGGTATGCGCACTCCTCACGCCTGGTGGCACCGGCGCCTCGACCCCCAGAAGATCGCACACATATTCTGGTCAGTGTCCTTAGAACGTCTCGTCCGCCGCGGCTTGCAGCTCCGCCGTCGCATCGAACGGCCAGGCGTCGACCGCCTGTTCCAGAAGTGCCCTGGTTTCGGTCGGCGTCAGTCCGTCCGCCTCGAGCGCGGATTCGAGCGCAGCCCGGAATGGAACGGCGACTGCGAGCCAGTCCGCGCGATGTGGTGGCCTCGTGTTCACCCAGCAATCGACCGACCGCGGCCAGCGTCATCCCCTGTAAGTAATAGCATCCCAACCTGAGCCGGTCCCGCGCCGGTAGATCGGCAAGGGTGCGGCGGAGCGCGGTTCTGAGCACCGCAAAGCGCTGGTCGCGGCGTGGCTCGGGTTCCGGCGGCGTCTCCGCCGGCAATGCCCGCTCCAGTTCCCGCGCGTCGGTCGGCACCGTGCGGCGTGACTCGCGGATCTGGTCGACGTAGCGTTGTGCGAGCACGGCGCGAAGCCACGTGGCCATCGTGCTGCGGCCGTGATAGTAGCGGAAGAGAGACCGCGGTTCGCTTGCTTCCTGGTCTCCGCGCCGCACGCCATACAGCTCGGCACAGATCGAATCGGCCAGATCCCGGCCTGCCGTCTCGTCACCAATGATGGCCCGGCCCGCCCGGTACAGTGTCGGTCGCAGCTCGCGCACGCACCGTTCCCACGCGCGTTCGTCTCCGTGCCGACAGGCACAGGCAAGCGCCAAGTCCGGGAGGCGCAACGACTCCAGATATCGCCTCACCGCCGTTGCGTCCAGGTGAGCATCGGCAAACCAGTGCGCGACGCTCGCCCGGAGCGTGTCGGTGAACGCCGCTTCTGGTAATTGCGTCGCGTCGAGACCGGACTCGATCAGGGCGCGGCGGTAGAAACCGGCAACGACATGGTCAGACACGACCGGAGCCGACGTGCGATCCACATCCCCACGTCGGTCGGTCAGGGGCTCGTGCCATTGAGGGCCTCGATGAGTGTGTCGAAGTGCGAGGCGCGGACCAGTCCTGACCTCGGGGCCGCCATGAGATCGAGGCCGTCTGGAATGATCTCGATGATGCCGAAGCCGGCGCGTCCCAGATCACGAGCGCCCCGGAGGTAGCGGTCCGTGAACCCGAGGATGTGCCCGAACTCGTGCGCCACCACGCGGTTCGAGATCGTGTCGGGTCCGACGACAACATATCGACCGGGAATGGCGTGGGTCCGATTGGCGCCGGTGGTCAGGACGCCGCCGTCAGGTGGAAAGCGCTGGACGTGCTGGTTGAGATCAACCTTGGCCCCTCGAGTTGGCGGTGGGTCCGGCGCGTACAGATCTTCCGCCGTCACGGTTCTGAGATCCAACTCGAGCCGGTAGGCCACGTTGTCCACGTCGATGCTCCAGGCGGACTGGATCGCGGCTACCGCGCCGGTCACGAACTCGGGGTCGGGAATATCTGTGTACAGGGGGACGCGCAACACTCGCCGTGACGCGGAATTTTCCACGATCTCAACGAAGCTCGGCGGGAACGGCGGAGGCTGCCCATCTTCGACCTGTGTGCCAAGCTCGGCGATTCGACGCACGTGCTCGGTGGCTTCTTCCGGAGTCAGGCCGCCGCCCTCGAGCGTGACTCTGAGACGTTGCCGCTCGACCACCGCGTCGTGCAACACGGTCTGCCGCTCGAATCGTTCGGGGTCGTCGGCGATGACCTGTTGCCAGAATCGGTTGTGTTTCAGGTGTTGGTCGACTTGTCGCTGCCCTTGTTCGAGGCCCGCGTACCTGGTAACGAGCTGCTCGTAGACCGACCGCCGCGCGGTCTCATCCAGCGTCTCAACGCTGTCGAGCGACTGCTCGGCCGAAGCGAGCTCCGCCTGTTTCGTGTCCAGCATCTGACTCGTCCACGGCCAGTTGTATCCGGCTGACCAGGGCGCGACCGGCGACACCGGTTGTTCAACAGAGAGACGAGGCACGATCAGGTATCCATACTCGATCGGCGTGGGCGGGTCTTTCTTCAAGCCGGCCGCCAGATCGGGAGCATCCGCGTCGAGGTGTCGCCGGAGTCGAGCCTGATAGCGGCGCAGCCGCTCGACGTAGGGCGTGTAGGTGGCCTCGACGTCGTTGCCCCGCGCCACATGCGGTGGGGGCGCGGCTCCCTGCTCCACTTCGGGCGTTTGCGACGTGAGCCGGGCTGAGGTCGACAGCATGGCGACGAGCGCGGCGCCGACGATACGGGCAACCAGTGGGGTGGGCATGGGTGACTCCAGAGGAGCCCAGGGCGAGCAGCAGGTCAATTGTAACGCGTGCAGAGCGGATTGCCGGAGAACCGGGCCGCCATGCCGCACCGTCCGTCCGAGGTCGACACTCCGCGTGGTGTTTCGAACTTGTGGCACTGCACTAGAATGATCGCCATGATCGTCACTCGTTTGCGGGTTGTCGCCGCGCCGAGCATCGCCGCGATGGCTCTAGGGTTCAGCGCGGTCGCCACCGGACAGGCCCCCGTGGGGTTCGATGCCGCGTTTCGGGACAAGACGATGCGCGTGGACTACATCCACTCGGGTGGTCTCGGCCAGGAGATCATCGCCCTCGATCAGATTGTGTCCGATGGGCCCTGGGGTGGCAGCCGGACGCGGCTCGTAGACGACCTGAACCTGGGGAAATATCGTTTCGAAGTGATCGATCGCCGCACGAATCGTGTGCTGTACTCCCGCGGATTCGCGTCGATCTATGGCGAGTGGGAAACCACGGCCGAGGCGCGCGACCTCTATCGGAGTTTCCACGAGTCGTTGCGCTTTCCGTGGCCGAACGCCCCGGTGCAGGTGGTGCTGAAGGTGCGCGACGCGGAGAACAGTTTTCACGAGATCTGGTCCACGGTGATCGATCCCAATTCCAGGTTCGTGAACGCGATCGACCGCGAGCCGACGGGCGAAGTGTGGACCGTGTTCGAAAATGGCCCGTCCTCGGAGAAGGTGGACCTGCTGGTAATCGGGGAGGGATATACCGAGGCCGAGCTCCCGAAATTTCATGCGGACGCCACACGACTGGTCAACGCTCTGTTTGAGGAGGAGCCGTTCCGCAGTCGCAAAGGGGACTTCAACGTCTGGGGGCTCGACCTGCCGTCAGCCGAATCGGGAGTCAGCCGTCCGAGAGCCGGCGAGTTCCATCGGACGCCCTTGTCCGCCGAGTACAACATCTTCGATTCAGAACGGTACCTGCTGACCTACGACAATCGAGCGCTCCGAGATGCGGCGTCGGCGGCGCCCTATGAGTTCATCGAAATACTGGTGAACGAGGAGCAGTATGGCGGCGGCGGGATTTTCAACTTTCAGGCGACCGCCGCGGCGGATACCGGGTTTGCTGAATACGTGTTCGTTCACGAGTTCGGTCACCATTTCGCCGGGCTGGCCGACGAATACTACACATCCGATGTCGCCTACGAAACCGGCGCCGCCTATCACGTGGAGCCGTGGGAGCCGAACGTGACGGCCCTGCACGATCCCCAACGCGTGAAGTGGAGCGACCTGATAGACGCGGACACGCCGTTGCCCACCCCGTGGGACAAAGAGGCGTTCGAGAACGGGAGTGTGGCGGCGCAGCAGGAGCGACGCGGGCTACGAGAAGTCGGGGCCCCCGAGAGCGCGATGGACCGCTTGTTTACCGAGCAGATGGACCGAGAGACGGCGCTGCTGGGCGGCATGCCGCACGCGGGCAAAGTCGGGGCTTTCGAAGGCGCCTCGTACGAGCCGACCGGCCTGTACCGTTCCGAGGTCGACTGCATCATGTTTACCCGCAACCCGGTCGGTTTCTGCCGCGTGTGCCGTCGCGCCATCGAGAACGTCATCGACCAATACACCGGCAGGCCGTGATGGCTCGTGTCGATCGACATGATTGATTCTGATTTTCTGTCGCAGCTCGAGCGCATCGTCGGGACCGAAGGATTGGTACGAGACGAGAGTGAGCTCCTGACCTACGAGTCGGACGGGCTGATGTCGCATCGGTCTCGGCCGGCGGCCGCCGTGCTGCCGGAGACGGCCGAGCAGGTGCAAGCGGTCGTCAGCTTGTGCCACCGACACAAGGTGCCGTTTGTCGCGCGTGGTCAGGGCACCGGCTTGTCAGGCGGGGCGCTTCCGCATCCGGACGGTGTGTTGGTGGTCATGACCCGGATGAATCGGGTGCTCGATGTCGACATTCCCAACCAGCGAATTACGGTCGAACCCGGCGTCGTGAACCTGGACGTGACCCGACGGGTGGCATCGGACGGCTACTACTACGCCCCTGACCCGTCCAGCCAAATCATTTGCTCGATTGGCGGCAACGTCGCCGAGAATTCTGGCGGCGCGCACTGCTTGAAGTATGGATTTACGGTGCATCACGTGCTGGGGGTCGAGGCGGTGTTACCGGATGGCAGTATGGTCCACCTGGGCGGCGCGGCGCTCGACAGCCCGGGCCTCGACCTGCTCGGTGTGGTCGTCGGGTCCGAAGGCACGTTGGCGGTGGTCACCAAGGTGACCCTTCGGCTGATGCGCCGCCCTCAGGCGGTCCGGACGCTGCTGGCTGCGTTCGATTCCACCGACGCGGCCGGAAACGCCGTGTCGGACGTCATCGCCGCAGGCATTATTCCGGCCGCCATCGAGATGATGGACCGCACCACGATCAGGGCCGCCGAGGCCGCCGTCCAGCCCGGCTTTCCCGATGCCGAAGCGGTGCTCATCGTCGAGCTCGACGGCCCGCAGAGCGAAGTGGAAACGCTGTTCCGACAGATCGAGGCGGTGTGCGCGCACAACCAGGCGTGGGGTGTGCAGGTGGCCCAGGACGAGGCGCAACGTGCGCGCATCTGGATGGGGCGTAAAGCGGCGTTTGCCGCCATGGGGCGGGTGTCGCCCAACTACTACGTCCAGGACGGGGTCATCCCTCGGAGCACGTTACCCGAGGTGCTTCGCCGGATTCGCGCACTGGAACAGCGTTCGGGATTGACCATCGGCAACGTGTTCCATGCCGGCGACGGCAACCTGCATCCGTTGGTCTGCTACGACGCCGCCGTGGAAGGCCAAGCCGAGCTGGCCGAGCAGGTGGCATCGGAGATTCTGTCGTACTGTCTCGATGTTGGTGGGTCATTGACTGGAGAACACGGTATCGGGTCGGACAAGGCGTGCCACATGCCAAAGATGTTCAGCGACGACGACTTGGCCACCATGCAACTGGTGCGAGTCGCATTCGACCCGCAGGGAATGTGCAACCCGGACAAGCTGTTTCCCACGCCGCGCCTCTGCGGCGAGGTGCCGGGTCCGTATCGAGCTCACCCGGCTGAAGTGGCCGGGTTGGTGGCGCGGGTGTAGGACGGGGCGGCGCACGCCCCGCGGCCGCTTCGCGGTTCCGGCGAACAATGACGACGATGACGAATGGACCGTCGGACGTGGCCCTGGCCGACCTGAATGCGCGGCTGGGCGCGCCGGTCGCGCGCTCTGGCATTGGTACGGATGCGGTCGACGGCGTCGTGCCCGGGCTGGTGGTCGAGCCCGAGACGCCAGCGACCGTGAGCCGGATGCTCGCCTGGGCTACGGAGAGCGGCCGGACGGTTATCGTCCGCGGCGGTGGCACTAAGATCGGCTGGGGGGCCACGCCAACGTCGATCGACGTGCTGTTGTCAATGCGTCGGATGAGCGGGGTCGAAGCGCATCGCCATGGAGACTTGACTGCCACCGTACAGGCGGGGACGACGCTGTCGGTCGTGAACGCCGCGCTGGCCGAGCATCGTCAGTGGCTGGCTCTCGATCCCCCCGACCCAGACACGGCGACCATCGGCGGGATCGTCGCCACGAATGACAGTGGACCGCACCGGCATTGGCACGGCGCGCCCCGAGATCTCATTATCGGGATGACACTGGCGCGGGCCGACGGCGTTATGGCCCACAGTGGCGGGATTGTCGTAAAGAACGTCGCCGGCTACGACCTCGCCAGACTGTTGACGGGCTCGTTCGGGAGCCTCGGCGTCATCGTGAACGCCACGTTCAAGCTCGCCCCACGGGCCGACGCGTCGCGGACGGTGGCGGTCACACTTGCCGGCTCGGAGCAGTGTGGTCCGTATGTCTCCGCCCTCCTCGCGCAGGCGTCCACGCCGACCGCCCTCGAGCTGGCGGCGCCCCCGGTCGGGATGCTGGTGCGCTTCGAGTCTGTCGAGACCGTCGCCGAGCAGCAGGCCTCGCAGGCTGTCACTCTCGCCGAGCAGCAAGGCGGCCGCGCGGTCGTGTTGACCGGCGACGACGAGGTCCACGCCTGGCGTGCCCACGATAAGCGCGTGTTCGGCACCGGTCAGGACGGGACCATTCTCAAGATCGTGACCGTGCCGGCAGAGGTGTCCTCCACCTTGGCGCGGATCGGCGAGGCCGCCCAGACGAACCACCTCGACTACGCGGTGACCGGGCGAGCCGGTCTCGGCGTGCTCAATGTGTTGGTGCAGGGCGACGCTGCGTCCCGAGCCTCGTTCGTCACAGTGCTTCGGGACCGTTTCCTGCCTGGTGAAGGCAGCGTCGTGATTCGTCGCGCAGACGCCGAGCTGAAGTCGCTCGTGGGCGTCTGGGGCCCGATCGGCGACGGCCTGCCGATCATGCGGGAAGTCAAACGGCGGTTCGACCCGACCGGCACGCTCAATCCAGGCCGTGGCCCCGGCGGATTGTAGGTTTTCCGACGAGGCGCACACCTGGCTGCTCCCTCCTCGCGCCTGGCCAGACAGACGCCTCGTCAGAAAACCCCCTCAGGCCTTTTCAGCGATCTGTTAGGTTTCCTGCCGAGGTGCCCGTAGAGGGCGGACGTCGCGGCATTGACTCCGCGGGGTCACAGCGCGCCAGTCGGTCAACCGATGTCTGCGTCGGTGCCAAGACTGACGCCGCGGATCGATGCATCCACCAGCTCCACCATGTGGTACGTGCGGGCCGGGACGCCGGCTTGTTCCAGCCGGCTGGCGATCTGGAGCAGACAGCCCGGATTGCTCGACACCACCGCCTCGGCACCGATCGTTCGGATATTTGAGGCCTTCCGGTCTCCCAAGCTACTGGCGGTCGTCGGCTCAACCAAGTTGTAGATGCCGGCAGACCCGCAGCAGATGCCTGCTTCGGGGACCTCGCGGACATCCAGTTCAGGAATGGTGGCCAGGACCTGTCGTGGTTCGGCCGTCACGCCCTGCGCATGCTGCAGGTGGCAGGCGTCGTGGTAGGCCACGGTGAGTGGGACTGGGTGCCGTGCGGCGCGGGGCTCCATTTCGGCCAGCAGCTCCGCGATGTCTTTGCACTTGTCAGCCAGCGCCTGGGCGCGTGCGGCGTATCTGGGGTCGTCCCGCAAGAGATGTCCGTACTCCTTCAGCGATGAGCCGCAGCCGGCGGAGTTGATGACGATGGCGTCGACATCAGCTGCTTCGGTGTCGAACGCGTCGATGAACCGTCGCGCCATCGCCGCCGCATCCTCTTCGAGACCGGCGTGGAGCATCAATGCGCCGCAGCAGCCCTGGGAGGGCGGAATCACGACTTCACACCCTTCGGCCGTCAGCACCCGAATGGTCGCGGCGTTGACGTCATCAAAAAACACCCGCTGGACGCACCCCAGTAACAGGCCCACCCGACGACGTCGTTCACCGATCGCCGGCACCCGCGCCGGCGCGTCGGTCCACGCGCCCCTGAGTGAGATCGGCGGCATGACCGCCTCCATCGCTCGTAGTCGCTGCGGCAGCAAAGCCAGGAGACCCGACTCGCGCGCGAACCGCCGCAGACCCAGTTTTTGGTAGACCCAGAGCTTGAGCGCCACCACCCGGAGCCGGTCCGGATACGGAAAGAGCCCGAAGATCAGACGTCGGAACAGTCGGTCCGCGAGCGAGCGTTCGACCTGCCGCTCGATCTGCGGCCGTGTCGCCCCCAGCAGCTTGTCGTACTGCACGCCCGATGGACAGGCCGTGACACAAGCCATACAGCCGAGGCAGGTGTCGAAGTGGCGAGCGACGGGGTCGGTGAGGTCGGTGTCCCCCTCCAGGGCGCCCTTGATGAGCGCAATCCGACCGCGAGGCGAGTCGGTTTCACGTCCCCAGAGCACATACGTAGGACAGGCCGGCAAACAGAACCCGCAGTGCACGCAATCGGCGACGAGCGCCTCGTCGGGGGGATGATGGGCGTCGAAGGCGGGAGACATGTGCGCCACAGTCTACCAGCCCGCGGTGGCAGCTCGACGCCGAGACCCGCGATGGGTCGCTCTCGACAGGTGCAATAGAAGAGAATGCGCGCGGTCTTGCGACCGGCACGGCGGTATGATCCCACTGCCCACTCGCCGTGGGTTCAGAGGGAGGCGTCAAAAACACATGACCAGAGCGATTCGGATTCACGAGCACGGCGGCCCCGAGGCGCTGCGCTGGGACGAGGTCGATCCCGGGGTCCCAGATGTCGGGCAGGCGCTGATCCGCCAGACCGCGGTCGGCCTCAACTTCATCGACGTGTATCACCGCACGGGGCTGTATCCGGTGCCGTCCATGCCGGCGATCATCGGTAGCGAGGGCGCCGGCGTCGTGGAGGCCGTCGGCGAGGGAGTGACCGCCGTGCAGGTGGGCGACCGGGTCGCCTACAGCATGAGCCTGGGCAGCTACACAGAGCGGCGCGTGGTCGAGGCGCATCGGCTCGTGACGCTCCCTGACAGCATCACCGATGAGCAGGCGGCCGCCATGATGCTCAAAGGCTGCACCGTGCAATATCTGGTGCGCCGGATTTATCCAGTGAAGACGGGGGACACCATTCTTCTGCACGCGGCCGCCGGCGGCGTCGGGCTCATCGCCTGTCAGTGGGCGAAGCATCTGGGCGCGACGGTCATTGGGACGGTCGGAAGCGACGAGAAGGCGGCACTCGCGCGAGCACACGGCTGCGACCACACGATCGTCTACACCCGTGAAAACATCGTCGAGCGGGTCAAGGCGCTGACCGACGGGGCGGGCGTGCCGGTGGTCTACGATTCGGTTGGCAAGGATACGTTCATCGCGTCGCTCGACTGTCTGCAACCGCGTGGGTTGATGGTCAGTTACGGCAATTCGTCGGGCCCGGTCGACCCGTTCAGTCCAGGTGTGCTCGCCACCAGGGGGTCGCTCTTTCTGACCAGGCCAACACTTGCCAGCTACATCAGCACTCGAGAAGAGCTGGACGCGACGGCGGCAGATCTGTTTGGCGTGGTGGAGAGTGGCGCGGTCAAGATTGCGATCAGTCAGACGTACCCACTGGAGGATGCGGCTGAGGCGCACCGCGCCCTGGAGGCGCGCGAGACGACCGGGTCGACCGTGCTGACCATTGGAGGATAAGGGGATGAGACCGGTGCGCAAGTTCGGACTCGGGTTGGTCTTGGGAGGACTGGTCGTCGGGGCCATTGCGTCGACCTCGGCGCAGCCGGAACGGCGAGCGATTCGACCCGGTTCGATCCTCGGCGTACGCGAGATGACGTGAAGATGAAGGGCGTTCCTCAGACACTGATCCCGTGCGTCACGACCCTGACGGTGTTCGCAGCGGCCGTGCTGGCAGTGAGCTGTTCAGGTGGTGACACCGCAACCGATCCATCGGAGATCGCTCCCGCAGTCGACGCCCAGCCGATCACGGATGGTCGCACCGCGCATCGTCCGGCCGTTCCTGGGGTGCGAGGCTTGGTCACGGCGGGGCATCCGCTGGCGTCGATGGCGGGGATGCGGATCCTGATGCAGGGCGGCACCGCCGCCGATGCCGCGGTGGCGGTGTTCGCTACGCTGAGCCAGGTCGAGCCGATGATGTCTGGGGCCGGTGGCAACGGCTTCATGACGATCTACGACGCCGAGACGGGTCGTGTCTTTTCGCTGAACGCGACCGGGGCCGCGCCAGCGGCGCTCAACGCCGCCGACCTCGAGCCGAAGGCGTTGCATCGCGGTATGCAGGCCGGGGTGGTGCCGGGGCTGTTGGGCGGGTGGATTGCCCTGTTGGAACGGTTTGGCATCATGACCCTCGGACAGGTGCTGGAGCCGGCCATCGAGTATGCCGAGCAGGGGCATCCGGTGGACCCGTTCGTGGTGCGGTCGATCACGAGTTCCCGCGAATTGCTCGGACGGTATCCATCGACGGCGTCCGTGTTTCTGCCCGACGGCAAGCCGCCGGTCGCGGGGCAGCTCGTGACATATCCAGACCTGGCCAGAACGTTCCACAAGCTGGTTGAAGCTGAAGATACGGCTCGATTGGACCGACGTGGTCGAGCGGCAGGGTTGCGATCCGCGTTCACGCGGTTCTATCGCGGCGACATGGCGCGGGACATGGTGCGGTTCTACCAGCGGAACGACGGACTGTTCACCCGAGCCGACTTCGCCGCGTACGAACCGATCTGGGCCGAGCCGATCCACACGACCTATCGTGGCTACGACGTGTACACCACCCCGGCCACGTCCCGTGGTGGGCTCGAAGTGACGATGCAGCTCAACCTGGTCGAGGGGTTCGACCTGGCCGCCCTGGGGCACAACTCGGCTGAGGCGCTGCATCTGATTACGGAGGCGATCAAGGTGGCGAAGTCCGACGTGTATCACTTCGTGACCGATCCCGAGCACGCGGACGTGCCCGTCAACGGGATGGTCTCGAAGGCGTTCGCCGACACCCGCCGGGCCCTGATCTCGCTCGATGCGGTGGTCGCTTACCCCGACCACGGCGCGCCGCCTGGGGCGCCAGCGGCGGGCGGTCGACCGGCGCCGCTCGTGGCCGCCCTGGCGGTTGCGGAAACGACCTACCCGGGAAGCACGACCAGTTTCTCGGTCGTCGATGGTGCCGGCAACGTCGTGGTCGCGACCCCGACGCTGGGCAGCCTTTGGGGCACCGGGGTGGTGGTGGGAGATACCGGACTCTTTTTCAACAACGGGACCCGCGTCGGGTCGACCTCACCGTACCCGGACGATGTGAATTACGCCCGCGGTGGACAGATTCCGATCTTGAACAACGCACCCACGCTGGTCATGCGAGATGGAGCGCCGTTTCTCGCGCTTGGCACCCCCGGCGGCGAGACCATCGGCCAGACCCAGTTCCAAGTGCTGCTCAATGTCATCGACTTTGGCATGAGCATTCAGGAGGCGATGGAAGCCCCACGTCTCGCGATCGCCGCTGATCCGAACTTTTACAAGCCGGGCGCCGAGATCACGGTCCAGGTTGAGAGTCGGGTGGCGCCGGAGGTCTTGCGCCGGTTGCGGGAGCTGGGACACGAAGTCGAAGCAGTGGCCGAGTACTCCGTCGGCAGCATGCAGGGCGTTCTGTGGAACCCGGAGACCGGTACGATGGTGGCCGGCGCGGACCCGCGCCGGATGATGTACGCGGTTGGGTGGTAGCGGCGAAAGAGATCGGGGACCCGACCGATGCGAACCAGGCATGTTTCAGCGACGGTACTGATCGGCGTCGCGGCTGGGACCCTCATGGGGCCGCGGTTGGCCGGTTTGGCACAGACGAGCGTGGTTACCCAGGTTGTCGATCTCGGCTGGATTCGAGTCCCGGCCGGCACGTTCCGTATGGGGTGTGTGGAGTCCGATACGTCGTGTCTCGACAATGAGCGGCCAGATCATGAGGTGACGTTTCTCGAGCCATTCGATCTGATGGGGGCCGAGGCGACCATCGCGCAATACGCGCAGTTCGTTGCCGACAGCGGGCACCCGGCCCCTCCCTCGCCGGAGTTTCCGCAGGCCGCGGATCATCCCGTCGTGCTCGTGAACTGGGATGACGCGGTCGACTTTTGTGAATGGGCCGGCGGCCGGCTTCCCACGGAGGCAGAGTGGGAATACGCGGCCCGAGGCGGACAAGCCGGGCTGGTCTACGGCACCAGTCAGGAGCTGTCGCGCGATGCGGCGAACTACGGGGCCGACCAGTGTTGCTCCGGCGCGACCGGCGGCGGCGACGCCTGGGTGAACACGGCACCCGTGCGGTCGTTTCCCCCGAACGATTTCGGGATGTACGACATGACCGGCAACGTCTGGGAGTGGGTAGACGGATGGCTGGACGACCAGTACTACGCATCCTCGCCTCCCATCAACCCTCCCGGCGCGGCCACGGGCTTCTCGCGTATCGCCCGCGGTGGTTCCTGGCTCAACTTTGCGGCGGCGTTGCGGACCTCGGTGCGGCTGCCGTTCGCCCAGACCGGGCAGACCAGCAATGTCGGCGTGCGCTGTGCCAAGGGTCTCCCCACGGCGAGAGCCGACTGATACGAGGTCTACTTGGCGGCCTGGACCTGGACCAATCAGGCGGGCGTGCGAGCGTCCGCGTGCTCCAGCTTCGCGCACATCACGTGCCTCACACCTCGGGCGACGGCGTTCCTGGCGCCGGTCACCCCAGGTTCGACGACCAGCTGGACGTCGCGCGACGACAGGCCGCCCAGCGGCCGGACGATCGACGACATTACATCCGGCCTATCGCCTCTTTACGTCGACGATCCACAACTTTCGTTTATGTCTCGCTGACGGCCGGCGCCAGCCACGGGGTACCACGACTGATCGCGCGGGACAGGGTGACCGGAGATATCGTCGGCTCGATCGACCTCCCCAGCGGGGCGCCGGGGACGCTGAAGACGTATCTCAACCGGGTAGGGCCACGTTGTTACTGACGGCCACGTGCTGGACCAACGCGAGAGCAAACACCAGGTCGGCCGGGCCCCGCTCCGCCAGCGAGCTGAGCTCGTGACCTGCCCACCCCGTCGATAGAGGCGTGGACCGCAGATTCGTTCGTGAGCCACACGAGGACCGTCACGGCCAGGCGCAAGGAGGGAGCAGGCAGGCGGCCGCCCCGCCCGGCCGGGGGCGACCGACGAAGCAATACCGCCAGATGGGATGCCCCGGCCGAAAACCTTAAGGTTCCGGCTCCGCAGGTGTTCGGCCCGGTATCGTCCACAGCGCGCCATCGGACGGTATCCGCGCAACGCCCAAGCCATGGTGAAAGACGAGCCCGCCCCCACGCTCGGCGGCGGCCGCCAGCATGGCGATCCCGCCCAGGGCGATCAGTACCGACGCGATGACCACCCACCGCGTGGTCGAGTGCCAGATGTAGGACATGGCCATCCTGAACGAGGCGAAGACGACGAAGAACCAGGTGGTGCGATCGGCCCAGGTGAAGTGCGCCGTGACCGCGGCGCTCTCTGCGGGCCCGACGCGCATCGCCTGTGCCGCCTCGAGTCCACTGAAATAGGCTGCCATCGCCATGAGCGCCCCACCGCAATACAGCCACGTTGCGGTGTCTCGCACCGACGCCCGCGACGGTCGATACGCGCCCACGCAATCGACGACCGTAGCCACGAGCAGCAGCGAGATCGGGAAATGAACAAGTAGGGGGTGGAGGTTGGGGGCCCAGTTTGGGATCAGGGACATGACGGGTTGCTACTCAGACGGGGGCTACGCCCCCGAACCCCCCCCGCGGCCGCTACGTGGGGACCCCGAGTGCCCCACTCCGCGGCCACGGGCGCGCATTGTCGCGCGCCCTGGCCCTTGCCTGTCACGCTGCTGGTGCGGCGGAGCCGCTCATATAATACTGCGGTTAGGAAGGCTGGCGCGAAGGCCCGGCGAGGCATCAACACGCGATGGAAGGATGGCACGGTTGGGACGCGTATGCGCCATTCTATGACTGGGAGAACGCGCGTACTGTCGGTCGCCGTGACATCCCGTTCTGGCGGCGGCAGGTGGTGGCGTGCGGCGGTCCGGTTCTCGAACTGGGGTGCGGCACCGGCCGGGTGCTGTTGCCCATGGCCCGGACGGGGGAGCAAGTCGTCGGTCTCGACCGTTCCACCAACATGCTTGGCCTCGCGCGGCGACGGCTCCGGCGGGCGGGCGAGAGGGACGGACTCGGCGCGGCTGGTGCGTGGTGACATCCGGTCGTTGCCGTTCGCGTCGGACGGGCACTTCAGCCTGGTGATGGCGCCATACGGGGTCTTGCAATCACTGCTGCGAAACCAGGACCTGCGGCGCACGCTGGTCTCGGTGCAGAGCGTGCTGCGGCCCGGCGGAACATTCGCCATGGAACTGGTGCCGGATGTGCCCCAGTGGGGCGAATACGAGCACCGAGTCAGTCATGTCGGGCATCGCCAGGGCGGCTCGGCGCGGATCAGTCTGGTCGAGTCGGTGCGGCAAGACCGATCCCGGCAATTGACGGTATTCGAACAGGAGTTTACCGAGCGCCGGGGTCGCTGCCGGACCACCCAACGCTTCTCGCTGACGTTTCGCACCTTGTCGATGCGCCAGATGACCGGCCGGCTGCGCCGCGCTGGATTCACAATCGAGCGGCTGGAGGGTGACTATGTGGGTGGGCCGTGGACCGCCGAGGCCGAGACCTGGCTTGTCGTGGCGCACCGTGCTCGCTGACCGTTGCGTGATAAAATATGTTGTTTTTCTTCGTCTACTTACGGAGCTCTGCCATGTCCGGCCATTCCAAGTGGCACTCAATCAAGCACAAAAAAGGCGCGGCTGACGCTAAGCGCGGCAAGCTGTTCACCCGCATCATCAAGGAACTCACGGTCGCGGCAAGCGCCGGTGGCGGCGACCCTGATATGAATCCACGGCTTCGTACGGTGATCGCCGACGCCAAGGCGGCCAACATGCCGGCCGACAACATCAAGCGGGCGATACGCCGTGGCACGGACGCTGACACCGGGGTGAATTACGACGAGATCATCTACGAGGGGTATGGCCCGGGCGGCGTTGCGTTGTTTCTCGAGGTGCTGACTGACAACCGGAATCGTGCCGTGGGCGAGATTCGCCATACGCTCACGAAACATGGTGGCAACCTTGGCTCGGCGAACAGCGTGGCCTGGATGTTCGACAAACGAGGGTACGTGTTGGTCGACCGAGCGGCGGCTGAGGAGGAGTCGTTGATGACCGCCGCCATCGAAGCCGGTGCAGACGACTTCCTTGACGAAGACGACAGCTGGGAGATCATCAGCTCCCCTGAGGCCTTCGACGCCGTGGCGGAAGCGGTGCGGGCGCTGGGGGTCGAGCCGACGGTGGCCCATGTCGCGATGCTGCCTCAAAATCAGGTGTCGCTCGAGGGTAAGCCGGCACAGCAGATGCTGAAATTGCTGTCCGCCCTCGACGATCTGGATGACATCCGGCACGTCTGGTCGAACGCCGACATCAGCGAACAGGAGATCGAGGCCTCACTGACGTGAGGATCTTCGGGATCGACCCCGGCTCTCGGCGCACCGGGTATGGTTGTATCGACTCGGACGGGAGCCGCTACCGTCTCGTGGCGTGCGGTGCAGTGACGGTGTCCACGCGTCTCCCCTTTTCCGACAGACTCGCCGGCATCTACGATGAGTTGGCATCGCTGCTCGCGACCCATCGGCCCGAGTGCGTCGCCATCGAGGACGTTTTTGTTGCACGAAACGCCAAGAGTTCACTGAAACTGGGGCATGCTCGCGGGGTGGCCATGCTGGCCGCGTCGAAAGCCGGACTGACCGTGGCAGAGTACACAGCGACTGAGGTCAAGCTGGCGCTGGTGGGATTCGGACGCGCCGAGAAGGCACAGGTGCAGCAGATGGTGGCGCTGCTCCTGGGATTGGACACTCTACCGACGCCCCACGATGCATCCGATGCGCTGGCCATCGCCGTCTGTCATGCCAACACGGCCGCCGGGCCGGCCCCGACCCGGCTGACCGTCGACCAGGCCCACGTTCGGAGCTGGAGGCAATATCGCCCGGAGGGGAGTGGGTCGTGACGGGCTCGCGATAGGCCACCACATGATCGCGCTTCTCTCAGGCCGGCTGCTGGACAAGGCGCCGAGTCGAATCGTCATCGACGTGCACGGTGTCGGCTACGACGTCCAGATTCCGCTCTCGACCTTCTACGGACTGGGTGAAGCAGGGGCTGAGGTGTCCCTGCGTGTGCATACCCATGTGCGGGAGGACGCGCTTGCGCTCTTCGGTTTTGGCACTCGTCTGGAGCTCAAGCTCTTCGAGCAGTTGATCGGTATCTCCGGTATTGGCCCGCGGCTGGCCCTCTCCGTGTTGTCCGGCATCGAGTCGGTGGATCTTGTGCGAGCCGTACGTGAAGGAGACGTTGGACGCCTGACAGGGATACCGGGTGTGGGGAAAAAGACCGCCGAGCGGATCGGGCTGGAGCTGAAGGATCGTCTGCAGGCGGTCCTCGAGGTGGACACCGATGATCCCGCCGACAGTGGTGTCGGGTCCGACACGCGCGGCGATCTGCTCTCGGCGCTCCTCAACCTCGGCTACCATCGGCACCTCGCCGAGCGAGCCGTTGATGCGGCGTTGGCGGAGACCGACGGTACGTTCGAACAGATCTTGAGGCAGGCACTCAAGGAACTGGCACCATGATCGACGACGAGTCATCCCCCCGCGTGGTCGCTGCGGAGCGGTTGGGCGACGAAGATCAGTTTGAGGCTGGGCTCCGGCCGCGGACGCTCGATACGTATATCGGACAGGAGCGGCTCCGCGAGAATCTCGGCGTCTCGATAACCGCCGCGCGGCAACGACACGAAGCGCTCGACCATGTGTTGTTGTACGGTCCACCCGGCCTCGGCAAGACCACTCTCGCCTACGTGGTGGCCAACGAGCTCGGGGTTGCCATTCGGTCCACCTCCGGTCCTGTCCTCGAGAAACCGGGAGATCTGGCCGCGATCTTGACGAATCTCTCGGAGCGCGAGGTGCTGTTCATCGACGAGATTCACCGGATGAGCCCGGTCATCGAAGAGATTCTCTATCCGGCGATGGAGGACCACGAACTCGACATCGTGATCGGCCAGGGGCCGGGCGCGCGGTCTGTCAAGGTCCCGTTGCAGCCGTTCACGTTGATCGGGGCCACGACCCGAGCCGGTCTGCTCACGGCGCCGCTGCGCGCGCGGTTTGGTATCGTGCACCGCCTGGATTTCTACCGGACCGTTGACCTGCAGGAGATCGTCCGGCGGTCCGCCGGCATTTTCGCGGTGCCGATCGACGACGACGCGACCGTGGAGATCGCGCGTCGGTCGCGTGGAACCCCACGAGTGGCGAATCGACTCCTGCGTCGTGTGCGCGACTACGCGCAGGTGCGCGCCGACGGCACGATCACGCACGAGGTGGCGCTGAAGGGGCTCGAACTGCTGGAAGTCGACCCGAACGGTCTGGACGCGGCGGATCGACGACTATTGCGCACCATCATCGACAAATTCGGGGGGGGACCGGTCGGGCTGAATAGTATCGCTGCCGCGATCAGCGAGGAGAAAGAGGCGATCGAAGACATTTACGAGCCGTTCTTGATCCAGGGCGGGTTTATCGACCGCACCCAGCGCGGCCGAGTGGCCACCCCACGCGCCTACGACTACTTCGGACTGCGGGTGCCGGATCGTGAGGGTCGGCTCTGGTAAGGAGTCTCTTTGTGGGCACAGGTCTTCGATCTCGGTCTGCACCCTGGCGGCGGTTGGGCCCGCACGAGCCGGCCTGACGAACCGGATCGATCGGTGGGAAAGGATGCGACGGACGAGATGAACGCAACGACATGCGCCGGAGACCCGGGTCGGACACTCCGAGCTGTGCAGATCTCTTCGCTGGGTACCTATGTGCCGCCGCGAGTGCTGACCAATAGCCAGCTCGAGCAGATCGTGGACACGTCTGACGAGTGGATTCTGAAGCGCACCGGTATACGCGAGCGACATATCGCCGATGACGACGTTGCCACATCGGACCTGGCGGTCGAGGCCGCGCGCATCGCACTGGCCGGGGCCGGGGTGACGGCGGCGGACATCGGCTTCCTCGTGGTGGGGACGACCACGCCGGACACGTTCTTTCCCAGTACCGCCTGTCTCGTACAGGACAGGATTGGCGCGACTCGGGCGTGGGGGTTCGACTTGGGGGCCGCGTGCTCTGGTTTCACCTACTCGGTGACGACGGCCATGCAGATGGTGGCGTCGGGGGCACACGACCATGCTCTGGCGATCGGCGCCGACGTCATGTCGCGGATCATTGACTATGAGGACCGTACCACCTGTGTGATCTTCGGGGACGGGGCCGGCGCGGTCGTCGTCTCGCCTGCGGTGGATCCGGAGCTGCGCATTCTCGATTTCGCCCATGAGGTGGACGGCAGCGGCGGGCCCGCGCTCCGGATGCCCGCCGGTGGAAGCCGGCTACCCGCGTCACATGAGACGGTCGACCAGCGACTCCACTACGTGCATCAGGATGGCGCGGCGGTGTTCAAGTTCGCTGTGCGAAAGACGAGCGAGATCTGTCAGCGGATCCTGGCTCGAAACGGGTTGCGTACCGCCGACGTCGACCTGTTTGTCTCTCACCAGGCGAACCGGCGGATCATCAAGGCCGCTGCGGGCCAGCTCCGCCTGCCGGAAGAGAAAGTCGTGATCAACATCGACCGGTTCGGCAACACGACCGGTGCGACCATTCCATTGGCCCTCGGTGATGCCCTCGCCGACAAGCGACTCAAGAAGGGCGACCTGGTGCTGCTGGCGTCGGTCGGCGCCGGGTTCACCGTGGGCGCGATGTTGGTGCGCTGGGCGTACTAGCTGCTAGCGGTGTGTTTTTGGCCTCGGGCTTCAGGCTTCGGATTCAGACCGACGCCAAGCGCCCGATGCCCGTGCTGTCACTCGGCGGACGTGTCGCCGCCGTGCACCCTTCATGCGTGTTTCAGATTTTGATTTCGACCTTCCGCCCGAGCTGATCGCGCAGACGCCGACTGATGACCGCGAATCCGCTCGGCTCTTGCTGGTCGACCGCGAGGGTCATGAGTTTGGGGACCGACGCGTCGCCGATCTGCCTGATTTGCTGGGGCCGCGCGATCTGCTCGTCATCAACGACACCCGCGTATTTCCTGCCCGACTGCTCGGCCATCGCGTACCCACCGGCGGCGCGGTCGAGTGCTTGCTGTTGACCCGGCTCGACGGCGAACGGTGGGATGCCCTGATGCATCCGGGGCAGAAGCTGCGGGTCGGTGCGCGCGTGCGGTTCGAGCGAGAGGGGCGTCAGCTTCATGGCGAGGTGCTGGAACATCGCGTGTTTGGCCGTCGGACGATTCGTCTCTGGGTCGACGGTGACGGCACCGTGGATGAACTGGTGGATGAGCTGGGTCATATTCCGTTACCGCCATACATTCGTCGATCCGACCGGCCCACGGACCGCGACCGGTATCAGACGGTGTACGCCTCGGTCCGTGGCTCGGTCGCGGCACCGACCGCCGGTCTCCACCTCACCGATGCGATGCTGCAGCGGTGTGCGGAGAGGGGCATCGAGGTGGCCCGGCTGACGCTGCACGTCGGGTACGGCACGTTCAAGCCGGTTCGGGTCGAGCGTGTCGAGGACCACACGGTTGATGCGGAGTCATACGACGTGCCACCGGAGACCGCTGACGCCGTCAATCGTGCGCTCGACACAGGCCGGCGCGTGGTGGCCGTCGGCACCACGACGACTCGTGCGCTCGAAACGGCCGCCCGGGCCGGCGGCGGCCGCCTGC
>JGI24923J38494_100519_pt1 | contig 32618 bp, 28 predicted proteins | sample LinPFosplate11_FD_38494 | JGI IMG/M metagenome (IMG submission 38494) | reverse complement strand
CATGCCGCCAGCGTTCGTCCTGAGCCAGGATCAAACTCTCAAGTTATAATCCTATGCTTTTACTGACCTGAAATAAATTCCAGGTTTTGTTATCCCCAAAATAAATCTGAGAATACAAAAAAATTAACGTCTATCCACCGCTTTGGATGGATAGGAACAGGCTTTCTGTCTCTTCTGATTCCCTTTTCAAAGAACTTGCGTTCAACTCCTGCAAAACAAATAATAATAAGCTTAATAAAATTTATTGTCAATACTATTTATTATCAGCAGCATTTTTATTTGCAGATTCAATTTTTCATTCCAGACAGTATTTGTTTTTTGAACTCTGGAAACATTCTTTGGATTGTTTTGACAATTACTTTTGTAGTGAGGTCAAACTCAAGGTTTACTTTATCACCTTCCACCTTTTGACCCAGAACTGTGTGCTTCAATGTTTCTGGAATTAATGAAATTGAAAACCAATTATCTCCGACATCAACTACGGTCAGACTGACTCCATCAATTGCAATCCAGCCTTTGGGAATAAGGTAGCCCCCCCACTCTTCCTCACAGTACACAACAACATCCCGATTATTAGGAGTCTTTCGAAATTCATCAATTTTTCCGGTACAATCTATATGGCCTGTAACTTGATGTCCACCAACTTCGTCTCCAAAATTACAAGCCCGCTCTATATCAACGGAGTCCCCGATTACCAAAGCACCAAGATTACTACGGTCGAGTGATTCCTGAATAATGTCAAACTCAGCACAGCTTTCTTCAATTTTAATTACGGTCAAACATACACCATTGACCGCAACGCTCGAACCATGTTGAAGATTCTCTGCTAAATCATTCATTTGAATTCGCAAACGCCGACCGCCTTTTAGGTCAGTAATTACTGTGACCTTCCGGACTCCTTGTACAATTCCTGTAAACATTGTTTTTCTAAAAAAATGACTTGTTCAAATGGAAATTAACTTTCTAAAGGAGGTTTTTCCATAGTTTTCAGCATACTATTTCTTAACCATCGAATGCTTTCTTGTCTAACTGCAGGAACAAATATTACCAGTCCAAGTGCATCTGTTAAAAGTCCCGGTACAACCAATAATACTCCTCCAACCCAGAGCAGTAAATCTGCCATCACCTCTTCTGCGGGGACCCTTCTGTTACGTAATTCACTTTCGACCAAAGTCCACAAAGAAAAATTTTCACCCTGCATCAACCATACTCCGGCAGCCAGTGTAACAATACATTGTAAAAATATTGTGCTGAGAGGCATTAGATATGTTAGCTGAATCAGCACCCAAATTTCCAAACTTGGAACAATCAACAATAAAAGACTAAGAATCCACCACATAAAATACCGTTATGATGGAAGTGATTTTGTAGGAAGCGAATAAGTACAAGCCGCATGAGCGACAGGTTCCGGATCATTTTCAGAATAGATTATAACCTCTCCTACAATTAAACGTTTGCCAACTTTCATCAGCCACGATTCTCCTATAAGGTCAAGATTCGGTTCGGGTTTACGTAAAAAATTAATATTCAAGTTTGTTGTTACTGCTAAAGCCACTGATCCTATTGTAGTTAGGATTGCAGCATAGACTGCAGTATCTGCCAGCAGCATCATTGCCGGCCCAGAAATGGTTCCTCCCGGGCGCAAATGAGTTTGATCAACTTCAAGACGTAATCTTGCACGTCGATTTTCGCAGGACTCAACGATCAGCGGATTTTCAGGAAATTCCTGCTGCAAAAAGTTTTGAATCTCTTCTGCAGTCATAAGTATGTTTTGTTAGAACAATTTTTTTGAAAAAGATTCTGGTTTGAAATGGCTTGCTGAAACACCTTGGTTTAATCAACAATATTCTATCACAAATTAATCAATAATTTTATCGAACTTTTCTGCATTTCATGAATTCATTGTCATTGCTGAACTCACAGCAAAAGGAAGCCGTCACGACAACACAGGGTCCTGTACTGATTCTTGCAGGTGCAGGCAGTGGAAAAACTCAAGTCATCATACAGCGTATTGCGTACTTGATTCGAAAAAAACAGGTTCCACCCCAGCAAATACTTGCGGTTACTTTTACCAACAAAGCAGCTGAAGAAATGCGTGAACGTTTAAAGGAAACACTCTCCGGGAAACAAATTGGCATGCATTTAAGTACTTTCCATGCACTGGGAGTCAATATGCTGCGGAAATCGATTCATCACCTTGGTTACCGTCCAAATTTTATTATTTACGACAAAAACGACCAATTATCTGTCATCAAAACCATCATGGAAGATCAGGATTTTGATGATACAGGATTGATCGACGCAAAGTCAGTACACTTCGAAATTTCCCAGTCAAAGTCAAAAGGGGAAGGTCCGGAAGTATTTCTTGATCAGCAGGAATCACAACAAAAACAGATGATTGGGAAAATTTATCGTCAATATCAAAAGACTATGAAGGGCTGCAACGCCATTGATTTTGATGATATCCTTAACCTCACGTTGAGTCTTTTTGAGAAGCATCCGGAGGTCATGGACAATTTAACGGAACGTTTCCGTTACATAATGGTAGACGAATATCAGGACACAAATCGGATTCAGTATAAACTTTTAAGGCATCTCACAAAACAGCACAGGAATCTTTGTGTGGTGGGTGATGATGATCAGTCTATTTACGGTTGGCGAGGGGCTGAAGTTCGTAATATTTTCGATTTCGAGCAGGACTATCCGGAAGTAAAATACGTTCGCCTCGAACAAAATTATCGTTCAACCCAAATTATTTTACAAGCCGCCAACCAGGTGATTTCCATAAATACTCAGCGAATGCCAAAAAAACTCTGGTCCGAAAAACAGGGTGGGGTAAAACTTGACTGGCTTCAGTCAGAAAATGAAGCAGAAGAAGTAGAAGTTGTGACCAGGCGAATTCGTACAAAAATTTTACAGCATGGCAACCGATATTTAGACTTCTCGATTCTTTACCGTTCAAATTTTCAGTCCCGCTCATTAGAAGAAGCACTACGTGGAGTAAAAATTCCGTATCGTGTAATTGGTGGTGCCAGCTTTTATGACCGTCAGGAAATACGTGATGCACTGGCTTATCTTAAAGTAATTCATAACCCAAATGATGAAGTTAGTTTACATCGAATTATAAACACACCACGGCGAGGAATTGGTAAAACAGCACTTGTACAGGCTAATACGTGTTGTCAGGAAATGCACCTTCCTCTGTTCAAGGTGATGCTGCGTGCCAGAAAATATGAGAAAATCCCAAAAAATGCTGCATTCACTATGGAAATGTTTGCCGGTATCATCACCAATTACCAGCAGCGTTTTGCAAACGAACGGTTTGCTAATGTATTCAAAGAGTTGCTTGATGAGGTCGGTTACATTAGATTTCTTGAAACTCAAAATGGAGAACCCAAATTGCGGGAGCGCTGTGTGAAGAATGTTCTGGAATTATTGAGCGGTATCCGGACTTTTTCTGATAAAAATCCTGAAGATAGTCTTCGGCAATATTTAGAACGGATAACACTATTTACTGAAAACGATAACGATGCAGACAGCAAGGCCAATCAAGTGTCGATTATGACACTCCACAGCGCAAAAGGCCTGGAATTTCCTTTTGTGTTCATGATTGGCATGTCAGAAGGTTTGTTACCAAACCAGCGTTCACTCGATGAAGGCAGAGTAGACGAGGAGCGGCGTTTGTGCTACGTTGGCATTACACGGGCCCAGCAGGAACTTACTTTTTCGATGGCTAAATCACGGAAACGTTTTGGAGAAATTATTCGTCAGGAACCATCAAGATTCCTTCTCAATATCAACCCGGAACTATTGACAGTTCCAATTATTGGGGAAGCTTCTGAAGAAGTAAAAACAGAGCGGCGTCAGGAATCCCGTTCCGCTTTTTTTACCCAGTTTAAACAAATCGAAACAAGCTAGATTATATGAATTTTTTTGTACGAAAAGCTTTGAGTTTTGTGATAGTTATTTTTTGCATAATTTCCTTTTCAGGATTTGCACTTGCTCAAACTTTGATAGTTGTACTTGGAGATTCATTAACCGAAGGTTTTGGAGTTGCCAAAGAGGAAGCCTATCCACATTTACTGGAAATGGAGCTGCAGCGCAAAGGCCATTCTGTGAAAGTGATAAATGCCGGCATCAGCGGTTCTACTAGTGCAAGCGCACCTTCCCGTCTCCGCTGGTATATAAAGGCTCATCCTGAAATAGTTATTTTGGCACTTGGAGGAAATGACGGGTTACGCGGCTTGAGCGTGAAGCACATGAAGAAAAATTTAAGCAAAGCTATAGAATTGGCACAGTCTGAGAAAATCCTGATTTTATTGGCGGGAATGCAAATCCCACAAAACTACGGTACGGAATACACGGAATCTTTCCGGAATGTATTTCATGAATTAGCCAGGCAGTACCAATTGCAGATGATACCCTTTCTGCTCAAAGAAGTAGGAGGGGTTTCCAGTTTGAATCAGGATGACGGCATCCACCCAAATCCTGAAGGCCATCAAATCATATTCCGGACTGTACTGGAATATTTGGAACCGCTTTTGCCAATCAGGCAATAAAACGTTTTTTGAGGTCAAAAACTATTTCTTCGGAACATGCTATGAAGCGCTGTCTGACTTTAATTTAGCTACTGTCAGCCAACCTTTTTCATGTTCTTGAGCCCCGAAAGTATGTTCTTCTGATGCTTGAGATAGATCCTGTTGCTGGGTGCAAGAACATCTACTGCTTTCTTTCCCATTTCAAGAATTTTCAACACACCATGATTTCCCAGGTTCAGTAATTTACGCTGTTCATACGCATAATAAGAAACTTGGGCAAACTCTGCCAGCACAGTGATGTCTGTAAGTTTAGGATTAGATAAGGAAGCTCTTTTTAAAGCTTTGTGGTAAGCAACAATCGCTTTGTTGAAAGTAGGTGTAAGCGTTGGTCGGGCTGAGAATTCTTTCATAACTATGCGTAGAGTAAGTATCCGCAATGCCTGCATATGAAATCTAGCTTCTATAAGATAAGGAAGAGGAAGCTTACTATCAATTTCCTGCAGCTTTGCTATGATCTTGAGGCCGATTGGCTGCAGCACCGGAATTCGTTTAATTACCTCAAGAGCAGCCAGGGTTTTACGGACGATAAGCATGTGTTTGTTCTTGGTGGACTCAGTACTTCCGGAGCCGGCAAATAAACTATTTACCCTTTGTTTTGAGGACAGATCATTCAACTCATCCAAATGCATAGTCATAGTAATACTGTCCCGCGTGTCTACATCAAGAGAATCTGTATATTCCAACAATTTTAGTGTAATTTTGATTTCCTGGATTACAAGCGCCTCATTTTCATCAACTTCCCGCTCTTCATCTTCTTCCATTTTGATCAGGTCTTTAACTGAGATAACATCCAAATTTACATTCTTTAACTGTTTCGATTGAACCACAAGCAATCCTTTTTTATGTGTGCTGATGATTTTTTCTAAATATAAACGGTATGTTTGCCCGGCAATTTGCAGAGTCGCCGGTGTGATGTCTCCTAAATAAATATTGAGAGCTGCCTGTATTATGAGGTTGCGGTAAAGCGACAAAGGGAAATCCCGCTTGTCCTGCATAACTGTTCTGACTAATTTTACCCTTGCTGCGCTTGAAGTGAGGTCACTGCTAATTTTTGATACCAGTGAAGAAACTGCCTTACTTTTCATCTGAATTCCGATTATGCTTGCGTCAATATGTGTACCCTTATCAGCAGAATCTGCGGCAAGAATCGTTTTACGCATCTTCATCATAAAGGAAAAGTTTCTCAACTTTTTTACTTCTTCAGTTGCCTGAATTACTTGCCTTTCAATTTTAACAAAATTGAGGCTTGGAATCGGTTTGATTGTACGAGACCCTCCCTTCGTGGCTTTATTACTAACCCCACTTTTTCCCGGGGGAATAGCACCCTTTCTTTTTATTAATTTTTCCTTTTCCATTACTAATAACGCCTTATTACAATTCAGTTATTGTTATTAAAATATGGCTGTTTTAGGTTAATTGAAAAAACCAACAAAGTTTTCGATGTTTTATTTCTAGCATATTTTAGGCAAAAACTAAAGTTTGGGCTGTTGATTAATAAAAAACAGTGATAACAGATTTAATGAATCAACTGGACTATGTGGACATCTGCCCCGGTGAGTCAGTATTTTTTAAGTGGAATCTAAGAGAATTTCGCATGATTTATGCATTTTGCAGTACTAAAAAAAGATATTACAAAACCTTTGTTCATATTATAAATAATACTCTAATGAGAACAATTATTATTTGACAAGTAAAGAATATGTTGTGGTAATTACACATGAAGCACTAGACCTTTCAATAAATTGGGAGTATAATTTTCAGCCAGTGAGATCACTTCTGATTAATTGCTTTCCAGCAAAGAATATACAAAATATTTTTAGGTAATGCTCACATTGGAAATTTCCGGAAAACGGAATTTTAATGTACTATAATCCGAACCATCCTGGTTGAGATTTCAAATACTAGTGGCAATAAATTTCCTTTGACCAAAACTCTACAAAATATATATTTAAGGCTTCTATGCCACAGACCTATTTTCCTGTAAATATGAGAGGTACGACTGAAGGACTGCTTGTTTTAAGTAATGGACGATTTTTCCGTGGAAAATTGAGGGGTGCCCCCGTTGAGGCTACAGGTGAAGTAATTTTCAACACGTCAATGACCGGTTATCAAGAAATTCTGACTGACCCGTCTTACAAAGGTCAAATAGTGACAATGACATATCCACAGATTGGCAACTATGGAATAAATCCGGATGACTTGGAGTCAAAAACAACGCATGCCTCAGCACTGATAGTACGAGAACTAAGTCACATCAGCAGCAACTGGAGGGCTACTCAGTCATTAGATGAGTGGTTGATAGAACACAGGATTCCCGTTTTGGATGGAGTAGACACCCGCTCTTTGGTGAAAGCTGTTCGTTCAAGTGGAGAGTGTTCCGGACTACTTGTTCCATCAGATTCACGACACACTCTGGATGAGCTTCGTGAAGAAGCGCTCGACCTGCCTTTGATGGCAGGTCAAAATCTGGCACGACAAGTTTCGACCCGTGAATCATATTTTTGGCCGTCTGAAGCAGAGGGAAAACCGCTGACTGTTATTGCTTATGATTTTGGGATAAAGTACAATATTTTGCGAATAATGAACAGACTGGGAATGAGTGTGACAGTTGTACCCTGGAATACATCAGCAGAAGAGGTGCTTGAAATGAATCCTGAAGGTATTTTCCTGTCCAATGGTCCTGGAGATCCTGCTGCGGTCTCGGAAGCAATTGATTCTGTTCGAAATTTGCTCGGTAAGTTGCCAATTTTTGGAATCTGTCTGGGACATCAGATATTATCATTGGCCTTGGGTTGCAAGACTTATAAACTAGAATGCGGACATCATGGCGGGAATCACCCTGTGATGGATTTTGCAACCAATAAAATTGAAATCTCCAGCCATAATCACGGTTTCTCTGTAGAGGGAAATTCCCTCCCAGAAGATGTCCGTGTAACGCACCGCAACCTGAATGATCAAACTGTAGAGGGTATTGAATCACTTGTTCACTCAGCTTATTCTGTACAATATCATCCGGAGGCAGCTCCTGGACCAAGAGATGCATCTTACCTGTTTGGCCGGTTTCTTGAAATGCTGTGAGGTTGACTATTAAATTCTAACTTCAAAAAGTAATTTGAAGTAAATGGAAAAATCATAAAATCATTAATTAGATTAAAAGCAAGTGAGGCTAGATGAGCGTAGGTAAAATGACTGGCCCTAAAAAGGCCGCAATTCTATTGCTTGCCCTTGGCGAAGATGCAGCAGCAGATGTGATGAAAAATTTGGAAGAAGCAGAAATCCAGCAGGTTGGTTATTACATGACCCGCTTTACAGACGTTTCTCCTGAAGAACTGGATATTGTTCTTGAGGAATTCTACAGAAATTCGGTTATGGCTGATGACGGTGTGAACATTAGTTCATCGCCAGATTTTGTCAGAAATGCACTGACCAAAGCCCTGGGGGCAGACAGGGCAAAAGAACTAAGTGACAATCTTCGTGCGGGTGAAGAAGAGGCAGGTCTTGAAGCCCTACGCTATGCGGAACCCATCATGATTTCAAATTATATCCGCACCGAACACCCTCAAACGATAGCCCTTATTCTTTCTTATTTAAAAGATCCCGAACAGGCTTCTGCCGTGCTGCGAGAAATGCCTGAAAGTGTACAGGCTGATATATTGTATCGAATGGCGGTGATTGAAAGTATTCCTCCGGGAGTAATTTCAGAAATGAATGAGGTTCTAACTGAAGAAATGCAATCAGCAGGTAGTATGGCAACAAGTGTGGGTGGTGTTGAACCCGTGGCAGAAATCTTAAACTCTGTGGACAAGGCAACAGAAACCAGAATTCTTGCCAGTATAGAAGAAACAAATCCTGATATGGCTGAACAAATCCGGGAATTGATGTTCACCTTCGAAGATATGGCTCTCATTGATGCTAAGCAAATGCAGCTCGTTATGAAAGATGTTGATCAGGCTGACATGGTGCTCGCGCTCAAGACAGCAAGCGATGCTGTTAAAGAACTTATTTTCAGCAGCATGTCATCCAGAGCTGCTGAAATGGTACGGGATGACCTGGAAAACCTTGGTCCCGCCAAAATATCTGATGTGGAAGCTGCACAGCAAAAAATCATCAAAGTTGTCAAGAAACTTGAGGAAGCTGGAACGATTATCATTGCTGGTGCAGGTGGTGGAGACGTAGTTTGATTAAACTTTGATGCAAACTGCTGGTTAGTTGTAGTGAATAAATCATAATGCTGTGTTTTGCAAATTAATTGAAATTAATTGTTTGTGGATTTTCAAGTTGTTTCCTACCTTATAATCATTAGTTTTTTTAGCTGAAGCCTTTGTTTCTTAAAGTAAACTTTCAAAAAATAATTAAATTCTGAGTAAAATAATGTCCAAAACAATGTTTGAAAAAATCTGGAATTCACATCTTGTACATGAGCAAGATGGAAACTCTATCATTTATATTGATCGTCACCTGGTGCATGAAGTGACTTCTCCACAAGCGTTTGAAGGGTTACGTCTTGCAGGACGCCGAGTGTTGCATCCGGAAGCAACATTTGCAGTTCCTGATCACAATATTCCAACCGAAAATCAGGATCAGCCGATTTCAGATCCAATTTCTGCATTACAAGTTGAGACTTTACGTCAGAACTGTAGAGAATTTGGAATTACCATTTTTGATTTGGGAGATGAGCGTTCAGGAATCGTACATGTAATGGGGCCAGAGCAAGGTTTGACTCTACCCGGGTCAACTATAGTTTGCGGAGATTCACACACTGCAACACATGGCGCTTTTGGTGCACTCGCATTTGGGATTGGCACCTCTGAAGTTGAACATGTACTTGCCACTCAAACACTGCAACAGAAAAAACCCAAAACAATGCTGGTTCAAGTCGAGGGTGTACTTCCGGAAACTGTCACACCTAAAGATATTATCCTGGCAATCATCGGAAAAATCGGTATTGCCGGTGGATCAGGTTGCGTAATTGAATATGCTGGAGAAACAATACGCTCCATGTCCATGGAAGGCCGTATGACTCTCTGTAACATGACAATTGAAGCCGGTGCACGAGCGGGAATGGTAGCACCGGATGAAAAAACTTTTGAACACCTGAAAAATCGACCTTTTGCACCACGGGGTGATGCATTTGATTTGGCTGTGAATTCGTGGAAAAAACTGCCGTCTGATCCTGATGCAGAATTTGATATTACTGTAAAATTAAATGCAAATGATGTTTTACCGCAGGTAACTTGGGGAACCAATCCGGGAATGGTGACTGATATTAACAGCAAAGTTCCGGATCCTGAAAACATTCAAAATCCGATGGAACGCAAGTCTGTTGAACAAGCTTTGAAATATATGGATCTTAAAGCAAATCTTCCTATTAAGGATATCATTATTGACCGTGTGTTTATTGGTTCATGTACAAATTCACGTATCGAAGATTTGCGTTCTGTTGCAGAATTTGTTAAAGGCAGACAAGTTAATGAACACGTTTCTGCAATGATAGTTCCTGGAAGCGGAATTATAAAACGGCAGGCAGAGGAAGAAGGCCTGGATAGAATATTTACTGACGCAGGATTTGACTGGCGTCAGCCGGGATGTTCCATGTGTTTAGCCATGAACGAAGATGTGCTCAAACCAGGTGAACGTTGTGCCTCGACAAGTAACCGAAATTTTGAAGGGCGCCAGGGGAAGGGTGGCCGTACACATCTTGTAAGTCCCCTGATGGCAGCAGCAGCAGCAATTGCCGGACATTTTACTGACCCGAAAACTTTGTAAATTCAACCTTGACTTAGACTTAAATAATGGAAGCATTTAACACACTTTCCGGAATCACTGTACCATTTGATAAAATAAATGTCGATACAGACCAAATCATTCCCAAGCAATTTCTAAAAAAAATAGAACGTACAGGTTTTGGCGTTCATCTTTTTCATGACTGGCGCTACATCGACGATGAAGGGACTAAGTCCAATTCAGAATTTATTCTGAATTATCCGCGCTATCAAGGATCACAAATTTTGCTGACTGGTGAAAATTTTGGCTGTGGCTCAAGCCGTGAGCATGCTCCATGGGCTTTGCAGGATTATGGTTTTAAGTGCATAATTTCGTCCGGTTTTGCAGACATTTTTTTCAACAATTGCAGGAAAAACGGAATCTTGGCAGTAGTGCTTCAAGCAGAGGAGGTACAGGCCTTGTTTAAAGAGGTTGAAGCCATCGAAGGCTGTCTGCTGACAGTCGATCTTCTCCAGCAGACTGTCTGTTCTCCCGGAGGCAATAAATTTTCTTTTGAAATTGATTCATTTGCAAAAAACTGTCTACTTGAAGGTTTGGACGATATTGGTTGGACCTTGCAGTTTGAAGACAAAATTCAAGATTATGAACAGCAAGCCAGGAGCCAAAAGCCTTGGTTGTTTTTCGATTTGTAATTAAAGACAGTTCAGAAAATCATGTCGGCCCTACGTTTCTCATCACTGATTATTTTATTCCCAATTCTATTTGCTGCTTGTGGTCGTTCGGAGTTGATTCGAATACGCATGCTGGCCCCAGTAACCGAAGACAAAAAAGATTACGCTATTTTCACTGACACGAACCCAACTATTACACCTGTAATTATCAATAAACAAAATGGCGGTAGTTTATATTTTTTGTTTAAAAGCATCGGCCTGGGCTACACCACTATTACAACCAAAATGGAAAAAAAGACAGGCACAGATCACACAGAGAAAACAACACTAGTGACAAATTTCACTGATGTTGCTTTTGGAATAGGAGAAAACTACTCGTTTATGTGGGGCGCGGGAGTTTTGTCTGGAGGAAAGAGGGAAACGTCTCTGGAATATGATGGTGGTAGCGCACCATTCAATCCCAAGAACAATTATCTTGGAGGACATTCTATATTTTTTGTCCTGGGTCACCACGGATTTGGTTTTGAAACTCTTTTAGGCTATCGTACAAACTTTATAAAGGCAGAATTTGAAGAAAGCGACCTTCCACCCACCAAAGTTGGGAGGACGACAGGTAATGACTTCACCTATGAAAGTAATAAAATAAGTTTAACAACCTCTCAGGTGCAACTGGGAATTGGGTTTACGTTCTGAATCTCATTAAAATAAAGTTTTGTCCTTAATTACTACAATACTTCTCCTGATTCAGGTACATAAACCGTTAAGCACTTCAAAATAATCCGGAAAAGTTTTGCTTACACATCCTGGATCATTTATTGTTATTGGAGACTCTCCGCAGGCGGCCAGCGAAAAAGCCATTGCCATGCGGTGGTCGTCGTAGGTATCAATTTCAGCCTTCCGGATTTGCTCCGGCGGTTGAATGACAAGATAATCGTAACCTTCCTCAACCTCAGCTCCAAGTTTGCGTAATTCTGTAGAAACTGCCTGTAGCCTTTCCGTTTCTTTTACCCTCCAATTGTAGATGTTGCGGATAGCAGTAGGTCCGGAAGCAAACAGAGCAGCGACGGCCAATGTCATGGCAGCGTCCGGCATTTGATTCATGTCAACATCAATTCCGTTTAAAGAGTTTCCGGTCAGTTTAACCTGCTGTGGTTCCCGTTCAACTTTTGCTCCCATTTTTTCCAGGACTTCAGCAAAACGTGCATCTCCCTGCAAGCTGTCAGTACCGCATCCCTTTACCGTCACAGTTCCTTTGGTAAGTGCAGCACCAGCCAGAAAATAAGAGGCGGATGAGGCGTCGCCTTCTACAAAAATGCTTCCGGGAGAGCGATATGTTTGACGGGGAATATGGAAAAGACGGAAATTTTCGTGATTCACAGAAACGCCAAAACTCCGCATCAGGCGCAGCGTCATTTCCACGTAAGACACAGAAACCAGTTTATCGGTTATTTCAATTTGCACCTCTTTGTCTGCATAAGGCGCGGCCAACAGAATTGCTGTCAAATATTGACTGCTGATTGCACCGCTCAAACGGGTAATTCCTCCGGGAAGGCCGTCTGCAATCACTTCCACCGGCGGACAATCTGTTCCGTTTATGCAACGCAAGTTTGCTCCGAGCTGGGAAAGGCCGTTTACCAAATCGATGATAGGGCGCTCCCGCATTCGCTGCACTCCATCCAGAACAAAACGTCCGTGTCCCAAAGTCATGACTGCGGTCAAAGGCCTGATTGCTGTTCCGGCGTTTCCCAGCATCAAAGTGGCTTCTTTAACCGGAATTATTCCAGATGTTCCTGAAACTGTTATGAGATTTTCTGCACGGTTTTCTTCAAGCTGAATTCCAAGTGCTTCCAATGCTTCCACCATTCGGCGGACGTCATCACTGTCCAGCAGATTCTGAATTTCAGTCTTTCCTTCAGCCAACATGCTCAAAAGCAAAATTCGGTTGGAGAGACTCTTGGAACCCGGTAAAACTACGCTGCCGGAAATTTTCTGGATCGGAGACAAAGTGAGTTTGTCCGGAAGACTCATGCGCGGCCCCGTATTTTTCGTTCAATATAAAATTCAGCTGCTTTGTATGAACTGCGAACCAACGGTCCGGAGGCCACATATTCAAATCCCATTTTGTCACCCAATTCAGCCAGTTCAGCAAACTCTTCCGGAGGCACGAACTTTTCAACTTTCAAATGTTTTTTTGTGGGCTGCAGATATTGACCTATGGTAAGAAAATCCACTCCGACATCACGCAGATCTTCCATGGCCCGCAAAGTTTCTTCGCGGCTTTCGCCCACACCGAGCATCAGTGAAGATTTGGTGTATCCCTGCGGACAGTTTTGTTTGAGGTGTCGTAAAACTTGCAGTGACTGGTCATAACCTGCACGTGCATCACGGGCTATTGGAGTGAGACTCCGTACGGTTTCCAGGTTGTGTGCCAAAACCGCAGGGCGTGCGTTTATTACTTGTTGAACCAGTTCTGTTTTTCCCTGAAAATCCGGCATCAGCATTTCAATTAACATGTCCGGACAGGCTAGTTGAGTAGACCGGATGCAGCGGGCAATGTGCGCAGCACCCTGATCCGGGAGATCGTCACGGTCAACAGTCGTCAGAACCACATATTTCAAATCCATTTTATTAACAGTTTCAGCCAATTTCTTTGGTTCTTCTGCGTCTAGTGCTTCAGGATTTTTTGCGGATTTGACTGCACAAAATCTGCAACCGCGTGTACATGTGTCGCCCATCAGCATGAAAGTTGCCGTGCCGCCGTTCCAACACTCACCAATGTTTGGACAATTTGCTTCTTCACAAACAGTACTCAGCTTAAGATTTGCAGCACTTTTTTTGATCCACGAATAACGCTCTCCTCCCGGGAAGGGAACTTTCAACCACGGAGGTTTTTTTGCAGTTATTTTAGTTGTTTCTGTTGGCACGTGAGTCTTTTGATGATGGTTCGCTATTTCGATTAAAGTCTTTAATTAACCCTCACCATTTCACCACACCTGTATAGACTTCACAATTCAAAACCATTCTGCTGATAGTTGGATATCAGTTGTGAAGTTTTGGTACGAAAGTGCTAAATCAAGTGGTAAGAAGAAATATTGAAGGATTCCCTGGCAACTTTATGTGTTAATGATCCTAGTAGGAAACTGAAGACTTAATAACATAATTTGTGACTTCACATTGATAAGACGCCAGATATGATCAGATGCTTTTCCCAGAACAAAACATTTGAAATTTTCTAGTGTGTTAAAAGCTATTTCACTTTTATTTTGCAGTAAATCCGTCAAGCCTGTCACCGGAACTGTTGAAGCACAAAAATCTTTCTGCTGTGATTTTCACAGGATCCTCCAGATTCCACAATAAATGTGGAGAACCGCTTACCTGAATTGTTTCACCTCTTTTTAATTCCACTCCGACTGTCTGCGCTGCACCAGAAAATTCAACCGTTTTCACAATGCCGTTTGCCTCGTCGTCAGGAGCAGGCACAAGAATAAAATCTTCCGGACGTACCATCAGGATGCGGGTTTCTTTACCTATTTCAGCAGGTACGTCCAAAAAACCAAAAGGTGATTTTAATGATGTTTTCTCCCATTCAACCGAAAGATGGTTGGCTTCACCCACAAAAGATGAGGCCCAAAGTGTTTGCGGTTGCTGGTATATTACTTCCGGAGTTCCAGCTTGTACCAGCTTACCTTTGTGCATGAGGAGCACACGCTCAGAAAAAGTTATTGCTTCAACCTGATCATGTGTTACGAGAATTGTTGCCACGCCTTCATGTTTAAGTATTCCCTTAATTTCGCGCCTTAGCTGCAAACGCAATTGATAATCTAAATTACTGAACGGTTCATCCATTAAAATCAGCCTTGGCCGTGGGGCAAGTGCTCTGGCAACAGCGATTCGCTGCTGTTCTCCACCGCTGATTTGATGGGGCATTTTGGATGCAAGGTGCTGTAAATTGACCAACTTCAGCAATTCCACCACCCGTTTCTGTTTCTCACTTCTGGATCCGTTTACACCATAAGCAATGTTTTTTTCTATACTCAAATGCGGAAACAAGGCAAAATCCTGAAAAATCATACCAAATTTTCGACGCTCCGGAGGTAGGATTATTTTTTTTCCTGAGATCTCCCGTTTTTCCAGCAATACTTGTCCCCTACTGGGAACTTCCAGTCCTGCTATCAGCCGCAGCAGAGTAGATTTTCCACAACCGGATGGTCCAAGAATGGAAATGAATTCGTGTTCCTCCAAATGCAGGCTGAAGTCACTGACGGCTTCCAGTTCGCCATAGGATTTGGTAAGATTTCTACATTCAATCATGGTTAAATAAGTTAGTTTTGCGGTGCAGTTTGCCGCAGTTGGCGATTCAGGAAAATTACTGGAAACAAACCGACTAGGACAATAGTTAGGCACCAGAAAGAGGCTTCCTTGAGCAGTTCTTCTGTGGCATAACCGTAAGCCCTGGTTGCAAGTGTACTAAAATTAAAAGGCTGGAGCATAAGTGTCGCGGGCAACTCTTTCATCACATCAACAAAGACCAGCATTCCGGCGGCTAACACGCTGCCTCGAAGCAGCGGCAAATGTACCTGCTTTAAAGTTTGCCAGGTGTTCTTTCCCAAAGATCTACTTGCGTCTTCCATATCGGAAGTGATCCTCCCAAGCCCTGATTCGGCGGTACCGTAAGCCAGGGCAAGAAACCGTACAAGGTAAGCAAAAACCAAAATGAACAAAGTTCCGCTCAGCAGATAACCAGTAGTTATTCCAAATGTTTCCTGCATCCATGCATCCATTGTCCGGTCAAACCAGGTAAAAGGCAAGAGGACACCGAGCGCAACAACCGGTCCCGGGAAAGTATAACCGAGACTTACCAGGCGTGCTGCCCAATGAACTCTGCGGCGCTTGCTGATTCGGGAACCGAAAGCCATTAACAGGCCGATAAATACTCCTAATAATGCGGTTACGCCGGCCAGTAAAATACTGTTTCCGGCATCGCTGAAAAAGCGGTCCAACATCACTCCACGCCAGCTTTCAGTTGCCCACTGAATCAATAAACCTGCAGGCAAAGCAAATCCGAACAGTACTGGAAATATACAAAATAACAAAGCCAGGACGGCACGGATTCCAGAAAGAGGATATCTGGTATGGGAATTTTTTATACTGCTTTGTCCGTGGAAACGCTGTTGTTTTCGCGAGTAGCGTTCCAAAAAAATAAAAAAGCTGATGAACGTCAGTAACGATAAAGAAAGCTGAGCTGCACCCGGTGCATTGTATGCTCCGAACCATGTATGATAAATTCCGGTAGTAAAGGTTTGTACGGCAAATAACTGCATTGTGCCAAAATCTGCCAGGGTTTCCATCATTGCCAGGCTGACACCAACCACAATCGCCGGACGCGCCAATGGCAAGGCAATCATAAAAAAACTGTTACCTGCACTTTTGTCCAGCATCCGGCTGGCCTCCATCAATGTAGCCGATTGTTGAAGAAACGCGGTTCTGGCAAGCAGATAAACGTAAGGAAAGAGTACTAGCGAAAGCATCGTTATTGCGCCTCCAAGTGAGGCAATGGGCGGAAACCAGTAGTCCATGTAATTCTGCCAGCCGAACCACGAACGGAGTTGTTCCTGCACCGGGCCGGAAAATTCCAGCAGTTCCACGTAGACCATCGCGATAATGTATCCGGGAAATGCCAACGGCAGTAACAAAGCCCATTCCATCATCCGACGCCCGGGGAATTCTGTCATTGAAATCAACCACCCCGTACTCACTCCTAAAAGAAGAGTCCCGCTGCCAACACCAAGCATCAGCCAGAATGTGTTTTTTAGATAACCGGGCATAACCGTACTTAATAAATGTCCCCATACATTTTCGCCTCCTGAACCGGCAGTTACGATCAGAGAGAAAAAAGGTAACGCAAACAACAAAGCCAGCGAGAGTGTTAAAAGATTCCAGCTTCCGGAAGAGTGGACGGAAGATTTCATTTTTTTCTGGGAGATGAATTCAAGGTTGAATGGAACGTTTATTGTCTTTGGGAATTTCTATCACAAAGATTTTCTCTGCAACATGAAAAGGCAGAGACGAAGGACCCTCTTTGGATTCAAGTGAGATGGAGCGCATCACTTCCGTTTTTTCAATTACTTTGTGTTGCTTGCCGGGCATCACTTTGTGCTCATGCAGGATCTTCATCAAATCAACTGAATCCTCTAATACCTCTCCAATCATGGCAACCTCAACAGTCATTCCCGGCTGTGCTTCCATGAGAGTGATTGTATTTTCAGGTAATTCGGTTCCGGGCATTGGTGTACCGTGTGGGCAAAATTCGGGTTTACCGAGGAACTCTGCAAGTTTTTCAACTACTATAGGAGTCATTGCGTGTTCCAAAAGGTGAGCGTGCTGATGCACTTCGTACCATGGAATTCCCAGTGTATTGCAAAGAAAATATTCAGAGAGGTTATGACGGTAGGCAATGTCTTCAGCAATACTTTGGCCTTCTTTTGTCAATGCAAGTTCTTTTGTTTTTGTTACATTGACCAATCCATCCCTCTGCATTCTTAAGATTGTTGCATGAACGGTTGGAGGACTTGTGTCCAAACGGTTTGCAAGTGTAACCGCTTTTGCCGGCTCTCCTGCACGGTTCAGTTTGTAGAGTGTCAGCAGATACTCTTCAATAACTTTAGAATGCTCAGTCATAGCACTTTTTAATTGGGGTTTGAGATTAGAATATGCTAACAGCAATGTTTGAGAGTGACAACCTCTATCTTCCGGTAGCCGAGCGGCGGGCTTTCGTTAATGTACAACTGAAAACGGCACAAACCATTTCAGCAGCAGGAACTCACTTAGGCCCGCAATAACAAATTACATGTGAGGTTTGTTCAACTATCATGTAGCGAATTCCTGATTAAAAATTAATGTTCCTGAAGTCTTTGTGCTTAATTGTCAAAATCGACTTCATCAAGTATTTTGATGGCTTTTTTTCGGTGACTGCCGATTTCAGCTAAATTACGCTGATCCTGTTTGAAAACACCTTTCTTGACTCCGTCCTGTCCACCACCGAAACCCTGTACGATTCCTGAATACTGAATTCCGGATTTGACAGGATATTCATGGTTCACCTGTGCATACATGTATTGGGATAGATTCCCTGAAAGAAACTCCAGCAGGTTTACAGCCTCAGCTTTGTTTTTTGCTGCTTTAGTGACTGCGCCTCCGGAGATATTCATGTGGGTACCACGATCACCTTGATTTGGAAAATAAATTCCTACTGATGCGGCCCATGCACGCTGGTCTTCACGCTCCAGCATTTTACCCATGTAATATGTGTTTCCCAACGCAACATCACACTGTCCCTGATAAATGGCTTTGACCTGACCTCGATCGTTTCCGTTAGGTTTTCGTCCCCGATTGTTTTTCAAACCCTGCAGCCAAGTTTTCGCTTTGGCCGCACCATGTTCTGCAATCATTGAAGAAATTAATGCCACATTGTATTTGTGGTATCCGGAACGGGTACAGACACGTTGGTTTTTTCCGGATTCACCCAATGCTTCATAAGTGGATAATTCACCGACTTTGATACGCTCTTTTGAATAATAAATCACACGGGCGCGTGCTGTTAGAGCCGTCCAAAGCCCTTTTGGGTCACGGTAGTTTCCTGGAACATTCTGTTCAATTACATTTGAGTTTATTGGCTGAAATAGTCCAGCATCTGCAATTGCGGTCAAATTTGAAATGTCCACTGTCAGCAGGGCATCGATCGAACCCGGCTGCCGCTTGAGACGCTCCAGAGAGCCTTTTTTGAGATAAACAACATTGGCCTTGATTCCGGTTTCTTCTTCAAATACATCCAGAAAAGGCCGGAGCAAAAATTCCTGCCGCTCCGAAAGAATATTTACTTGTGCAGCCGTGGCAAATTGTGGAAACCACAACAGACTTCCGAGAATGAGGGTTATGATTTTTTTATTGTTAAACATAGTATTTCTTTACAAAAGATTTAAAAATAACCCTGAGCCAGGATGTTGATAAAAAATTTAGTTCTTTGTAAGAGATCTTCCAGCTTGAGCCTTTATCGATTTTCCCCGAAATCCTGCAACTTCGATGAAAGAGAAGGAGGAGTTGGAGTAGGGATTGCCCTGACAAAAATACCAGTATAGTAATTATTGTAAGCACAATAAAATTATTAGTCAACACTAATTTAATTAAAAAGCCTAATTTTTTATTTCACGATAGCAACCAGTAAGTATTTTCGCAATCGATTCAGAAAAGTGTCGATATTAATATATTATGAATTAGAGATTTTCCTGTCCTCAAAATACTGAAGAAGTTTTTCGTTGAAAAGCAGCATGTCACGATAATCAATTGCACCGATGTTGGCAATCCTGAAAGTATCTTGCTTGGCTTTTTTCCCAGGATAGATTGTGATATCGTTTTCATAAAAATAGTCATGCATTTCCATAAAATCGTAGTTTGGGGATTGCGGTTCTACGATTGCCGTCAACAGCTTGGAGTGTTGAGATTTGGGCAGAAAGAGTTCCAGACCGACTTTATCAATACCGTCCAGCAGAGTCTCATAAGCTTTGAAATAGCGTGCAGTCCGTCCAGCCTGTGTCTCTTCAAAAAACTCATCCAGAGCTGCATTAAGAGCATAAACAATCTGCACAGGAGGCGTGAATTGAAATTGTCCGGTTTTTTCAATGTAACTGTGATTTCCCCACAAATTGAGGTAAAGATTCCGAGCCGGTAATTTTGCATTTTTTGCGAGTTTTTCATTATTTGCAATTACAAAACTTGTACCTGCCATGCCTTGAATACACTTGTTTGAAGAAGATATTAAATAATCAATCGGCAGTTCCTGCAAGTCAATGGGCAGTCCTGCATAAGAGGACATGGCATCAACAATTGAATCAACTTCATATTTTTGGCAAAGTTCCAATAGTTCCGGCAGAGGGTTGAGCATTCCAGTAGTTGTTTCGTGATGCACAAAAGCGAAGTGCGTCAGTTCACGGTCCTTCTGAAATATTGATTCAATTTCCGCCACGTCAGGATATTCCCCCCAACCGATTCTGTATGTCCGGTGCGAAATACCATAGGCTTGAATAATCGTTTCTGCGCGCTTGCCATAAGCACCATTATCGAGAATCAGAATTTTGCCGTCCGGAGCTACTACCGAACTCAAGGCTGCTTCAACCCCGGCAGTTCCGGATCCGGCAAAAATGACAGCACTATGCGTCAAATTCCCATTAACCACCTGAACCACTTTTTTTAAAACAGACTGGGTGAGGTCACCAAATTCCTGTTCGCGGGGACAAATGTCCGGAACCATAAGTGCCTGCTTGACACTGTCAGTTGTTGTGGCTGGACCTGGATTGAGAAGGATATTACGTTTCATGAGATAATTAGCTTGGACTGTTGAAATTTTATGGTGAATTCTTCTTTAATAATGTTAAATATTACTAAATTTTTTCGTATCTGTAAAATGCAAATAAACAATTCTTCCGATTGATTAAATCAATAGTAGTAAAATATTTTAAGATAAACAGGACTTACTAGAAAATTATTTTCTTGTTATAGCGGACTTAATCCGGGATCCAGATTCCCAAAAAAGTTGAACCCAGGAATTAAAAAGTAACAACCTTTATACTCGTGATTAATCTCCTTGGAAAATAAACTCAAACAAATGAAGTACAGGGCTTTTGTTATTTTTCAGGAAAACCACTTGCATTTGATTCCATTGGGGTTTTATCCTAATGATATTATTGTAAAATATTATTTTTCAGGAAGCTTACTATTTTTGAAGGAAAAATATTTACTATTGTTTAAATCAATAGATAAGATACAATATTGATATTATACAGATATTGATATTGTTGTTAAAATAAATATTTACTAATGTTTCCGGAGTTTCCGGAAAATAATTTTTCACTCACAAAAAGGAGATCAGAATGAGCATTCAATCAAATTACGTTTACACCCGTGGCTACCGTGGGAAAGTCAAAGGGCTTGTACTGGACTGGAGTGGCACCACTGCAGATGAATACGTACTTGCCCCGGCCGTGGTGTTTGTAGATGTTTTTAAGAAATATAATGTTGAAATCAGCATGGCGGAAGCGAGAGGACCGATGGGGCTACGCAAGGACCTCCACATCCTTGAGTTGACCAAGGTTCCGGAAATTCGTGAGCGCTGGAAAGTGGTATACGGTAAGTATCCAGATCAGAGTGATGTGGATGATATGTTTAAGGATTTTGTCCCAATGCAGCTCGCCTGTCTCAGGAAGTATACCACCCTCCTTCCCCACGTCGCAGAGGTGACTCAAAAATTTCAAAAAGAAGGTATCAAAATTGGGAGTTCTACAGGTTTTGTAAGGAGCATGGTAGACATCCTTGAAGAAGATGCGAAAAAACAGGGGTACACTCCAGATGCATCTGTGGCAGGAGACGAAGTGATTAATGGTGCCAGACCCAAGCCGTTTATGGTTTATCGAAATCTCGATCTGATGAATGTTAACCCAATTCAGTCCGTTGTAAAGGTTGATGATACCGTTTCAGGTGTCGGTGAAGCGCTTGAAGCCGGCTGTTGGGGAGTAGGTATTGCTCGTTACAGCAACTACATGGACATGGATACACTCGAAGAGGCTGGTTCACTTCCTGAAGAAGAAATCCAGCGCAGACTGATTAAAACAAGGGATATCCTGCAAAAAGCTGGCGCACACTATGTTATTGATACTTTTGACCAATTGGTGGATGTTGTTGATGACATTAACCTGCGCCTCTCCAGAGGTGAGCGTCCCTAAAAAGAGTTTGTCCAAATAAAATGTTAAAACCTTCTGAATCGGAAACAGCGTCTCTTGATACTCAAGGTTCGCTGTTTTTACAAATCAGCTATACCCAACTTCGTTCTTTTCATGCAGTTGCGGGTACAGGAGGTTTTACTGCCGCTTCCAAAGTACTCCATGTGGGACAACCCACCATAACTGCACAGGTACGGGCCCTGGAGGAATTTTATGGCGTTGAGCTGTTCCACCGCCGTGGCCGCAGAGTTGAGTTGACTGAAACAGGAATGGAACTCTATGCTGTCACTCAGCGCATGGAGATTTTGGAAAGAGAAGCCCAGAATGTACTTCAGACTGCAGGAGGATTTCAGAGCGGTCATCTCAGGGTTGGAGCCGTTGGACCTTATCATTTGACGGAAATGCTGGCTGTTTTTCATGAACGGTTTCCATATTTGAAAGTCACAGTCACAGTTCGAAATTCAGAAGATATTTTAGAAAACCTGTTAAATTTTGAAGTAGATGTTGCAGTACTTTCACAAACAGAAACCGATTCCAGAATTTTAGCAGTTCCGTTTTGTCAGGAACCCCTGGTTGTTTTTGTACATTCCGGACACCCCTGGGCAAGTCGGGAGACTCTCCGGATCGAAGAGCTGGAAGATCAGGATGTTATTTTACGTGAGCCTGGTTCTACAACACGTCGCGCTTTTGAAAAAGCATTGAAGAAGACTGGAGTTACGATTCGTCCGGTAATGGAAATCGGCAGCAGGGAAGCAGTCTGGATGGCCGTGGCAAGGGGTTTGGGAATCGGAGTAGTCTCGAATCTGGAGTTTATGCCGCATCCGGATTTACGTAAATTAAGTTTTGAAAACGCAGATGTACACACTAATGCTCATGTGGTTTGTCTGCGTGAACGTCGAGATTCCCGTATAATTCACGAATTTTTTCATATTGTGGAAGAGCTACGTCAAACTTGATTCCTGACTGTGTCTTGCGTTATAAACCTTACCGCCAAGATCAACATAAAGCTGTAAAACAGCTCTGCCTTCACTGCGTAGTAATTCAGGCACAATTTTAATTCCCCTACATTCAAGCTGCGAGTTATAATCCGGGGGGGTAGGGCCTTCATCAAAACCGGCTATCTTTTCCACGTCTTCCGGTTCTGCAGATGACAACACCTCACAGACTCCGGACCAGCAGACATTTCCCAGGCACATTGCACACATTTTCCCACTCGTTACCAGTCGGTGTTCCGGGAAGCGTTCCGCACCCAAATCAAAGTGTCCCAACTCTTTTTGCGCCAGCATCAGCGCCATCATTTCTGCATGCGCAGCAGAGCAGTTTTGCCGGACAACTACGTTGACTCCAACCGAAACAAGTTTTCCTGAATCCCTTTCAAAAACAGCAGCTCCAAACGGTCCGCCTGTTTCCTCACGTATGTTACGCTCTGTCAAGGCGAGGACGAAGCGCATTTGTTTTTCATCCTCAGGAATTATTTTTGGATATTCATTTAAAAAAGAATTAATCCAGTCGGGAAGACTAAGGTTCAGTTGGTTCATAATTTTTCAGGTACTGGGTTACGAAGATGTGTTTTTCCGAAAAGTTTGTCCCGCTCATAAAGCAGTTGGGCGGTGATACTGATGGCAATTTCCTGTGGATGATTTCCTCCGAGTGAAAAACCGAGAGGACAAACAAGACGCTCAGTTTGTTCTTCGCTGAGGCCCTCTTTTTTGAGTTCCCGTTTCAAAGTAGCTGCCTTGGAACGGCTGCCGATCACTCCTAAAAACGGCAATTCTTTCCGTGCAAGAAATCGCTGTGCAACGTAAAAATCACTCCTGTGACCCTGTGTCATTATCAGAACGAAAGCTTTTTCGGAGGTTTCTTCAACACTTTCCGGAAGTGATTCTACACAAAGTTTTTTTAGTTTTGGAGTTTCAGGTAATTTGCTCAACCACTCATTCCTGGTGTCAAGGCAAGTCAGTTTACACTCCAGAGTCAACAGCTGCGGTATCAGGGCCTGAGCAACATGGCCGGCTCCAAAAACAATTATTTCCCAGGGATTAGCATGGAATCGCTCAAAAAAGAGTTTGACTGAACCGCCGCAACTCATACCTGCATCACGATTGAGGTTCCATTCTACAAATTTTGTTTGCTCTGCGGGATTGGTTTCTGCTAATAAATCCTGAGCAAATTCCAATGCCTTTGCCTCAACCAGTCCACCTCCAATTGTACCGGAATGCAGGCCTGATGCAGTAATCAGCATCCGTCCGCCTTGAGCACGTGGTGTACTTCCTTTAACCTCAACCAGTGTTGCAGATACAAATGAAGTTCCTTCTTCCAGCAGGGCCTGCATTTTTTTGAGATGATTTTCCATATCTGTTATTTGACTCAAACCAATACTGTTTCAAAAAACAATTGAAAACGGCGGTTCATCAATTGATGAGGATTTTCCGGATATGCTATGTCCGTCAAAAATTTAACTGGTCCGTATTGGGAACTTATTCCAAGATTTTCACTGGATGAGTTCAGTTTGGCGTCCATCCATTCTGTATATCTTGAATTGTAGTCAGCACCTGTCAAGTTTTCCTTTGCCAATTCAAGTACAGATTCTACAGGCATTAACACAGCCGCATCTTCAGTATTCATTTCCTGCAGCAAATTAGCCAGATAATCTTGTGCCTGCTGTCGTGAAGGCAGATGAATTTTTCTGGATTTCCGTTTTCCTTCACCTGTAATGCATAATCCCGTAACTTGTGTGCCTTCCGGGATTATGTCTACTGCAAGAAGAACCAGCACATCTAGAAAATGACGCAGCCAGGCTTTGTCTTTACTTTCGCGCTCACTGAAGAAAATGACATACCGGTTACCGGATTCATCTGTGTACCACCATTCCGTTTCTCCTTGAATTTTGAAGTACATATTTTCACTGTCAGACGGTTCCGGGTTTTCTTTTTGGATATTGACGGCCGGCAAAATTCTATCTGTGCCGGTAAGTCCTTCATTAAATTTTCCCTTCCTGACTGCACCAAAATAAAACTGGCTAAGATTTTTTTGCAGGCTGTTCCAATCAGTTTCGAGTACTGCAGTGAGCTGTTTTTGCCAGTTTTTAAGAATTCGCAGGTGCCGGATCTGCATTGCTTCTCCGAAAATGCCGGTAGGCATTTCTCCCTGCAGTTCCATGCGTTGCACCTGAAGCCGATAAAGCTTCTGCCACTCCGGATTTGATTTCAGCTGTGAACCTTTTGCAGGCACATTCAAGCCCATGTTCCAGACTTTACGGAGCAGTAGCCATTCGCTCAGACGTACTAAAACAAGAGGCTCATCAACTTTTTCACTTACATCTTCTTCATCTTCAGCAATACCCAGCAAATGACTGGCAGTGGACTGCAGCGGAGATTCAAGAAATTTCCGTAGCCTGGAAAATGCAACAGACGAAAGCTGTTTTACTGCTACAGATTCTGTAGTTTTAATACGAAACGCACCTGCTGTTATGGGCAGCATAACTTCAGGAGAAAGCCAGTCCGGGGAAATACGCTGAAATCCGCCGGAAGATCCTGAACTGGAAAATTCCTGATCAAATAACTCCCTCATCCTGAATGCCCGTGCCTGATAAAATGCAGCGGGATCGTAATTTGGGTAATGGGTTTTCGATTCATGATTCTGATTGTTGGCAAAGTCTATTTGTTCCGCAGATAGTTCCGGAAAATACTCTAGAGAATACGGTTTCAGCGGGTGTCGGCTTATCTCGTATTTTGCTTTCAAATATCCACTGTCCAGTTCATCGATTAAAGTTTGAATGATTGAGGAAGTATTGAGCTCATCATCTGTACGGTCGTTGCGTGAAACGTAACTCAGGACAAGATGTTTTCTCGTAGAAACCAGTGTTTCCAAAAACATGTAACGGTCACGCTCTGTCACCGAAACGTCACCTAATCGACGCTCCCGGAGGGCCTGTCCCTCTATAGCTGGATTCAAGTTTACGGGAATGTGTCTTAAATCCAGGTTGTCGCGCCGGTACGGCGTTGGAAACAACCCCTCGCCCATGCCTAACAAAAAAACTGCCTTGAAAGGAATCGGACGCATTGGCTTAAATGATGAGACAGTGACTCCTTCTGCTAAATAATGCCCGCGATGCACAGTTGCAGACTGCTGCTTTTGCTTGAAAAATTCGAAAATAGTGCTGAAACTAAACTGGCGTGGACCGCTCTCATCTCCTAAATCCAAATCACGAAATGCAAGCACATTCCTCAACAAATTCTGGAATGCTTCTTCATCTGCTTCTTCAATTGGCCTGAGGTATGTTTTGAGCAGAGTCTGCAAGTAGCGCCCCCAGTCTTTTCCACACATTTTCCATTTTGGCAAATCCCTGGTATCGGCAATTAAAGAGCGCACTATCAACATAAAACGTGCGGCTTCTGCACTCCATTCTTCTGCTAGATCAACCGGTACAAACTGCTGATCACCATTTGAGAAAATACCGTTTCCTTCTTCTGGAGACACCATTTCGCCCAACGTCAAACGCTTAAAAGCCTGTTCCCAGTGGTAAATGTCATGTTCTAAATGAAGGTAGCCCTGCTCCTCCTGCGACTCCCTGTCGATGCCATAAAAAACATTTAGTTCATCTGCCCATTTTAGCCATTGCTGAATTTGCAACGGCTCACCATATGAATTTTTTCCTGCTGAGACTGTATCGTTAAATTTCTGCAGAAAACAGGGATTGTTGATTAAACTGAAAATATCCCGCCGTGTGTATTCCGTGAAGCATAAACCCAAAAGGGAGTTTGCTGCATCCTCCAAACGGCTTGCGCTTCCACTGATTCCGTCTATCAAGTGGTAGGGTAAATTGTAAATGCTTTCAAATACTTGTTCAATTTCATGTTGATAAAGCTCCATATCATGCACAATAAGCGCACATTCATTTAGCTGCAAATCTGGATCACGGCGAATCCAGTCCCAAATCAAGTTCGCCACTGCTTCCACTTCACGCCTTGGATTTGCGCAGGCGAGAACAACTAAACTTTCATCCTGCTCCAAATTAAGCGGTTCGGCACGACGTGGTTCCCTGAATAAAATATCCTGCTGTAATTGGTTGAGGACATTTTGCTGGGGTTTCTCTGAGTTTTCAGTCTGTTCCGCCGATGAATCTGCATCCGTAAACCATGGTTCAAAACTCCAGGCACTCCATTGATTCAGCAGTTTTATATTTTCACGTCCTGGCCGTCCCCAGGCCTGTAAGAAAGGATTATCCTCCTCATCCTGAAACAACTCACCCATTTCAATTTCTGTCTCGGACAAAACCTCATATTTTTCAAAACGTTGACGCTCTGCTTCCAGGGACCGCCGAGCAGCGGCTTTAGATTCACCAAAACTCTGCACATCCTCCCAAAATTCCATACATGGATTGAGGGTATAGACATGAATATCACGCAGGTTCGCCAGCTTTTCAGTAAGTGCTTTTTGATGAAAGCTGGAAAGATATGAAACACCAAAAATATGCAGAGGTTTTAGTTTATTATTTGAGGATTGAGAAGAAAGATTAGAATTCCGCTGTTTTGATTCACTGCCATAAAGCCGACAAAGCTGCGGTAATGTATAAAGTTCCGGCTGGAATTCTACTGATTCTGATTGACGGGCACTGCGGTTATGACGAGTCACTTTGCCTTCCGGACCAAAAAGTTCGCTCCAGAGTTCCCTCTGCCAGCTTTCTGTTCCGAGAGGACCTTGATCAAACGCATTTCGCCCAGCCAGCCAGTGAGTTAGAATTTCGTCGTTTCGGGAAAGTTCATATTCCATGAACAAATGAGTTAAGCGTCCGGCTAACTGATATAGTCGATGTTCTCCTGCTTCCGGACTTAGTTTTGTTTTTGGTGTAATGTAACTGCGAACCGGCAACCAGAGTGGGTCTGAAGTTTTTAGCTTTTGACGTAATACCTCCAGCAGCAGGCATTGCGTGGTTTCCGATTTAAGTAGGGCGTAAAATCCGCCGCTCAAATTTTTTTGCAGACCCTCGTTGATGGCCTTTTCCAGCGTGATAAAACGCAGGTTTGCGGCAATTCCCTGAAATTGTGCCAGTTTGAGAGAAATCCATTTTTCCAGGCTGAAATTCGGCACCACTATCTCTGCCGAATCAAAAGGATCCCGTTTTTCCAGCTCTTGTGCCAGAGGCACAATTAGACATTCCAGGCGGTTTGAATAGTGAAGGAGAGGCATTTTTAAATGATCAGATACCGATGAACAATGATCAAGCTGCTATGATCAATGAACAGTAAACAAAAATCAAATTGGAGAGAATTAAACCTCAGGCATCAGGTGTGCGGAACACCGGATTAATGATCTCAATCGATGCAGAATCCCGCAAGCGCTTCAGTTCCTTGCTGAGCAGTGCCTGCTGCAAATTTTGACGGAGTTGGGTCCTGACTTTGCCTTTCTGCTCATCTGCATTTTCTGCTGCAAGAGTACGTTTTTTAAAGTGAATCAGATCCGCACGATTTTCATTCAAGCTTAAGCCGAAAGGTTGATTTTGATTTAAATGCAAGCCCACTTTACGGAATTCTGTATTGTCACCCACTCCAGGCAGGAATCTTGTGGTTGCGGTAAAGGCCAAAGTTTCTGTTTTTAGTCCAAGTTTATCTGCAAGCCTTTCAATGTTCTCACCTCCCTCAACTTGAGTCAAAGCGGTTTTTGCTGTTTCAAGGGCCAGTGATCTGGCTTTTTCAAGACGTACTGCAGTTTCGACATCCTCCTTTGCCTTTTCAAAGTCACGTGTGACCGGTTCTTCTGCTTGACTGAGACGGTAGACCACATGTCCCAAAATAGGATTACGTCTCCAGACACCCATTTCTCCAGGTTTCCGACTCAGTAATTCTGTAACAAGTCCTGAAGCGGAACCAAGTCCGGGTATGACCTGAGATTTGTCAAACCACTTTGAGATTTGCACCTCTTTGCTTAATTTCCTGGCTTCCTCAGTAAATGACTCTCCGGCAAGTCCTGAAAGTCTGTCCATGTCTTCATCGAGTCGTTTTTGAGCTCGGCTTTCTGCAAGAATACCCGTTATTTCATCTCGTGCTTCGTCCAAAGATTTTGTAATTTCCTCTTTAAGTTCATCGACTTTAATCAGGTGCAACCCAAATGGAGACTGTACAATATCACTCACTTCTCCTGCAGCCAGGGCAAAAGCAGCGGTTTCAAATGCCGGCACCATTTCTCCGGGCTTAAACCAGCCCAAATCACCGCCATCTGCGGCAGTTCCATCTTCAGAATGCTCTCTTGCCAACTCCTCAAATGACGTTCCAGACTTGATTTGCGTCAACAATTTTTCCAACTGCTGCTGTTTTTCAGAAAGTGTTTCTTTCGGAGAATCCGGAGGAAGTTTCAAAAGAATGTGACGAGCCTTTATTTGCGGAGGAGTAACATAACTCTCAGTATTTTTCTTGAAGTAACGGCGTACTTCACGTTCACGAACCTTGACAATATCTTTGTAGTAATCTGCTGAAAGAGTATAAAACTCAATTTTGAATTGATTCAGAGTCTGGAATTCATCCGGATGTTCCTGATGGTACTTTCTAAGATCCACTTGATTTACAGTGGTTTTGTCGATGAAAATCTGTGGATCAAAAAACACGTACTCCACTTCAATTTCCTCAAAGTCCATGCGGTAAGCTTGTTCTACCTCCCTTGAACTGATCACCAGACCTGCACCAATCAGCTGTTGTTTTTTTGCAAGTAAAAGGTCTGCCCTCAGAGAACCTTCGTATTCATGTCGCACAATCCTGTTTTGACTTAAAACAGTTTCATAAATATCATAATCAAACTGTCCATTTTTTTGGAAATACGACTGCCGGCTGATGAAATCCTGAAGTTCCAGATCTGTGGCTAACAGGTTGAGTTCTGCTGCATCCGCCAGGAGCAGGCGCCGTTCAATGAGTTGGTTAAAAACTTGTTGACGCAGATTCAGCTGTTCTGCAAATTTTTCTGCATTTTCTCCAAACTGTTCCTGGAAGGCACGCATCCGGTTTTGATAAGCTTCACGGTATTCCTTGAGTAAAATTTCCTGATCGTTCACTATGGCCACAACTTCCTTGCGGTCACCAAAAAAACCGCCTACTCCAAACGATAGGACAAAAGTGATGGCAATAACACCCATGAGAAGTTTGAAAAATAAGTTATTTGAATATTCTCTTAATTCCTGAATCATCCGAGCCCTGTTTTTATTTTAGTTCTTAATGTCAGCTTATTAGTAGTATGAATTAACCTCTAATTAGATTAGATTTTAATCATTCTTGCAAGTCAAACTCAGTTTCTCCAAGGAAAATTTCTGAAATAACGTTATTGACTTCAAGGGCCGCAGTGTTATTTTTAGTTCGTTTTCAAACGTGTGTATGATAAAATAATTGTCCCTGGTAACAATCACGATTTCACGACCCATGTAATCAGTCTTCCGCAGTTAGAATTTGCTGAAGCCCTTCAAAACCATTTTTATCGTTTTATGCAAATCGCATGCATGACTTAAAACAGAAAATCCGTACGATTCCCGGCTTTCCGGCACCCGGAATTCTATTCCGGGACATCACAACACTGCTTGCAGATCCGGGAGCTTTTAACAACGTTATAGAGCGCTTTGTTGAGCATTATCAGTCGGAACCCCTTGAATCGCCCAATTTTCACTCTTGTCAATTTTGAGGGAGAATGAAACAGGTTGCATTAAAAACAGGGTTTACTGATTATAAAATCATGTCCTTTGAAACCATTGCCGAGCAAGTCCGGAAATGGCGGGAAGAGGACCGGAGCCTGGTTTTTACCAACGGCTGTTTTGATTTACTGCATGCAGGTCATGTCAGGTATTTGCAAACTGCAGCAGACTTTGGTGACATTTTCATCCTGGGCCTAAATTCTGATACGTCTGTCCGGCAATTAAAAGGCCCAACTCGTCCTATCATGCTGCAGGCAGATCGTGCGTTTTTGCTTAGTGCACTGGAAGCAATCGACTGTGTTGTGATTTTTGATGAAGAAACTCCAGCACGATTAATCGAAACAGTGATTCCGAATGTTTTAGTAAAGGGAGGTGACTATATCGCAGAGGAAATCGTCGGATATGACACTGTTACAAAAAATGGAGGCAGGGTGGAAATAGTTCCCTTTTTAGAAGGTAAATCGACATCCGGCATGATCAACTTAATAATGGAGAACACATGATTGTTGTTACGGGCGGAGCCGGATTTATCGGCAGTAATATTGTCAAGGGACTGAATGATGCCGGAGAAGAAGATATTCTGGTAGTCGACAATTTGAGTAACGCGGAAAAGCACCTCAACTTGAACAGCTTGTCGATTGCAGATTATCTGGATAAAGATGATTATTTGAACAGCCTCAACAAGCTTCAGAACGTCAGTGCAATTTTTCATCAGGGTGCCTGTTCATCTACAACAGAGCAGGACGGCAAATACATGATGTCCAACAATTACGAATATTCCAAAACGCTGCTAAACCATTGCCTTAAAAACAAAATTGATTTTCTTTATGCTTCCAGCGCCGCAGTTTACGGCAATGGAGAAAAAGGATTCGTAGAGGAACGTGAATCTGAGTACCCGCTGAATGTTTATGGTTTTTCCAAATTTGCCTTTGATAATTATGTCCGGCTCATTCTGCCAAAAGCCGAAAGCCAGGTGATGGGGCTGCGTTATTTTAACGTTTATGGTCCTCAGGAAAATCACAAGGGCCGAATGGCATCAGTCGCTTTCCATCTTTTTCATCAGCTTCAGGAAACAGGAAAAATGAAGCTTTTTGAGGGTAGCGGAAATTTCCGACGTGACTTTATTCATGTTGCAGACACAGTGAAAATCAATCTCCATTTTTACGAATCCAAATCCAGTGGTATTTTCAATACCGGCACCGGAAAAGCCCGGAGTTTTGAGGATATTGCTACTACTCTGCAACGCCTGCACGGCGGCGGTGAACTTGAGACTATTCCCTTTCCGGAGGATCTTCGGGGTAAATATCAGGAGTTCACGGAGGCCGGACTGAATAAATTACGTAGTGCGGGTTATACAGAGGAATTTATTTCCCTGGAAGAAGGTGTTGGTAAATATTACGAACAGCTTTCTGCCACCGATGGAAGGTATATTTGAAAGTACCCACAAAAAAATCGTCCAGCAAAGTTCCCAACTCCGAATTTCCAGAGTTCGCCACAACAGAACTGCCAGGCTTTCTTTTTGTTGATCACATTGCAATTGCAGTTTGTGCCGGAGAGCTGGAAGCACAGCTGAAAATGTACCTGCTGATGGGCTTCAGAGAACTGCACCGTGAAGAAATGGGCGGTACGGATCAGGTACGGGAAGTTCTGCTTCAAATTGGAGAAAGCCAAAATTTGATCCAGTTACTGGAACCACTGTCTGCAGAGTCTCCGGTACAAAAACAAATTGACCGTAACGGAGGGCGCGGCGGATTGGCACATGTTGGGTTTCGGGTGAAAAGCGCACAGGCAGCTTTTGACTTTCTCAAAGCACAGGGTTTCCGGATTGTAGATGATGCCCCACGTCCCGGTTCTCGGGGCACCACCGTCTTTTTTATTCACCCCAAATCTCATCAGGATGCACCTTTTGGGGTCCTCTATGAAATAGTCGAAGATCCAAATTAAATTAACAATGAGTTCTGAAAAACAAAGAGTATTGGTTGTCGGAGGTGCAGGATACATTGGTTCGCATGTGGTCAAAGCACTGCGTGATGCAGGAAAATCACCAGTCGTTTTTGATAACATGAGCAGCGGACTACAGGAAAATCTGTTGCGTGGAATTCCTTTCTTCAAAGGCGACACGCTGTTTCCGGAACAATTAGCTTCTGCCATGAAAGGAGTGGATTCGATCATCCACATGGCAGCTTTA
>JGI24923J38494_100165_pt1 | contig 32686 bp, 31 predicted proteins | sample LinPFosplate11_FD_38494 | JGI IMG/M metagenome (IMG submission 38494) | reverse complement strand
TGCAGGTCGACTCTAGAGGATCCCACCCACACCTCGCAGTCTAGCCTACATTGCCTCACCAGGTACTCTTCTCTCTGGAGCACAAGATCAGATTACTAATAATATTATGTGTGTATGGTTAGAAAGATATAAACTCACACACCGCAAGGAACCCTATTTTCTCTGTGGATTAGCCAATATCGATATCTTTACCGGAGATTCCAATTTATATGAATTTCGGCAAGATGATACACATCATTCCACTAGCTTTGATGAATTGTCCAAATTTTATAGCATTTATCAACCCAGCGAACTCATCTTTATCTATAACGGCTATGAAGATAAAGAAATAGATGATATTCTACGTTTTTGTTGTATTCATGTCCCCGCAATCCATAAGATTTCTCTCCAAAATGAGGAAACACCCTTCTATACCGAAGCCACCAACTGCGAAAAACAAACCTATCAAGAGACTCTTTTAAAGCAATTCTACCCGATTGTCGATTATGATTATTTCATAGATTCTCTCCATTTAGGATACCACCCTCTGGCCACCCAAACCTTTTGCTTCCTATTAGAATTCGTAAAACAACATAATCCTGATCTTATCCGTCATATCCCCGAACCCTACATTGATAATATTAATAATAATCTACTTCTAGCCAATCACTCTCTCCAACAACTCAACATCTTAGGAAATGGACAATACCGAGGACAATACTCATCTGTCTGTAGTCTCCTCAATAAATGCAAGACGTCAATGGGTAAGCGCTTCTTCAAAAAGATGTTACTACACCCCACCTGCGATGTTGACTATTTAAATAAAGAATACGCTATCACCGATTATTGTATTCAGAATTTTGAACGCCTGCAACACCTACGTCAAGATTTCTGTCGCATTCGTGATCTTGAGAAAATATATCGCCGTATTATCTTAAAAATGATTACACCCTGCGAAATAACCTGTTTAAAAGAGAATCTCACGCTCATTCTCTCCATATATAGAGAGATAAGGGGGGATGAGGTCTTGATGGAATACCTGAATAATTATATTGCAGAGGACCTTGAAGAAGCAGGAAACGCGCTTATTGACTTTTTTAATAATACCTTTGACTTATCTATAGCTGAAACCATTAATGCTCTTCCTCTCGCTGAAAACTGTTTTAAAAGGGGATATTCAAAAGAAGTTGATGAATCCGACCAACAATATAGTGAAAGCAAGGATAAAATCGGGGCAATCCGTGGATATTTAAATAATGTGTTGGCGCGGGCAGAAAAGAGAAAATCCAAAACGTCCTATGTGACTATCAATATCACTGAAAAAAATATCTATAGTACTATCTGCACTCAGCGCCGGGCTGGTCTCTTAAAAAGTAAACTCAAAAAGGGAGAGACGACATTAGACTATGATTCGTCATTTAATGGAGAGAAGCGGGATCTCGTCTTCTCTCACAAACATGGTGATATCGCCTTCAATACAGCTTCAAAGAAGAACTATAAACGCATAGATAGCATCCAAATGACTAGTATAGCATCCAATATTACTAGGGGATACCACAAATTAAAAGATGACCTAAAAAATGAATATGCTGATGTATTATTGAAACTACAGGATTATGGGGAGCATCTTAAGAAAGTAGTCCAGTTCATTACTCGCCTGGATACTGTGTTGACGAAGGCATACATTGCGAAAACATATAATTACTGCCGTCCTGAAATTGATACCCAGAGAGAAAAGGGGTATCTAGAGGCTACACAGATAAGACACTGTTTAATTGAACAATTACAATCTGATGAAGTATATGTCCCTAACGATGTTTCTCTCGGGGATACGATTGACGGTATCCTATTATTTGGAACAAATGCAGTAGGTAAGTCGAGCCTGATGCGATCTATAGGTATAGCCGTGATCTTAGCGCAAAGCGGACTATTTGTGCCTTGCAAAGCTTTTGTCTTCAAACCCTATAAAAGTTTATTCACAAGAATTTTAGGCAATGATAATATCTTTAAGGGTTTGAGTACTTTTGCTGTGGAGATCTGTGAATTGCGTACTATCCTGAATTTAGCAGATGAAAATAGTTTGATTTTAGGCGATGAATTATGTTCGGGTACAGAAACGACTTCTGCGTTGAAGATATTTGGTGCAGGGTTAATTTCATTACACGAGAGAAAGTCCTCTTTTATCTTTACAACCCACTTTCATGAGATCCGATCGATGGAATCAATAACATCACTGGAGAGAATGGTGTTGCGTCATATGTCGGTGAGATATGATATGGAGAAGGATGAATTGGTTTATGCACGCACCTTAAAAGAGGGAGCAGGGGAGCATGTATATGGATTAGAAGTATGCAAATATTTTAAATTACCCGAGAATTTTATGAATTTAGCAAATTCATTATCAATCCCTAATGAACTGGTCTCTCTACTTTCACGAACCCCTTCCCATTATAATACCCAAAAAATAAAAGGTGGGCTATGTGAAAAGTGTGGACAGAGAGAAGCTGTCGATATCCATCATTTAATACATCAAAAAAACGCAGATGAAAACGGATTTATTGATCATATTCATAAAAATCATAAAGCTAATTTAATGAATCTCTGTAAAATATGTCATCAAGAAATTCATCAAGAAGGAACACAACATCGTAGAGTTAAAACTACGACTGGTATGCAATTAATGGCTACAACATAATATAAATATAATATAAATGGCTAAGGATTTTCTCTCGGATTCCATAAAATTTGCTTCTAATCACTGGATCGATATTAGTTTAGCGATATTAGGAATATTTATAATTACCGTATACATTGTGGTTAATAACATCAATCTTAAACCACCAGACCATTTTGGAAAAAGTAAAGTATTTATTATTGAACCTCTGGCAAATAAAAAAATAGATGCGATCAATACCAATGATATTTTCCGCAATGGTTTTTGCAAGAGTCACAATGGGTCACAGTCTTTAGACGAAAGTTGTCGTAAATTAACAAAAAAAAGTTGTAATGCAGTTAAATGCTGTGTTTATGCGCATCAAAAGGGATCAGGTAAATGGGGATGCGTTGCGGGAGAAAATGGCGGACCAGTTTTCAAATCGGATAAAAAGGGAGTTCCGTATACCTATGATACTTGGTATTATTTAGGTAAAAAATATCCTCTTAAAAATTGATTTATAAACATTAAAAATATAAATAATATAACATATGATAATTCCTATTAAGTGCTTTACGTGCGGAAAAGTATTGGCGGACAAATATCAATTCTATATTCGAAAGGTGAGAGAATTAAAGTTAAAAAGAGGTTTAGATGAAGAAAAAGTTGTATATTTAACAAAAGATAATATTGGAAAAACTCCTGAAGGTGAAGTCATGGATGAATTAGGTTTAATAAAAATATGTTGCCGTAGACATATTTTATCACATGTTGATATTGAATAATTTCTCAGAGATATATATAGAATGGTAAAAAGAACTAAAAAACATCGCGGAGGACGAAGACATACAAGAAAAAGAGGCGGACGTCGCGCTCAACGTGGCGGTGCGTGTGGATGTCCAAAAGTGCGTAATACTAATCCATTACCACCAGCGCCATGGGAACCGCCAGGAGGAATGTTTCAGCCCGGTAAAGTCAATGGATTAACCGGTGGTTATTATTATGGTGTAAATGTCGATCAATCTCTTCCAGACCCAGCTTCTCTCACAAATTTGGGGCAGGCAGGGGGTAACCGCAGGCGTAGAAAGAGAAAATGTGGCGGTCGTCGTGTTGTAAAAAGAGGAGGTCGTAAAACGAGAGGTGGGCGCCGCATTAGAAGAGGAGGACGCCGCACTCGTCGCGGCGGCAAACGCAGTCGGCGCCATCGTAGAGGAGGTAACAAAAAAAGATCGAGACGTCGTGGGGGTCGCCGTAGAAGAGGAGGACGCCGCGGACAACGTGGGGGAGGTATTATTATGAAGGCTATTCAAGCGATTGTTCCTCAAGATATATTAGATGTAGGGTATGGTGGAGGGCAAACCGTCCAAAATCTCTATGCAGGATATGTGGGCGCTCAACCTTATCCATCACCAAAACCCACCAAACAACCCATTGATTACAAGTATAAGATTTTACAGGATGAACAGCCCATCGATGTCCCCAAAGCTTACTTAGCGGCATCTAACAAGGTAAATACCGCAACCACACCTTGCGCGCAAGAAGATTACGCCTTAACGAGCGGGTCGTATAAAGCAGGCTCAGGCGCACCGTGCCCCCCCAAAGGTGACGGAGGAGATGGTGGCGACGGCGATGGAGATGATGGTGGAGATCCTTCCACGCCAAACAAGATTGGCTCGATAAATATACCTAAAGGTAGCGGAAATACGATACTTGCCGATGGCTCCTTAGATGGAAAAATAAGTAAGTAAATAAATTATAAAATTCTATATTTATAATATAGATGGAACTTCCCAAACTTATAAAATCGTTATGCACTCCTGCTTTAGTTTATTTAGCTATGTCTGTAATAAGTTTTTTAACAATATTATTTCAGAATTTACGTGAACCTAATGCGTATCAAGTCGGCATTTATAAAATCCCCACCCAAAACCATAATTTCATATTTTTCTTAATGAAAGCTCTTTATATTATAGGGTGGACATGGTTATTAAATCATTTATGTAAGCGAGGATATAAGGGTATTTCATGGTTTTTATTATTATTACCTTTTATTGGCTTTTTTGTATTGATTGGGGCCGCGATCGTGGTAGGGAGTTCAAAAAAATAAATCTATATAAGTGTTTCTACAAGAAAGATAAATAATCCTATAGGGTTATTTATGTTTTAAAAAAAAATGCTTTATCTATAATATAATGGATTATCCATGGGAAATTATTAATATATATTTTAAAGAAAATCCAGAATTTTTGGTAAAACATCATTTGCAATCGTATAACTATTTTTTTGATACACAATTACCTCAATTATTTAAGGAGAATAATCCTATACGGTTGCGACAAGAGCAAGATCCACGAACAAAAGAATATAAATATGAATGTAATCTGTATTTGGGAGGCATAGAAGGAAATAAAATTTATTACGGGAAACCTGTTATTTATGATTCAGATGATCGTGTTCATTTTATGTATCCTAATGAGGCGCGATTACGCAATATGACGTATGGATTTTCTATTCATTATGATGTAGATATTAAATTTATATTTACAAAAGAGAATGGGGAGAGAGTAGAAAGCGAAACCATATTGGAGAAGATTTATCTAGGGCGATTCCCAATTATGTTACAATCTAATTTATGTATTTTACATGGATTAGTGCCTAATGTTCGTTTTACGATGGGAGAATGCAAGAATGATCCTGGTGGTTATTTTATTATTGATGGGAAAGAAAAAGTTATTATTTGTCAGGAAAAATTTGCAGATAATACACTTTATATTCGTGATAAGGTAAGTGATAAATATAGTCATTCAGCTGAAATTCGTTCGGTTTCCGAAGATGCCTCAAAACCTATACGAACATTGGCTGTGCGCATGGTAACCCCTACCGCGAGTTATACCAATAATCAAATTGTCGTGAATATTCCTAATGTGCGTAAGCCAGTACCCTTATTTATCGTAATGCGTGCATTAGGTATTATTTCAGATAAAGAAATTATTGAATATTGCTTATTAGAGATTGAAGAAAATGATTTTTATGTAGATTTATTACGACCTTGTATTCATGACGCAGGTTATATTTTTACACAAGAAGCAGCCTTAAATTATATTAGATTATTAACAAAGGGCAAGACGATTAATCATGCATTAGAAATATTAATGATTTATTTCTTACCGCACATTGGGGAGTTAAATTTTAAACAAAAAGCCTTTTTTCTCGGTTATATGGTGAAACGTATGTTACAGGTATTTACAAAGGAGGCACGCCCCACCGATAGAGATAGATATCAATATAAACGTGTAGAAGTCTCTGGGATGTTAATTTATCAATTATTCCGTGAGTATTATAATTTGCAATTAAAAGCAATCTATAAAAAGATAGATAAAGAATATTTCTACCATAAACCGACTTACAAACATGAGAAATTTGTTCATTTGACGTCTCCTGATAATGTTCAATTAATTTTTGGAGAACGAATCGTCGAAAATGGTTTTAAAAAGGCTTTTAAGGGGAATTGGGGCGCTCAAGCCCATACAAAGCGTTTAGGTGTGGTTCAAGATCTGAACCGCTTATCCTTTTTCGGTTTTATAAGTCATCTTCGTAAGGTTAATTTATATTTATCGGCAGATAGTGCTAAGATTATAGGACCCCGTTTGTTAAATGGGACGCAGTGGGGAACCATCTGTCCTATACATACGCCTGATGGAGCAAATGTGGGGTTACACAAGCATCTAGCCATGTCTACTCACATTACAACAGGATGCTCGGGTTATCCTCTTATTCACTGGCTTAGAGACAACGGCATAAAAATCTTGGAAGAATGCTCATTTCATTTTTTATCAAGAACAACTAAAATATTTGTGAATGGCGCATGGATAGGAGTGCATCGCGGTCCTCAATTATTAATTGAAAAAATGAGATTATATCGTCGTAATGGTTTATTACCTCTTTATTGGAGTTTTTTTTGGAATCAAGAAGCGAGAGAAATTATATGTTGGACAGATGCAGGGAGACTATCGCGCCCCCTATTTTTTATTCAAAACAACAAGGTGAGTTATGATACAGATCGTATTAAAGGAAAATTAGAGGATAAAACCTTGACGTGGAACGCTTGCGTAATTGGTTTTGGAGAGAAAAAAAATAAAATCTCTATCGACGAATGTGTAATATATGATCCACACGATTTATTGGGTAGCGCAGCTGATGACCAAGTACTAACGAATGATAGCGCTATCATTGAATATATTGATACAGAAGAAGAAGGAGGGGCATTAATCTCAAAGATGGATATTACCCCTTTGACGACACATGTAGAAATACATCCTTCTCTCATTTTGGGTATAATGGCCAATCAGATTGTTTTTCCGGAAAATAATCCCTATCCACGTGATTTATTCTCCTGTGGGCAAAGTAAACAAGCTGTTTCATTGTTTCATACAAATTATCAAAATCGCATTGATAAAATGTCTGTAGTCTTAAATTACGGACAAATCCCTATCGTCAAGAGCCGTTATCTTAAAATCGTGACAAATGAAGAACATCCCTATGGAGAGAACGCAATTGTGGCTATTGCCTGTTATACTGGATTTAATGTAGAAGATGCTGTGATTTTCAATAAAGGGTCTATAGATAGGGGGATTTTTAGAACTACCTATTTCTCGATGTATGAATCTTACGAAGAAAGCAGTAAAGTTGGCGGAACAGTCGTCGATAGTAAATTTTGCAATGTAGAAAATGAGAATATTGTAGGACTCAAACCTGGATTTGATTATAGTCATTTGGATGAATTTGGGCTTATCAAGGAAAATACACCCGTAACGGATAAGACGATTATTATTGGGAAATGTATGAATAGTTTAACGAGTGTATCAACTTCTATTGATATGTCTATGGGACCGAAACGGGGACAATTAGGAGTGGCGGATAAATCTTTTTTAACAGAAGGCGAAGAGGGATTTCGTTTGGCGAAAGTGCGTATTCGGGAAGAGAGAATACCAGCAATGGGGGATAAATTTAGTAGTCGGGTGGGGCAAAAGGGCACTATCGGATTGATACTGGATGAAGCTGATATGCCTTTTACAGCGGATGGTATACGCCCAGATATTATTGTGAATCCCCACGCCATGCCTTCGCGGATGACTATTGGACAGCTGATTGAGTGTTTAATGGCAAAAGCATGTGTGTTATACGGAGGATTTGGTGATTGTACAGCATGGGTGAATAAGGGACCGAAAGATAAAATATTTGGAGAGATGTTGACCAAAGTTGGATACCATTCGAGCGGTAGTCAGATATTGTATAATGGTGCGACAGGAGAACAATTAGAAGCAAGTATTTATATAGGACCGACATATTATATGCGTTTAAAGCACATGGTCAAAGATAAAATCAATTATAGGGCGCGAGGTCCGCGAGCAGCATTAACGCGCCAAACGATTGGTGGACGGGCGAAGGGAGGAGGTTTGAGGATAGGAGAGATGGATCGTGATGTCTTGATTGGACATGGAATGAGCCGATTTTTGAATCAGTCATTTTTGGAACGTGGTGACGAGTATTTTATGGCTATTTGCAACAAGACTGGTATGATTGCTGTTTATAATGAAAATAAAGATATTTTCCTCAGCCCGATGCTAGATGGACCCTTACAATTTGTGAGAAATGTGAATAATGAACTGAATATTGTGAATATAAGCCGTTTTGGGAGAGACTTTAGTATAGTGCGGGTCCCTTATGCATTTAAATTATTGTATCAAGAGCTTCAAGCGATGAATATCCAAATGAGATTGATAACAGAAGACAATATTGATCAATTAGAATCTCTACAAAAAAGTAATACATTATCAAAGTTAACGGGTTGGAAAGATGCTACATTTGAGGATCTTGGGCGCCAGAATATTAAAAAATTGCGCAGGTTTAAAACGCGGCGTCCCATACCTCGGGGAACAATTCTCCCTCCTTCTGAAGCAGAAACAACAGAGCCGTCGCCCTTTTTTAAGCCGCCTCCAGGATATACTGGTTTCGGTCCAGTCGGGATACCTGCCGTTCACCCTTTCGCAGCACCACATGTAGCGCCTTTTACACCTTTAGATATTAAACAAAAACCATTAACAGAAATATCTGATAGTGATGAAAGTGCCCAGTATCAACCCTTATCCGGTGTGGATAGCGATGAAGGAAGCGGTCCTGCATATATTCCACTCACACCACCATTATCGACTACACCAGATAGTGATAGCGGTCCTGCATATATTCCACTCACACCACCATTATCGACTACACCAGATAGTGATAGCGGTCCTGCTTATGTACCCGCTACGCCGTCTCCGCCCCCTATACCTGAACCCGAGAAATCTCAGGAGACATCAAAACCGGAAGTAGTATCTACGCAAGAAGAATCTAAAAAACCATCTGAAGAAGCTAAGGGAAATAGTAGTTTACTAACAACAATCACTCCAGAAAAAACGAGTTCGGAAGAACAAAGCGGCGGAGGACAAATTAAAAAAATAAATTGATTAAAAGGTTTTGTTATTAATTAATATAAATGAGCACGAATATATCACAATTGTATACTTCGCGAGTAATTTTATTGAATTTATTAAAACGGAGAGGTTTTAATATTGATGATTATAATAATTTTAATTTTAACGACATCCGAATAATGTATACGAATAAGCAGTTGGATATGCTTTTGGCGAACCCAACAACAAAGAAAAAAGTTTATGTGAAATATCATTTGGGCACAAAGTTAAGGCATAATTATATTCATGATTATATTGATGACTTATTTAATTTAGAAGAAATTTTAGAACCAAAGGATGATTTAATCATTATTTCGAAAGATAAGGTAAATGATTCCCAAACAAAATTGATGCGAACGCTTTTTGTAAAAGATAACATTTTCTTTACAATTTTTAACTTGAAACAGCTTCAATTCAATATTTTGGAACATACTTTAGTCCCTCCGCATACTATTTTAAATAATACAGATGTGGAAGAAATAAAAAAAAAATTTAACATTAACAATGATAAACAATTTCCCGAGATATCCCGCTTTGATCGTGTAGCGATGGCCCTTGGTCTTCGTCCGGGACAAGTTTGTATGATTTTACGCCCTAGCAAAACAGCAATAGAAACAAAATATTATCGTCTATGTAAATAATATATGGAAAAAGCAAATAAATATAAGGAATCATTACAAGAATTAAACAATGTTTTTTATTTAATTCTAGAAAGATATAAGACAGAATATCCTTTAAAGGAAGCATATCCTACAGAAGAGAATAAAAGTTTATATGCCGATAGTAAAGCGCAATTAGAAAATACATATAAGGACTTATTTGTTTTAGAAAATAATGTTGATGCTGACATTACAAATATTAGTGACGGATCGCAAGGTCATAACGATGATATTCAAAATTTAAAAAGTCGTTACGACAAAGATAGTGCAGTCTTAAATAAACTTAAGAGTAGTGATTTAGCTTCGTATCCTTTACAACGTCAATTTGCGAAAAAGCGTTTTTATAACTATTTTGATTGGATTTATTATAGTATTGGTGCTCTTCTTATTGTTTATTTAATATGGACTGGAAGAAATAGTGTTGCAGGCATTAAAGATATTCCTATAGCAACACCTGTATTTTCACCTGCAAATGCGAAATATCTACCAACAGCGATAGCCACCTTTGTGATATCGCCAAAGGTAGCCCAAATAGGCACCGCCTCGGCTGCCCTTTTTGCCGGTATTATTGCATATTATTATAGTTAATAATAAACTATCATTTTTAAAATACATTTTCTATAACTAGAATATAGAGATGGCTTCCTTAAACCAAACAGATCCTATGCTTGATATATTATTAAATCAAGGAAAAAAATATTTAGCGTTACAAGAAGATTATGAACATTTAGAAGAACCTCATTTAAAATTAATAGAACAAACAACAGGAAAAAATCTTGGGTCAATTATTGAATCTTTAGTCAGTTCTAGTGGGATCAGAAAATTTACAAAATTAGAAAATAAATTTAATGGTTTATTAAAACAATACCAATCAGCGTCTGAAGAGAATTTGAAAAGTGTCTCTTCGGGAAGTAAACGGGCTTCATCGTCTCAATTGAATGAGATCAAGGACATTAATAATAAGTTATTAGAGGTATTAGAGGAAATGGAGGATGTCATTACGGGCAGCGGGGCGGACACCTCATCTACTGGTTCTAATTTGGCTAATAAGAGAAGGAATATTCATTCAGCAAGCAAAAATTTAATGGCTTCGCAAAGAAAATATAAGGCGGATAAAATTAAACTTGTATCCTTATCGGGCGAAGATGCAGATGGTAAAATCCGTACAAAATCTGCTTATTATAACTATTTGGTTTGGTTGATTGTGGCTATCACACTCAGCGCTTTTGCTTTAAGACATGTATTTAAACGTTAGAAAAATACTTTTTTATCTTTATATATTAGATAAAATGGTTTTTCAATTTCTGAGTTCTTTTATAAATGACGATGAAGAAAAAAGCAAAAGTGTGCAAGGTATGCCTCCACTGGTAGGAACGCAACAGGGGCAACTATATTTAGCGGGACGCCGTCAGGTCACAAATCAATTAAAGCCAAGTTTAAGATTGATAGAAAGTTTTAGTATAGATACGAGTCTTGTCGCATCATCTGGGGCAAATGGCCAGAGTTCATGTAATAATGTCGGTTCAGTCAATTGTAAAGGATCAAAGTATAATGCTAAGGGAGTGGAGATTGGTTACTCGGAGTGTTCTCCTAATTATGCCTATTGTCCTCCAGATACTTTAGCAGGAAGTCTTCTTTATCAAAAAGATGATAATCCTTCAGAGGTGGGTGCTTTAAAAAGTAAGTTTGACTCTCTTTTATCCCAGTATGGAACAGCATATAAAAATTACAATGAAAATCTGAATAGATATGTTAATTTCCAAGATTCAAAATATGCGGGAAAAAATATTACAACGCCAACAGGGAATCGCTATTATGTAAATGAATTTGGGTTTGCGCGATATTATACACCGACGGTGTGGAATAGTCGTCCGGACTCTTGTCGGGGAGGAACACTGCCCGTCTCTTCGAATAACCTTGATAATTTAGGAATTGCCCAGACTTCTTCAATGTCGATGGGTCAGCCTTGCGGATATGCAACGAATAATGTTATTATTCCACAGCTTCAAGGACCAGAGCCTCCTGCGACTTGTTCTATTTATCAAGCTATGGGAGGTTGCCCCTCGGGATATAATTCCAAAGTCAAATCAACAGTATGTAAGTTTAATCCATGTTCTACTGGAGATTGTTGTACAAAATATCCTACTTGTTCGGCCACGTTTACATGCCCACAAAATATGGTTCGTCGCTCGGGAACGATACCGTGTCCAAGTGGGAAGTGTGATGAGAATACTTGCTGCATTCCACGGGCTAGATGTTCAAGTTTTAACTGCGATACAAAGCATCATCGTTCAACATCAGGTAATACATTTTGTGATGGTTCTGTGTGTCTTTCAAAGGAGTGTTGCGCGCCCAATCCAATATGCAGTAGTTATGGCTGTCCAACGAACTACGTCAAAAAGGGAAATCCTGGGGATATTACGTGTTTAACATCGAGTAGCAATGAAACAGGTGGCTGCACAACAGGCGAATGTTGTAATGAGTTACCTGCCCGCACCCCGTGCCCCGCGTGTCCCCAGATGAAGGGTTCATCTTCCTTAAGTACCCAACAAGCCCAGTGTGGCGCTTATGGGTCTTGTTGTTCATTTGAGCAACACACGCTTGGCAACGAATGTAATCGAAATAACTCTGTATCCTCATATTGTCCAAAGGGTCCCTGCAGAAGCTAACTTATTTAGGTAAATGAATATGAAATCTATAATATATAAATAAAATCTAGATTTATTTATATAATATGTCTGTAAAGCCACGCTGCTCAAATGCAACATTTGCACAAGTTGCAAAATTAAGAGGAATAAGCACTAAAGAGGCGAATTTATACATAGATACCTTAGATTGTAGTCTGGGTCCTGATAATCCGCGAGCATACATTACCAAAACTGGTGAGTTGAAACGTTACCCAGGGGATATCAAGGCAAAACAAGGGGAGACGGGGACATGTCCTATTACATTAAGACCAATTGATACTGATACTTGGAAAACTTTTGCAATTGGACAACAAATGTCGAAACAAAGTTTTTGTCGTTTAGCAACTGTTGATATGCCCAACAAAAAATTATTGGTAACGTTGGGAAATCAACTCATTGATACGGCAACGGAGTTATATACAAAGATAAAGGATATGGAAAAACAGAATAGCTTTTATAAGACATCCCGTTCAGAAGAGGCAGTAAAACTGAAAAAACAAATTAAGGCATATAAATATTTTCTTCAAAAAATTCAAGTACTGCAAGCTGAAAGGCCATTGAGCACTTTAGGAGGTCAAGTTGAAGATTCAAAATTATTAAGTAGATCGGGATACTACCAATATATAGTATGGGCAGCTTTAGCAGCAATATGTTTTTCAACAGCAGGTATTGTTCATTTATTAAAAAAAAAATAACAAAGTATAATATTTTTTTAATACAATATATTATACAATGACTTCTCAGACAAATGGCACAAATTCAAATAACACAGGCTCGAATGGATCAAGTTCTGCATCCAATTTAATAAATAGTATTAAAGAATTGCAGAATCTTGAGGAATACTTATTTTCGAAGCTTGAAGAAATAAACAGTCAAGAAACTACAAATGTGACGGAGCAAAATGATGTCATCGAGCATATTAACGAGTTGACTGATTTAAGAAACGGTTTATATAAAGAATTAAGGGATATCTATATTGATTTAGATAAAAATTCTCAAATTGAGCGAGGCGCTTTGACGGATCAGTTGGCTACTGCGGAAATTGTTGAGGAGCAATTGAACAGATTAAAACAGGATTCACAAAATTTAGTGGATGCGAAGGTCAATAAATTACGGATGGTTCAGATAGGGCAATATGAATATTTACGTTATTCGTCGCACCGGGATGCGATGAAAATTATTGCTTTTACGAGTTTATGGATATTGGGTGTGTCTTTATTGATGAAACACAAATTTCTCTCCAAAACTATTGGAGCAGTTATGCTCACATTGATCGTTGCCGCTGGTGGAATTTTCTTGATTATTAAAGTTATGGATATATTGTCCCGTGATAACATGAACTACAATCAAGTTGGATTCCCATCGCCGGTGCATACTTCCGATGGCGGAGGTGAAACAGTGGTACAGCATGATCTTAACTTCTTTAAACAGTTATGGCGAGGAGGAGAATCCGCTGCAGATCGCTCTTATAATCAGATGCTTTCTACAGCTGGTAAGTTGGAGAAGACTGTTAAAAAAGCAGCCGACGATGTCACGGGGACTGCGAATGGAAATGGCGGAAATGGAAATGGAAATGGAAATGGAAATGGAACATCAACCGAAAGCTTCAGCGTTGTACGGCCAGCCCCTCCTCAGAGTGGACAAGCCTATGCACCTTTTAATTAATAAGTATATATAAGAGATATGCATCCCATTATATATACATACCAGTCTATTTTCAAACGGAAAATAGAAAGGTCCGAATTTTTAGCATTTAAAAGATTATTTGGTAGAAATAAAGACCCGGAATATATTAAAAAATGTATCATCACATTCAAAAAAAATGAGGATAAATTGAAGAAAATGTTATGGAAACAAAAAATGTTTAAATTAGAGAAAAAATATACAAATATTTCATTTGATCAAATTCCTCAAAATGTAGAAAATATCATGGTCATTGTTGAACCTCGCAAACATCCCCACCTTAAAGCTATACTCAAAAATATGGTTTATCATCTTCCACACTGGGGGTTACATATATTTCATGGAACCGAGAATGAACAATTTGTTCTTGATATTATTGGGAAGGACCATAAGGTCACGTTAACAAATTTGAAAACGGATAATTTAACAATGGACGATTATAATAACCTTTTAACATCTTCCAATTTTTGGAAACAAATAAGAGGAGAGAAAGTTTTAATTTTTCAAACTGATGTATTATTAAGGAAAAAAAATATTAAAAGATTTTTAGACTATGATTATATTGGAAGTCCGTGGGATCCTTTAAATCCTTGCGTAAAGCAAACAAAAACTATAGTCGGGAATGGAGGGTTTTCCTTGCGTTCTCGACAAAAATCAGAAAAAATATGTGAAACCTATTCGAGAGAAAATATTAATGAAGATGTTTTTTTTTCACAATATATGACTATAGAAAAATATAATTTACCTTGTGGGACTACAGCACAACATTTCTGTGTAGGACAAGAAACTAGAGGAAAAAATCCATTAGGACTACATAAAATCTATAATAACCCCTACTTAAGGATTGATGACGTACAAGAATTACTTGACTTTTAATTTTTTTGAATATGATAAGTAATTTAGGGAATAAAACGATTAAATTTTCTAAGGATTATACATTATGGTTAATCCATCACTAGCCGATATATCTCTCAAAAAGTTGAATATAGATCCTGATGTGAATGTTTCACAAAAACATATAGATCAATTATTCTCTGGAATCAAACCTTTATTAACCAAGTTGCAATCTTCACAAATAAATGCTTCAGCGGTAGAAAAAGCTAGTTGTAAATACTGCAAAAAAAGTATTGTTTCTACAAAATTAGGAGCACAATATGCTGTTGATCCAATGTTTGCTACCATATGTCCCAGTCGTGGTAACTTTCAACAATGTGAAGATGCGGGCGGACAATGGGGACCTCCACCATGGAAAGGAGGTGCCGTCTGTGCAGCGGAGGGCGGAACAGGCTTCATCAAAGATTTTTTTGATAGTACAGGAACGAGACAATTACCCGTATCTGCTTGTAAAGCTAAATGTAAAGCGACAAGTGGGTGTAAATTTTGGTCTACACGGATGGGTGATTATGGGGGTTGTATGCTATTTTCAAGCTGTGGCAATCCAAGATCAGATGGAGGATATGGAGCTTACAATACATATTCTATTGGCGAAGAAGGTCAAATGGAGGCGAATTATAAAGAGGGTCAAGCAAAACAGGATGTTCAAAAAATTACAAAATTATTAATTAATAACTTTGACGATAAGGTCGATGAAGTAAATGAAAAAATTAAAAATTATAAGATGCAGGTAATTGGACACAAACATATGGGAGATTTAAGAGATAGACAGGGGAGAGATATCAATCAAGTCGAAACAACTATTACTGGGCTTAAAAATAAAAATAATATTAATAATCGTTTAGCTGACTATTATAATAGTCAAAATAATTCTTATTCGCGATATATCCCCTACATTAAAATTACATATTGGGTATTGTTAACTATTTATAGTTGCTATTTTATTGCTTACAAACAGCTCATTAAAAATAAAAAATTTGCGATAATCACACTTGCATTATGGATCTTACCCTTTGCCTTAAAACCTATGCTGTACTGGTTATTTCCGCAAAAAATAGTCACACCTCCTGTATCATATACATGTCCAACAACACCGCCTTCGGCTGTCGTGAAACCTCCACCACTTCCCATTATACCCACACCTTCGTGGAAACCGCCAGCGCCACCAACTAGCCCGGATGTTTGTGAACCACCTACGTTAATGAACGCTTTGAGAAATTTATTTTAATAAAAAATATTTTGTATATAAATAATTTTTATCCGTCGCTCTTACCCTTTAGACAATATCCCTTCCATCCTGTTTTAGGATATTTCCCCAATTTCTTCGCGATTAAGATTTGGATTTCACCTCGTCGAGGAACATTTCTCCCATAACCTTCTTCGACCCACCACTCCTTAAATGTTTCATAACAGTGCTGAATTTTCAATCTCTTTGTGGGAGCCACCTCAATTTCTGCATCCATAAAGCCACCAAAATAATCCTGTTCTCCCCTATATTTTTTGCTAGCTTCAACAACCATATCACAATCCTCAACAACCCCCTTTTTTTTCTTGGCTACCTCAGTAAGCATCCAAGTAAAAACTCCTAACCATTCATCAAATTTAGATAGAAGTTTGGTAGGATGGAGCCCCGCAAATTCTCTATCCTCTACATTTGGTGAAGGATGGGATGTAAATTTAGAAAGGAATTCACAAACTCTAATTCTACGCCAAGTCCCCTCATCATTGCTCTCAATATCAAATAGATTATTTGTACATACCACTAATTTGAACTGTGGTTTAAATTCAATAGGGTCATGAAAAAGCGCTCTTGCTTGAATAGTATCTCCTCCTGTTAACTCTTTCATTATTCCTTCATTGATCTTATCATTTTTTGAAGGCTCCTGCATTACAGCATATCGTATACCTCGTAAACGTGCTAATTCTGGTGAAGCCTTTCCACTTTCTCCACGTTTTCGTGTTAGAATTGTAATTGGCACAACTCCTTTCAATTCCCCTAATACTTTCGTCATTAGATCTACTAATTTTGACTTTCCATTTCTCCCAACACCATTATAAATATTAAACGTCTCATTCTCATTGGTTCCAATTAATGCAGATGATAAGTGTTCCCACATATAACGCCTTAGTTCTTCATCTGTGAATAATTTTTCGAAAAAATTATTAATTTCTTTCTGCTGCAGCTTATGTTTTTTATTCTTTTTATTAAATTTAATATAGGCGTGTTTAGTACTCAAGGAAATATAATCTTCTGGTTTACCCTTACGGAATTGTCCTTCTTTAAAATCAAATATTCCATTCGTAAAATGCAATAAATATGGATTCGCATCTAATTTCTCCAGAAAATCTTTTTCATAAAATAATTCTTGTGCCTCTCGCATTATATTATTCTTCATATGAACATTACCCAAAGACACTACTAGGTCGGCGACACGCGATACTTTTTTCCGTAACATGTCGTGTTCTGCCGTGTCCAACCCCTCTTGGGTGAGCGCGTTCGTCAAATGTTTAGTTTTTGTACTATACACCAACATCACCTCCATTGAAATCTTTTCCCTTAGAGTTGTCCCCGAATCTACCTCTAGCCATTTATTATCTATAAATTGATACCAAATTTTATGTTTTATACTTGCGCATACATATAATCCCTTATACATATTATATAAAACGAGTGCTAGGCTATGGTCATTTTTATTTTTAATGGAATCTTCTACAAAATAATCAATAGTTTGTTCATAAATTTTTTTATATTCTTGGGGTTTGCTATCACGTGTCCAATACATGATAGATCTCTCTGTTACGCCTTCATGCCTCATATTTTCCCACATTTCATAATAATGCGGTATATCTTCAAAATCAAATTTTTCGGATTGGCTACTAAAAAGCATCCATATCAAGAACATATTAAAATTAGTATTATGAAGAGCCCATCCTACTGCAATCCATCGTGTTTCTTCATTATAAAATTTTTGGGGCAATATCATTACAAATTGATATGTTTCTCTCAAGTGATAATCTAGTGTGGAGCGACTATTTATGAATGTTTCTACACGCTCTATAAGAACTTCTTTTGTGTATATATTCTTAAAATTAATAGAATACATTTGATTTTCCAAAATAGTTGGTGCTGAACGAATAATTTTCTTATTTTTCTTTTTCTTTTGTTTTTCGTATAGTTCTTTCATCTCATCTAGAATTTCATATCGAATATTTTTTTTTGAATAGGTACTTATTTTTTGGAGAATATCCAATGTTTCTATATTATCTTTTTCATTCGTCAAAAAGGACCATTCGCCACCTTCCCACTCGGCATTGAAATAGTATGTTAATTCATAGGACTCCCCTGATGGCTTTCTGGATCCAAACATTGTGAACCCATTCGAGCCTCTAGTCAAAGCAATGTCCACAACATTATCTATTGTATTCTGCAAATTCAAATTATTAAGAACTTGTTCTATATCTGTTAGAACTTTATCTCGTAACATTATTTGCAAGGCGCTATCCATATGGATCCCAATTATTATGTGAATACCATCTTTTGTAATATCACCCGCCTCCGCCACCGTGGGTTTTTCAAATACAAATATAGGAAATTCTGTTTGATCACGAATGTCTACTAATTCATGTAATTTATCCAAATACACATTGATAATATCCCGAATATGTTCTTCATTATGTTGGCGTGTCCCTATCTCTCCTAGAAATTTAAAATCCAAATCAATTAATATTGGCGATCCTCCACCTGTTATCTGTCTTTCCACCAAAAATTCCGATTTCTTATTTATAAAAACCTTCTTATGATATAATTTATAAAATAATGGGAGGTGCTCATGCGGAATAGAATAACTCCCCCCATAAATCCCCAACGCTTGAGCGGCTATACGCGTATGAGTAATACAACTATTTTCACTAGAGATATGCTTTTGTAGGAATTTATCCAAAGTGCCCATAGATATTCTATCTATTAATGATCTTTTTATTTTAGGTCAATTTTATTATTTCTGTAGTTTAAAAACTTATTTTAATCAGCACCTATCTTCGTCTACAAATAATTTTAATAAAAATATATTTAAAAATGTCTAAACATAATTTAAATATTAAATGTCTGAAAAAAAAAATATTTTTATAACACGTGGTACTCAACATCGTTTAGTAGCGGATATTAAAGAGATTATCAGAAATCCATTGACCGAGCATGGAATATATTATGCGCACGATGAGACAGATATGTTAAAAGGATATGCATTAATTATCGGACCCTCAGAAACTATATATAGTGATGGCTTTTACTTATTTGAATTCTTTTTTCCCCCTACTTATCCCTTTTCACCTCCGGAATTAAAATTTCGGACAACGGATGGACAAACCCGATTTCACCCCAACCTATATCGTAATGGTAAGGTATGTTTATCAATATTAAATACTTGGAAGGGGGAGCAATGGACATCATGTCAAACGGTTCGTTCTATCTTGTTAACACTTATAACTCTTTTTCACAATAAACCCTTATTAAATGAACCAGGATTTACCGAAAAAAGCAAGGATTTTTGCCCCTATAATATAACCATAAAATACAGAAATTATAAAGGATCTATTTTAGGTATTGTGAATCAACAACATTTACCTGCACTTTTTATCCCTTTCTACACATTTATTAAAAAACATTTTTTAAAAGAATATGAAAATATCAAAAAAAGACTTGAAGATGAAATAAAAAAAGAAAAAAAACGAGGAAGTCTCCAAGAAATCTTTGTAGCTGTCTATCAATTAAGGACGATACCTAATTATGAACGTTTATTAAATGATTTATCAACAACTTTTGAAACTCTTAATAAATTGAAATAAATATAATATGTAATAAAAATATATAAAATGCATTTTTGTTCGAAATGTGATAATATGTACTATGTGCGTATATCGGAAACTGATGCGAATAAATTAATTTATTATTGTAGAAAATGCGGGCACACAGATGATATCATAACTGAGGACAATATATGTGTATCCAAGACTATTTTAAAACGTGAAGAGCAAAAATTTTCCCATATTATTAATGAATATACCAAATTAGATGCGACACTCCCCCGGGTTACAAATATTAAATGTCCCAATCCCAATTGCGAAGAGGCGGATAATAAAGAAGTTATTTATATTCGTTATGATGATATTAATATGAAATATGTGTATATTTGCAATTCCTGTGATACAGTATGGACATTAAAAAATATAAAATAAAAATTGAAGAAATATAAAAAGTATCTATCTTTTTTATAGATGGATACTTCTACAGAGCCCACCGTTGAACATTCTCCTTATTTAGAAGAAGTTACAGATGAGCAATTAAAGAAAGAAATTAAAGACCCCTTGCCTATTGTATTAAGTGGGGAGGTTATAACCAAAGATCAGAATCCCAAAGACGAAGGCGAAGGCGAAGACGAAGGTGATGAGAAACCTGAAGAGGAGGATCTTGAACATTTATTGGAACGTCCCAACAATATACCTTGTGAAGGATTCCATAAAGAAATTGTTCAACGTACAGATGACCCCAAACATATAGATATGTATATTTATCCTCCAGCAGCTCATGCTGAGGTTACACATAAAGCTACTAAAACGAATAAATTACGAAGTTCAAAAGATATAACTCGATATATCAGCGGACTCAAAAAAGTTGGTCTATCACTTCCTGAGGGTTGTACAAGAAAGTCTTTTGGAAGATTTTATACTCGAATCTCATCGTTATCTGAAGAAGATCATAAACTATTGCGCGCGGCCCAAATTGTAGCTGCTAAAACAGCACAACATCAACAAGAGATTGAGGAGGAGGACGAGGATACCGACACAGAAGAAGAAACAGATGAGTCAGATGATGAACATATATTAAAAAAATTAGATCAAGATATTCAGCGAGAATATTTAGCTGAATTCCATCCTGAAATCAAACAAATCAACTTTGACGAATTAATGGCGCTAAGCCGTGTTGTGCGGGATCCTAATGGAAAAATTATTGATAGTTTGCACCAAACCTTCTCCTTTATGTCCAAATATGAACGGGCACGCATTATTGGATTACGGGCGAAGCAAATCAATAATGGCGCCGAGCCCTTTATCCATGTGAGTGCCGAAATGATTGATGGATTTACGATTGCTAAGAAAGAATTAGAAGAGAAAAAAATCCCATATATTATTCGTCGTCCGCTGCCTAATGGAGCGAGCGAATATTGGAAAGTAGATGATTTAGAACTTATTTAATACTAACGTGTATTAGGACCAATACCATTTTTAATCAAATAGGAATATACCTGTTTTGAGCTTCGGCGATATGCTGTATTTTTAAATAAATTACGTGTTCGGTTTGTGATGACTTTTCCGCTTGGTCCTGTGCAAAAGGTCATTTTAAATAATTTTTGGTTGGAACTGGTATTATTCCATCGTCCATCAGGAAATCTTTTTTTATAATTTGGATCTACTAATACATTACCTTGAAAATGACACCCGGGCCATGTTAATATTTCTGATAGGGCGTAAAATGGTTTAAATTCGATTGGATCCACTTCGGCGGAGCTCACCCATCGCGTGTTCACAAACCCGGAGCTCCCAAACTGGGAGCTGAAAAACGATCCCAGCTCTTTGCCCGTGTATCCACCCCCATCGTCGTCCGTCCCAGTCCATACTTCCACTCCCACCGCACCCCCATTTTCTGTAATATTCAAGGAGGAATCTATTGAACCATCCCACATATCAGCATAATCATCGGCTATTTTTTCCTGATTTAATTTATAAACACCCTTAAAGTTCCCCCCGCTTCCAACGACTGCATTATCTATAGCATCAATAGCCACCGTTGAACCTATACAATTAAAAGTAATATTAGGGTGATGAAGATAAGTTTCAATTAGTGATTTTAATGAACTTCCATTCCATTGGTCTTGAACAAAAGTATTATAAGTTGATATACCAGGATATACTGCATCCCACGTGGCGTCAGTTACAAAAGCCAATTGAAATGTTTCTCCAGGATTCAAACCTGTTGGTAAGTAATCAGTCGCAGACATATATAATAAAAAAAGATTAATATTATTGATTATAAAATAATATTAACATTTCCAATGATTTCCACAATTCAAACACGTAATAAAGGTAGTCATAGGTTCATCAGCAGAACGCGTCTGAAGTTGGTAATAGGAACACTTCCGCTCCTTGCATTTATAACATTTAAATTCATCGGTAGCAGCAGCCATATTCTCCTCGTAAAGATTATTATCACGCTTAATTTTTTCATCAATAAGACTTTGCCATTTTTCTGGATACATATCACGTATATTCATAAACGCCAAATCTCGGTCCTTAATCTCTCCATTTTTTAATTTTTCTAATAATTTTTTATTGTGAACATGACTATTGGGATCTAAATTGGACATAATACTATGAAGACGATTTACATATAATACAATAAAATTGGGGTTATCCCATTTTCGTACAATCTTACGATTTTTAGATTCCCGAATAGCATTATTAAATATCCCCTTTTCTAAATTTATAGATATTCTATCACTGTCTATAATTTTTTTTAATCTTTCTCTCACATTACAACGAAATTGTTCTGGATCCGCAATTTTCATTTATGATCAATAAATAAATTATTATTTAATCAATTTTCTTTAACATATTCTTCTTCGGTTAATTCTGAATCTCCTTGTTCGAATTCATCATCACCATCATTGTCCCCCTCCTCCTCCTCTTCACCGTCATCCCCGTCGTCATTCTTATCCTCAGCTCCACCCCCTTCTTCTTGTGCATTATCATCATTACTTTTATTAGAGCTTTCCCCATCATCACCTAGACATTCAACGTCGGTATTACTTGTTGTATTATCATCATCTTCAAATTCATACTCATCCTCCGAAGGCTCTTCAGAAGATAAAAATTCAAGCTCCTCACCATCTTCTACAATAAAATTATTTTCTTTGGAATAACCTTGTTTTGTTTTTAATTCAGGAGGTATATATTCATCCGACGATCTTTCCCCCTCTTCACTATCTAAATCCTCAAATCCACCCATTAATCCTATATAAATTTTGTCCCATTCTTGATGTGTGAAATCAGTTATATCGGTACAATCTTTATCATTGGACGCAACAACACCCAAAGTCCCATAAAATAAATCTTTATCAATAGGCGGAGGCAATTCAAATTTGTTGATCGTTGCCGGTCTCCCTGCATTCTTAGCATATAAATGGATATATATATATTTATTATCTTTTTTAACTTTCCAAGTATGCCTCTTTGAAAAATAATCTTTCTTACGAAATTTACATTTTTTATATAACTCTTCCAAATTCAAATTTGAAACATTAAGTGTTTTGGATTCTCCAAATTTTCCTACAACAACAAATTTAACCATCAACTTGTGTATGAATTATATAAAAAGGTTTAAATGGTTTATCGTAAAATATTATATGCGATATTATCTTACAGGGTTGCAGCACGACCCCTATTGGAATTTGGATAAACTCCATAAAACTACCATCGATAAAAAATTAATTTTAGCAGATGATGGTTTATACCAATTGCATGGAGATCATTTATATAGATATAAAGTTCGGACAGATAGAATTAATACTCCAACCAATGATGATCAGCATTCTATTAAAAATTATGTTCTAGCACCTTCAGGATATGAATTATTAAAAATGGATAAAACGTATCGTATTCCTTATGAACATAATATTATTAATCTCATCACGAAAGAATATAAAACACATCCTCAAGCAGGAACAAAATTAGTTATTGAAAAAACTGCGAATAGTATTGATTTTTTTTTTGAATCAACTTATGATCAACAAGATAACTCTCTGGAGGAAGATCTAATTTCGTTATTATCGCATTTAAAGTAATAATTTATTAATATAAAAATGCTTTTATGGATCATAAAGCAAGTGACTATATCATTGGTTATTATCGTATTAATCCATTATTTGTATATTTTTCTTAAAAATAATTTGACGGTCCCAAAGGTAAAAGACTTGGTAAATCGTCCTGAACAAAAATATAAAGAAATTTATAAATCATTAAATGCCCCCATAAAGCCATCTCTCGATAAGCCAAAACAACCACCCGATATGAAGACAGAACTTAAAAATTATTTGAAGGGTTTAAAACCAGATATTACCCCGGCATCTTCTAGTAATATATATAATAATAATTATGAAACACTTTAAAGATATAAAATAATATTATTATTATGAAATTATCATATCATCAGAAACAAGAATTAATGAGGGAATTTCCTATTATTGAACTTTCTTATGAGAAAAGAATTCATAAAAAGGTTCATACTTCTGATTTTTTTATAATCATTCCCAAAGGTGAAAAGTATTTTGCTTGGTTTCGTCAATATAAAAATCATTATATTTGTTTTTTAATGCAATTAGAAAATAGAAATAAAATTAAAGAGATTAGAGTTATCAATGCTTGTTTTAAAAAAGATATTTGTTTTGGAAAAGGTACCATAGTTTATGGTACTCTTTTTTCCTATAGAAATAATATTTTTTTTTCTATAGAAGACATTTTTTATTTTAAGGAAGTTAATGTATCTTCATTTAGCCAAATGAAGAAATTTGATATTATTTATCAATTGCTTGAATCAAATATTAAACAAGTATTATTATCAAAAAAAACGATTATTTTCGGATTACCCATGATAAAAAATCATTTTGGAGGTATTCAAGAGCAATTAAACAATGTCGCTTATAATATTCATAATATTCAACACCGAATGTGGTATAAAAAACTACCTTATTTAAATCAATTTATAGACCGAAAATGTTATGCTATATTTGAAACAAAAGCCAATTTAGCCACAGAGATATATGATATATATTGCTATGATCATAAGACCTTAATACATCACGGGGTTCTCCATATACCTAATTATTCTACTAGTGTAATGATGAATAGTCTATTTAGGGACATTAAAGAAAATAGTAATTTAGATACATTAGAGGAGAGTGACGATGAAGACGAGTTTGAAAATACTAGTGAGGATAAATATGTTTATTTAGAAAAATCGTATAAATTAAGATGCGTTTATAATAAAAAATTCAGGCGCTGGGTTCCTTTAACAATTGCGAATAAATCAAAGATAAATTTAAAAGATGAAATTCTACAAATGGAAAAAAAATAATTGCTTAATATATATAATGTCTAATCCACAAAATCAACATACCGCGTTATTTACAAGTAAAAAAGGCGCTGTAACGGGTTGTACGGTAAAAAGCAATCATAATGTACAGAGAGGTGGGGGGTATGGATTTAATCCAAAAGGAAAACCAGGCTTTGGTGTAATGCCTATTGAAACATATCCGGGGTGCGGTGTTACTAAGCAGCCCAATTTAAATACAGCGACCCAAACTGTTGGCTCTCCCAATCCCCCACGTCCAGGTCTTCCCCAAAGGGGCGGTGGTGTCGCCAAGAGTGCGGGGCGTATTGTGAACATGAAAGCTGATGCAACTGCGGGTGCATGTAAAAATTGCGGCGGCACGCCATATTATGGATATGCTAAGGCTATTCCCGGAATTAATAATTATCCTACCTATACTCCCCAATGTCATCCTATGTGTGGAGGACCACAGGCTGGCGGTTCTCGTCGTCGTCGGAAAAGCGGAGGAAGACGCCGCACAAGACGTGGAGGAAAACGCCGCGCAAGCCGTGGAGGAAAACGCCGCACAAGAAGAGGAGGAAATCGTCGTACAAGACGCGGCAGGAGACGCACAAGACAACGAGGGGGATATGCTCAATTTGGCTCGGATATTCCAAGCACTCCAGGTTATGCGACCCCCAATGGGGGAAATTGGACAACGGCCAACCCTCCAACTTTTGCACGCATTAATGCCTGCGGCACAGGAAGTTGTGTAGATAACTATAATCATTTTACAGGCAAGGGCGCCCCCGCCCCAGTTTTAGATGCCGGTGTGACCCCCCCACCGCCAGTTACTGTTATTGCTGCCCCCAAAGCCCAACCTCAGTGTGGTGGACGTCGTAAACGTCATCGTAAGAAACGCCGTACACGCCGCAAACATCGTAGCAAAGCCTGGCGGTTGCTCCAATATGAAAAGTTCCGTCGAAAAGAGCGACATCGCCGAAAATTAAGAACTCACCGCCGCCGCCGGGGCGCTTTGAGATTATTCACGAAGCCGTGTGTGGGATTTGGTTGCGCGTTTAAGAAAAAAAATAGGGGACTTCTTTAAATTTTTATATGCAATTAAAAATGCTTAATGCAATTAAAAATACTTAATAAATTTTATTTTTAATATAATTTATTTATATAAAATGGCTGATTTTAAACCAAGTGGTATTTTCTATATACTTGGATCGATTCTTGTATTAATCATTATTTTATCATTAACAGGGGTATTAGATTTAAATTTAGGACAATCAGAGGGATCACGTGATGTCGTTGTCGTTCAAGATCGGCCGCGTTGGGGATTTCCGGGACGTATACCTTTCTTTGGACCCTCATCCCATGGGCATCCGGGACCTCCCGGTCCTCCCGGTCCCCCCGGACCACCGGCACCTCCACCTCCTCCACCTCCGCCTCCGCCTCCGCCTCCGCCGCCCCCGCCGCCTCCGCCGCCGCCTCCACCTCCTCCGCCACCTCCGGAACCCTTTACTGGCTCACGTGGATGTAATTGCAAGAGCTGCGGGGCAAAACGAGCTATCAGTGCCAACCGGCGAAGATATTATTAAACTAATCATCATCGTCAATAAGACATTGACCTATTTGTAATTTATGTTTAACTTTATTTTTCGTATCTTTTATGCCTTTCTGGTAGGTAATTTTCCATTCCCCTTTATGATAATTATCCAATTCTGTTTCCATAATTGTATAATTTTGTTTTTTATAATATCTTCGACGTTTTATCCATTGTCGTTTAAAAACAGGATGCTGATCGATTATATCCACAATTAAATGCTCTATATCCCTTTTCCGTAAAATCCTCCCAACAGCCTGACATACGTCAGTTTTAGGAGTAACCATGATCAAAGTCGTCAATGTCTTGATATCTAATCCTTCCTCCGCCATCTTATAGGTTGCTATAATTATTTGTTTACCTTCACTAATTTTCAAGTCTTTTTTTTTCATTCCTCCAACATAATACCCCACCGATGCAAAATTTATCGCTTTTATCTGATCATGCAAATAGATTAAAATACTTTTATTATGCCCTAGAATCATTATTTGTTGATTATTATTTTCTTTGAGAATACCTTGAATGAATAGGATTATAAAATCGCTTCTCGGCTGAAATTCGCAGAGTTGTTTGATCATCGTGGCGTAATTAATATGTCCTCTAAAATTGTAATGTTCTTTTTTATAATTTTCATCATTGTGTTCATAATGAATGGCTTTTACTAATACGTCATCTGTCCCTTCACGCGCTTTTTTATATACAACATCACCTAAAAACATCTTAAATACTTTAGTAAGTCCATCTTTTCGTTTCATAGTTGCCGATAAACCCAGCATATATGGTGTAACGACCTTAAATAATGCTCGACTAAAGACTTCGGCAGAAATATGATGTACTTCATCAATAACGGTTAATCCAAAACTTTGAAATAGTGTTAAGGGATATTCTTTCATCGAAAGTGATTGTAGCATACCCAGCACGATATCTTTATTCTCAATATCAATAATTTCAGCTTGTATTTTGCCAACCCTTGCTGTAGGTAAGAATTCTCTAATACGTTCTTCCCATTGATTCATGAGGAAAGTTTTATGTACAATAATAAGAGTTTTTACACCTAATTCAGCTATTATTTTCAATGTACACACAGTCTTCCCAGCTCCACAATATAATTCTAATAATCCGCAACCTCTTTTTTTAGCGCATTGCAAATATTTTTGGACAGCAGGAATTTGATGTTTCCGTAATACACCATTGAAATGTAATTGAACAGGATTTCCTGTATTAATTTTAATATATTTGGGCTCACCATATGTTTTAATTCCATAAAATCGTGGGACATAAAATTTTTTTAGTGATTCACGATAAATTGGAAAGGGCGACGGCTTCGCCATAGAGCTTTTAGGAATAAAAGGAGTGACCTTTAAATCATTCCTAATTAATTCTTGTTCTGTAATATTTAAACAATCTTTTAGAATAGAATAACCCTTTGGACCTATATATGTAGTCATCTTAATTACTATAATATTAATTTTTAAATAATCATTAATATTCAATTTTACGAATTAAAAAATATAATAATATGATATATGACCTCTTTAATGAAAACAATAGAAAAAGACATGCACCATTATATATTAGCTCTTCTCTTGGCGGTGTTTATTGTTTCAGACATACAAATTCCATCAGCTCTTAATGAATTGGTAGGGACATTATTGGGAAAAGTGATAGTGATTGGGGGAGCTTTGGCGCTTCTTTTCGCCCACCCATTATTAGGGGCTTTGGGGGTTATAGCAGCTTATCGTCTGGTTACTAAAACGGAGGAAAGATATACACCACCTAAACAAGTAGTACGCACTTCTCAGCCAAAAAAAATGAGCGCCCTGAATTTGACAAATCAATTCCCAGTCACAGTCGAAGAAGAAGTCATACGAAAAATGATTCCACAAGCTCCATCAAATCTTCCGGCCCCCTCCTTCAAACCTGTTTTAGACAGTCTTCATGATGCGGCAAAAATCACAGCTTCCAATTAAAATAAATATAATAACTAAGATTTATTATATTTATAATTTATTCAACATACTACTATATAATTTTTTAAAGGTAATTAAAGCAATTACTCCAACTGCTATAGCGAATAAGGGGTTGGCCATTATAGTTTCAAATGTGGGCGCTTTGGTAGGAGAAAGGGGATATGGTTCATCGTCTTCATCATCTACATCTCCTACGGGTTGACAATCTATATAAATATCTGTAGAGAGACTGCTTGTACCGGATTTATTATAGTATAGTCCATTGGGAGGCGAACCATGGACAGCAAGTGTATTTTTATTTATAACAGCCTGTAAATGTTCAGCTGATTCGTTGCTCATAAAGGCTGGTGTGGTCATACCAAAGACAATAAAATTATAAGTTCCCGTGCAAGGGGGATAGGGAGCTGTTGCTTGGTAAAAGTAATAACCTCCAACAGGAATCACATTATCTAAACTCCAATTACTTACATTAGGGGCTGAACTCTCACCTGATTTTTGAGGAGCATAAGGTAAGAATTGGCTAAAAAAAGTAGCTGATGGCGATGCTCCAGCAGCAACCGCTTTTACAGGAATACAGACCAATAGATTATTACCACCACTAACGTGATGAATAACAAGTTCAGCAGTTGCATGATTTGTATTATATGTATGAAGGGATGGTTGATATAATCGTACTTCTTTTACACTATAACCTGCATTATTAAAAAATATAGCATTTCCACTTTTGGACACACTAATTTGTAAATATGTCCCTTTATTCGTTAGTGTACAATCACTCAGAGCATATTTATGTGTATAATCACATATTTTTGTACATGCAGCGGTTGTCGCTGTAATATTTATGGGCGCTGTTGCATTTTGACAAGGACCTGCTATACTCATTTAATATAACTAAATAATAAAAAAATATAAAATTATGTATATAATGACCCAAATAAATATTAATAAAATTGGATTATTGAAAGCCCTAAAATTAAAAGGGGGGCGTCACCGAAGTTTTAGAAGGAACAGAAGAGGATGTAATAATATACGATATAAAACTATTAAAAGAGGGGGTGCAACCGCGAAGACCAAAGCCAAAATCAAGAAATTAAAAGCTTCCGCCAAAAAGAAAGCTCATAAGGCTCTTGGGAAGAAGGTAGCTAAGGAGGCAGCAGCCAAAGCCAAAGCCAAACATGAAGCTAAACATAAGGCTCTCGGTAAAAAGGTCGCCAAAGAAGCAGCAGCTAAAGCCAAAGCAAAGCATGAAGCCAAACATAAGGCTCATAAGGCTCTCGGTAAAAAGGTCGCCAAAGAAGCAGCCGCCAAAGCCAAAGCAAAGCATGAAGCCAAACATAAGGCGCATAAGGCTCTTGGTAAGAAGGTAGCTAAGGAAGCAGCCGCCAAAGCCAAAGCAAAGCATGAAGCCAAACATAAAGACAAACATAAAGACAAACATAAAGACAAACATAAAGACAAACATCCTAAGAAAGAGGATGCAAAGACTGGTATAACATTAGAAGTAGGTAAAGAGAAAATAAAATCTGCTCACATACGTGTTGAAAAGGATAAAATTATTATATTCGTTTATGGTTCAGGATTGAGGTCCAAAAAAACAAGAAGACGAAAGAGAAAAGGTAAAAAAGGTAGAACACACAGTAAGAAAAAGAGCAAATCAGGAAAAAATAAAACACTCAAGAAGAAAAAGCAAACCCCAGGCAAAAAGCAAACACGCAAAAAGAAAGGTAAAAAACAAAAAGGGGGGGCACCAGCAGCCTCCAAGAAGAAAGCTGTCCACCCTCAAAAACACGCGGACAAGAAGAAACACGAGGACAAGAAAAAGCACGCGGACAAGAAAAAGCACGAGGACAAGAAAAAGCACGAGGACAAGAAAAAGCACGCGGACAAGAAAAAGCACGAGGACAAGAAGAAGCACGAGGACAAGAAAAAGCACGCGGACAAGAAGAAGCACGAGGACAAGAAGAAGCACGAGGACAAGAAGAAGCACGAGGACAAGAAGAAGCACGAGGACAAGAAGAAGCACGAGGACAAGAAGAAAAAACCAAAAAGAGAAATAGTTATAGCTATAATCAAAAGAACAGATATAGAACATATTAAAATTACTAACAATGGAATTGAAATTGTTCCAAAAAAGACTCCTACTAAAGCTAAACATAAGGGAGGGGCTCCCCCACCGGCTCCTGGTCCGCCTCGTCCTCTTCCTCACCCTGCTCCCCCTCTCCCGCTTGGTGCGCCCACAGGACCACCCGCCGCTGGTCCTCCTCCCGGACCGATCCCGCATCCAGGTGTCATGGGTCCCCCTACCGATTATGAGGCTATACGAAAAGCGATGGCGGCCCGCCGCCGTCACCATCAGCCTATAGCGCTTAGTTATGATCCACGCATTGGCGCGTCTGCTGTTGAAAGATTTTTAACTCAAGTGAATAGCGCAGGCTATAAAGGCGTTACTATTTCTAATTCAGTGCGGGCAAGGTTGAAAGCTGCCGCTGCTAAGGCAAAAAGGGATGTTGCTGCGGCAGCAGCAAAGAAAAAGGGAGCCGCAGCAAAGAAAAAAGGTGCGGAAGCAAAGAAAAAAGGTGCGGAAGCAAAGAAAAAAGGTGCGGAAGCAAAGAAAAAAGGTGCGGAAGCAAAGAAAAAAGGTGCCGCAGCAAAGAAAAAGGGAGCCGCAGCAAAGAAAAAGGGAGCTGCCGCCGCTGCAGCAAAGAAAAAGGGAGCTGCCGCCGCTGCAGCAAAGAAAAAGGGAGCTGCTGCCGCTGCAGCAAAGAAAAAGGCAGCCGCAGCAAAGAAAAAGGGAGCTGCTGCCGCTGCAGCAAAGAAAAAAGGTGCGGAAGCAAAGAAAAAGGGAGCCGCTGCAAAGAAAAAAGGTGCGGAAGCAAAGAAAAAGGGAGCCGCAGCGAAGAAAAAAGGTGCGGAAGCAAAGAAAAAAGGTGCGGAAGCAAAGAAAAAAGCCTCCGCCGCTGCCCAATGTAATGTTAATGAGGCAGCGAGAACAGTGACCATGAAAGTAATTCTCCCGCAGCAAGGAGGAATAGTGCGTGGGTCAGGTGGTGTAAGCGCATCAAGTCATCGTATAAGCATAAAAGATGCTACAAAGAATAAGTAAAATAATAATTATAATGAATTAATTATTATTTATAAATTAAAACTATTGCTCCGTTTTCGCTGTCGGATCTCCGGTGAGGGAATAGTTCTAAAGTCTTTCTTAAAATCTATCATAGTAATAATAATACTATCAATCTTACAATGTAATTCCTCATAGTGAGGATATGTAGTCTTTAATATATGAATACCGGGAATAATGATATTAATATAATCAGCAATATCCTTGCCTAATTGTATTATCTCCAAGGAAAGATCTGCTTTGGCGCTACTTACTACTAAATCTAAGAATTTCATAAATTCACTAAAATATCTATCTAGATGATGGAAAGTGGTAAATTTATCTTCCCCATACCACCATCTCTTCCATGACTGAAAATATCCTGGAGGTTCGCGATATAAATTTTTTTCTACTTTATTTTCCATGAGTTTATCATTTTTTTGGAGATAAATAAAAACATTTATTTTATTTTTTTGAATAGTGAATTGCTTTCTTAATTCTTCGATGGTCATTATATATTATAGTAAGTTTAAATAAATGGTATATAGCGCATTATATCATTATCGTACATTGTGACTCTAAAAGCATCATTATATCCTTCCACATACACATTATCGCCATTATATAAGCAATCACAACCATATTCATTGGTGCAACTTCTTCCGGCCCGGCTGATTGGTAATTTTACACTATTGTTTTGATCACTCATGGTGTAATATTGCCATTTATTACGATTCGCATGTAGGGGGCGACCCATCAGCGCTACTATGGTGGGATCCCCGGGTACCGAGCTCGA
>JGI24923J38494_100162_pt1 | contig 32773 bp, 30 predicted proteins | sample LinPFosplate11_FD_38494 | JGI IMG/M metagenome (IMG submission 38494) | reverse complement strand
GAGCTCGGTACCCGGGGATCCCACATGCTGGCGAGTATCGCGCCGCCACCTCCTTCCTCAAGATAATTGTGCGCTGCTTGACCTGCAATGTATTCGTCGCCACGTTGGCAATGACTAAATAGGGCAAGCAGATTTCCCTGAGTACCACTGGCAACGAACAATCCAGATTCCATGTTGAACATTTCAGCCGTGGCTTCTTCAAGGCAGGTTATCGTTGGGTCTTCCCCAAGCACATCGTCCCCGACTGTGGCCTCGCTCATGGCTTTGCGCATGGCAGTTCCCGGACGGGTGACTGTATCGCTTCGCAGGTCGACTATTTTGCTCATATCAGTTTCTTGATCAGAAGTCGAAAAGACCTCGAAAGGCTATTTGATCACAATATCAAATCAAATTCCGCGTCCGTTTCCCAAATTGCCATTACTGGTTTCTATTTGCGCTGGGGCCGTTTGTGCGCGAGCGCCAGGCGCGATAACATATCTCATATTGCACCATAAGGAGGATAGCCGTGATTCAGGTAGGGAATCGTGTGCCGGACGTTGAGTTATATCAGATGAGTCCGTCGGGGCCGGAGGCGATCAAATCAGGAGACTGGTTTGACGGAAAACGAGTAGTTCTGTTTGCGCTTCCCGGGGCATTTACGCCTACGTGTTCGGCTCACCATTTACCGGGATACTTGGAAAGATCGGGTGAAATACGGTCTAAAGGGGTCGATTCGATTGCCTGCCTGTCGGTGAACGATGCGTTTGTTATGGACGCGTGGCGAAAAGACCAGGGCATTGAAGATGAAATCGAGATGTTGGCAGATGGCGCAGGCCTCTTTACCAGTGCAATCGGGCTTGAACTCGATCTCTCGAAGCGTGGTTACGGGATACGGTCTGCTCGCTACGCGATGATCGTGAAAGATGCCGTAGTAACGCATCTAAACGTGGAAGCGCCGGGTAAATTCGAAGTAAGTAATGCAGCAACGATTTTGGGTCTGCTTTAATTATCAAGAAGACTGCCTTTGCTGGAATTTCCATTTCTAAAATAGAGGTTGAGGTCGATGAAACTTGTTACCGCCATCATTAAACCGTTCAAGTTAGATGATGTTCGTGACGCGCTTGGTGAGGTAGGTGTAAAGGGGATGACGGTTACGGAAGTTAAGGGATTCGGACGTCAGAAAGGCCACACTGAACTCTACCGCGGCGCAGAATATGTTGTCGATTTCGTCCCCAAAGTTAAAGTGGAAGTCGCAGTCAGCGAAAATATATTGGACGCGGTAATAGAGGCGATTATTGCAGCAGCTAGGACCGAGAAAATTGGGGACGGAAAGATTTTTGTTTATGATGTAGAGAGCATCTATCGAATCCGCACGGGCGAAACAGACCAGGACGCGTTGTAAACGCAACAAGTGTAACCCGATCGGAGTTTGAGCCTCGAATCAGTAGGCTGCATCGGGCATTGAGGCTTTGCGAGTGTGGACGAATTCAAGCAGCGCCTCATCAATACCCGAGTCTATAGGGGGAGCTTCATAGTTTTTCAGCATTTCTTTCCAGATTCGATTAGCTCTTTGCGTCGCATCCTTCTCGCCTTCGTCGCGCCACTGTTCAAAGCTATTATTGTCCGCCACATTAGATCGGTAGAAGGCAGTTTCAAAGTTATCCTGGGTGTGTGTGCAGCCCAGAAAATGGTTACCGGGCCCCACTTCGCGCAGCGCAGCCATTGCCTGGCCATTTTCGGAGTCATCAATCCCAGACATAAAAACCTGAATCATGCCTGCCTGATCGGTGTCAAGAATAAATTTTTCATACCCCATAGTCAGCCCTCCTTCGAGCCAGCCGGAGGTGTGTAGCATGAAGTGGACGCCCGCAAGCATTGCGGTTTGTAAGGTATTCGCTGACTCGTAAGCCGCCTGGGCATCTGGGATTTTTGATGCACACAAACCGCCACCACTGCGAAACGGAACACCTAGGCGGCGGGCGAGCGCCGCGGCGATAAACAACACCATTGCGGGTTCTGGGGTACCGAAAGTGGGTGCTCCCGATTGCATAGAAATTGAACTGCCAAAGGTGCCAAAGATAACCGGGGCACCCGGACGAGTAAGCTGTACGAAAGCCATGCCAGCGAGCGCCTCTGCAAACAATTGAGTGCAGGTTCCAATCACGGTTACTGGCGACATGGCGCCAGCGAGAATGAAGGGTGAGATGACCGTTGCCTGGTTGTGCTCGGCATATACCCGGGCTGCTCCGAGCATCGTAGCATCGAATGTCATAGGGGAGTTGGCATTGATCAGGCTGGTAATGACGCAGTGGCTGTCGACAAACGAGCGACCGAAAACGATTTCCGCCATGTCCACGGTATCTTGAGCGCGCTCAGGGGCAGTGACTGAACCCATGAAAGGTTTGTCGCTCCAGCGTAGATGGCTGTAGATCATATCAAGATGACGTTTGTTGACTGGAACGTCTACGGGTTCACACAAGGTGCCGCCAGAATGATGCAGGGCCGGTGACATCCACGTAAGTTTGGTAAAATTTCTGAAATCCTCGATGGTGGCATACCGACGACCACTGTCCAGGTCGCGTACGAACGGTGGACCATATGCTGGCACGAACACTGCGTGGTCCCCGCCGATCTGTACACTCCGATCCGGATTCCGGGCGTGCTGAGTAAATTCATTCGGCGCGCTTCGTTGAATGATTTCACGACACATACCGCGTGGAAAGCGAACTCTCTCTTTCTCGACGAGCGCTCCCGCGTCACGAAACAGTTGTAGCGCCTGTGGGTCATCACGAAAATCGATACCAATCTCCTCGAGAACGATTTCTGTGTTTGCTTCAACCAGCGCCAACAATTCTTCGGACGCTAATTCGTAAACCGGTATTTTCCGAGTAATGTAGGGCGGGGCATCGACAGTCGAAGTCGCTCGAGCAATCCTACGGCCCTTGCGGCCCCGTTCCTTCGGTCCGCGGCGGCGTTGTGCGTTCATAATTGTCCTCGTATGACGTTTCGAGTATCGAGGATGCCTACCGGGGGTGTCTGGTCACCGGGCGACGATAATCTTGTCGGGAGCGTCAGGCCAATGATCATAGACAGGAGGCAGGATACCGCCAAGGTGGAAAGAATCAATATTTGGCTGAAGTCGGTGAAAACACGGTGAAATCATGGACGCAAGGTCGTTACACCAAATAAAATAGCGCGCCCTTTGTTGGGCGTATTTCGGTGGCTTTCAGGAGGTCGGCAGACGTTGAAAAATAGAGCACGAGTAGTGGTAATTGGTGGTGGCGTCGTGGGCGTCAGCACTCTCTATCATTTGGCCAAGAAAGGATGGGATGATGTGGTCTTGGTCGAACGCCGGGAGCTTACGTCGGGTTCGACATGGCATGCGGCCGGTCTGCTGCCGCTTTTTAACATGAGCTACTCTGTAGGGCAGATTCACAAGTACTCCGTAAATCTTTATCAAAGACTTGAAGAGGAAACAGGCCAGGCAGTAGGACTACGGCAGGTGTCGAATATTCGCCTCGCCTGCACGGAAGATCGTATGGACGAGTACCGCTTCTACACTGGAGTTGCCAAGACTATAGGCGTTGACGTGCGCAACCTTACACCCGCCGAGGTCAAACAAATCTGGCCTCTGTGTAATACCGAGGGACTGATTGGTGCGATACAGCACCCAGACGATGGTTACATCCAACCGGCAGACCTGACACAGGCTCTGGCGGTCGGAGCCCGTAATCTGGGTGCTGTGATTTATCGAAATACTACGGTTATGGGCATTCAGGCGACGAAAGATGGCGACTGGTGCGTCGAAACCGACCAGGGAGAAATCGTTTGTCAGCACGTAGTGTCGGCCAGCGGTAATTTTGCCCGTAAGACCGGAGCGATGGTCGGTCTTGATGTTCCGGTAATACCCGTTGAGCATCAGTTTATCGTCACTGAGCCCCATCCTGACATTGTTGCGCGTCAAAAAGAAGGGTTACCAGAAATGGGAGTACTGCGTGATTCCGATGCCTCCTTTTATCTGCGGGAGGAAAATGGTGGCCTGCTGTTGGGTCCGTACGAGAGAGGAGCGCCCTGCTGTTATGTTGATGGCCCGTCTGAGGGGGCGGAATACGAATTGTTTGATTCTGATCTGGATCGCCTCGAGTCGCATATCGATGCAGCGATACACCGAGTCCCAATCTTCGGCGAAGCCGGCGTCAAGCGGGCCTATAACGGAGCCATCTGTTATACGCCTGATGGCAGTCCGATAATCGGACCTGCGTGGGGTCTGAAGAATTTCTGGTTGAACGAAGGCCATAGTTTCGGTATCACTGCAGCTGGCGGTGCTGGATGGCAGATCGCTGAATGGATTGTTAATGGAGAGCCGACGATCGACATGATGGGGGTTGATCCTCGGCGATTCGGATCATATGCATCCGAGGGGTATCTCAAAGCGAAGAATGAAGAGGCCTATTCAATGGTCTTCACTATTCATTACCCCGATGAGGAGCGGCCAGCTGGTCGACCACTAAAACGTTCGCCTTGTTACGACCGGATGCTGGAGAAAGGGGCAGTATTCGGATCGACGTTTGGTTGGGAGCGTCCAAATTGGTTTGCCCCTTCGGGATATGGCCTTTCTACGGCGGAATTGGCGAAACCCGATACGCTGCTTAGCGGGAACCATGCCCCGGTCGCGCTTGGTCAGAAAGTGAGAGAGAAATGGAGTTTTCGGCGTAGTAATTATTTTGAGTTTGTTGGTAAGGAGTGCCGCCATGTACACGAGAAAGTCGGGATTCTCGACATGTCAGCATTCTCGAAGTTCATGGTGGACGGCCGTGGCTCGGCAAGCTGGCTTGATTCGCTGTTGGCAAATCGAATTCCCCGCAAAATCGGCCGCATCGGGCTTTGCCATCTATTGACGTCCCTCGGTGGGGTTCGTTCAGAGTTCACGGTATACCGCCTGGCTGAAGATCGTTTCTACCTGGTTTCTGCGGGCATGCTTGAGCGGCACGATTGGGACTACTTGACAAAAGCTCTTCCTGTGGATGGCAGGGTTCAGTTACGCAAAGTTACGAGCCAATACGGTGTTCTGGTTGTGGCGGGTCCAAATTCACGCAGCCTGTTACAGAAGTTGACGGATAGGGATTTATCCAACGAGGCTTTTCCGTGGTTGTCGGGGCAGCCCGTTAATATCGGTGCGGCTGACGTGCATGCCATTCGAGTCAATTTCGTCGGTGAGCTGGGGTGGGAGTTGCACCACCCTATTGAGATCCAAAATTACATTTTTGACAGGCTTTTTGAAGCGGGTGAGGAATTTGACCTGAAACCTTTTGGCGTCCGAGCCATGGATTCCTTGCGGCTGGAGAAGTCCTACCGACTGATTCCTCGAGAGCTATCAGTAGAATATGCCGCTTTAGAGTCCGGTCTGGAGCGGTTCGTATCATGGGATAAGGATGATTTCGTGGGTAAAGCGGGACTCGATGCGTGGCGGGATCGCGGGTTTCGGTGGCAATTCGTTACCCTGGAAATTTCGGGTATCAATGATGTCGATGCACGCGGTTCTGAACCGATCTACGACGGCGCGGAACTGATCGGACGTTGTACTTCGGGCGGCTACGGTTGGCGTGTCGGGAAGTCGTTAGCACTTGGCATGGTTCACCCCGATCGAGTGGGTTTAGGCAGTCAGTGGGAGGTTGAAATATTGGGCGAACGTTTCTCTGCCACGGTAATACCGGAATCGCCCTTCGACCCGCAGCATCAGAGATTGCGAGGCTAGTGTGTCGTCGCCAGCTTTGGTCTTCTAGCTGGGTAATAGAAACTATTGAAAACTGTGTAGAAGGAACCAAACATGAAAGTATTAGTACCCGTAAAACGTGTGATCGACGCCAACATTAAGGTTCGCGTGAAGTCCGATCAGTCGGGCGTGGAATTAAATAACGTCAAAATGGCGATGAACCCATTTTGCGAGATTGCCGTCGAAGAAGCGATTCGATTGAAAGAAGCTGGCGCGGTTGAAGAAATTGTATTGGTTACAGCGGGAATCCGGCAGAGCCAGGAAACGCTGCGGACGGGTCTGGCAATGGGTGCCGATCGGGGCATTTTGATTGAAACTGATGAGGCGCTCGAACCCCTAGCCGTTGCAAAGCTTCTTAAGGTGGTCGTAGAGCGCGAAGAGCCGGGCCTAGTTCTGTTAGGTAAGCAAGCGATCGATGGCGATAATAACCAGACCGGACAGATGCTTGCAGGTCTACTTAACTGGTCTATAGGGTCATTTGTGTCCAAGCTCGAGGTGAGTAACGACAGCATCAGTGTGGTCCGAGAAGTTGATGGCGGTCTGGAAAAAGTTCGCTTGAAGTCACCGGCTATCGTAACTGTCGATTTGCGGCTGAATGAACCACGCTATGCGTCTTTGCCGAACATTATGAAAGCGAAGAAGAAGCCCATAGACGTGTTCACGCCGGAAGACCTCGGGGTAGGCGTCGCACCGCGCGTTACTGTGTTGAAGGTCGTTGAGCCGGCTGCCAGAGATGCCGGCGTTAAGGTGTCCAGTGCGGCCGAACTGGTAGAGAAACTTAGGCAAGAAGCAAAGGTGATTTGAAAATGAGCGTTCTAGTAATTTCTGAACACGACAATGATGAGGTACGAACAGCAACGCTGAATACTGTTACGGCGGCTAGAGAAATTGATACCGATGTTGATCTATTGGTCGCAGGCAGTGGGTGTGCTGGCGTTGCGGACGAATGTAGTTCCATTCAGGGAGTCACGCGGATTTTTCTGGTAGATGATCCCGCGTATGAACATGACCTGCCGGAAAACCTCTCTCCATTGGTTCAGAGTTTGGCTGAGCGTTATACCCACGTGTTAGCGCCTGCCTCTACCTTTGGGAAGAGCCTCTTGCCTAGGGTTGCCGCACGGCTAGACGTGCAACAGATTTCGGACATCAGTGATATTAAATCCGCGGATACTTTTGTGCGTCCAATTTATGCCGGAAACGCATTGGCTACAGTGCAATCGACCGATTCAGTGAAGTTGATCACTATCCGCACCACGGCTTTTGATGCGGCACCGACGGAGGGGGGGAACGCCGCAATCGAGAAAATTGAAGCCGTAACTTGTCCTGCTTTGGCTGAGTTTCTGGGTCAGGAGTTGACGCCAAGCGAGCGTCCAGAACTGACCTCTGCAGGAATTGTTATCTCAGGGGGTCGCGGTATGCAGAGCGGTGATAATTTTGCCATGCTGGAGCGAATTGCAGATAAACTTGGGGCGGCGGTGGGTGCCTCTCGAGCAGCGGTCGATGCGGGCTATGTTCCCAATGATTATCAAGTGGGTCAGACTGGAAAAGTTGTGGCTCCGAATTTGTATATCGCAGTGGGAATATCGGGTGCTATTCAGCACTTAGCGGGAATGAAGGACTCCAAGGTGATTGTTGCGATCAATAAGGACGAGGAGGCTCCAATCTTTCAGATTGCCGATTACGGATGGGTTGCTGACCTATTTACCGCTATACCTGAGTTAGAGGCGGCGCTAGATACAGATCCTTGAAACTTCGGCACGACTATCGTAGTACCGCAGCTGCTAACCTGACCGGTGTATGCTTGCGTTGGCTGCTGGTTAGGATGACGTAGACCAGGGGAAGGATTATGCGGCCTGCTGTGCCGGGCCCCATGCGATGTGTTACAAGTCGGCACACCGCTTCCTGGCTGGGTTATGCCGAATCCTTGGGGTTTTTGATCTCGACCGAGTCAATGTTGGTGGCACGACGGATTATCTTGTCGGTCGAAATTCGAATTTTTCTAAAGTCCTCTGCCATCTGGTTGTAGCTACGCTCTAAGGAGGCGATGCGTTGGTCAAGGCGTTCAGTATCCTTAACCATTTCCGCCACCTCTGTCTGGATGATTCCCGCTTGTTCCTGCATCCGGATATCCTTCAAGATGGCCCGTATGGTGTTCAAAGTAGCCCAGAGGGTAGAGGGTGAAACGATGTAGACCCGAAGTTGATGCCCTTTCTTCACGACAGCCTCGTGATGAGCATGAATCTCGGCAAAGATGGTTTCGGAAGGGACGAACATCAGTGCGCTTTCAGCCGTTTCACCAGGGATAATGTAGCGTTCGGCGATTGCTTCAAGGTGACGGACAATATCTGCAGAAAAAGTGCGAACCAGTGGTTTTCGGGTTTCTTCCGTGGTCGCCGCTGTGAGGGCACGGTACGATTCAAGCGGAAACTTTGAATCGACCGCGGTGGGCCCCGGGGGATTTGGGAAACGGATTAGGCAATCGACCCGGCGTCCATTGCTCAATGTATGCTGCATGGCATAGCTGTCTGGTGGCAACGCGCTTTTGACTAGATTCTCTAACTGAAATTCTCCGAACAAGCCGCGAGCTTGTTTGTTGTCTAGAACGTTTTGCAAGGTTCCAATTTGGCCGGCAAGGTCCGAGATATTTTTCTGGGCGCTGCTGATAACCGCTAGGCGTTCGTTGAGCCGTCCGATGGACGTTGTCGCGGTATGTTCTTGCTTTTGTAACGTTTCGCGAAGCATGCGCTCCTGTTGTTGGAGTTTGTCGCCCATTAGTTGGTGGTTGGTCTGAATTAGAGAAACCAGATCGAGGGGGTTAGCATTTGTCTTCCGAAACTGTCGGTAGAGCAGCAAACCAAGTGCTAGCAAGGCCAATACCAGCAGAATCAAGATAATTTCCATTACCGATTTGACAGCCAGGGATATAAAGGCGGGCTCATTGCTTTTGTATTTTCAGTGAATTCAATTGGTCCACAAATTCCAAGTTTTATGCAGAGTCACGACGGACAAATTGCATAATGTAATTGACGTCGGTGCCTGGCCCGATACTGTATTGCTGGAAAAGGGGGTTATAGTGGAGTCCGGCCATGTCTAGCAGCTTTAGATCCGTGCCGGCGGCCCAGTCTTCGAGCTCTGACGGCCGAATAAAGCGGTCGTAGCGATGGGTGCCTCGCGGTAGTAATCCCAGTAGATATTCAGCGCCCACAATTGCGAAGAGCCAAGATTTTGGGTTTCGGTTTATAGTGGAAAAAAACAACGAGCCGCCGGGTCGCACCAGCTGTGCGCACGCAGTAACAATTCGGTCTGGGTGTGGTACGTGTTCGAGCATTTCCATACAGGTAACACCGTCAAACTGGGCAGCGTGTGTTTTCAATAACTTTTCAGCAGTGCCCTGTTGGTAACAGATCTTTCTGTCTGTTTCGCGGGCATGAAGTTTTGCGACGGCGATGGGAGCAGACCCTGCATCTAGACCCATCACCGAAGCGCCGCGGTCACTCATACTTTCGGCGAGTAATCCACCGCCGCACCCCAGATCGAGCATGTTTCGCCCGTCGAGTGGAAATCGTTGATCAATGTATTCGAGTCGAAGCGGATTGATCTGGTGTAACGGTTTGAAATCCCCCTCGGGATCCCACCACTGACTGGCTAAATCCTCGAACCGGGATACCTCAACGGAATCGACGTTTGTCATATGGGATGCCTCTTTCAATTACTCAGTGGATTTTACGCTGAGGAACGCACCCGAGAAAATTGGATAGGATTATTGGCCTTGCAGGCAGGTTTTCGGGCGTACCAACCCACCACCCGAACTTGTCATACTACCCTTGGTTCCCTATAATTTCGGCCCGCTGTTGCGGGGTGGAGCAGTCTGGCAGCTCGTCGGGCTAATAACCCGAAGGTCGTAGGTTCAAATCCTACCCCCGCTACCAATTTTTGGTATGAATCTACGGCCCCGCGAGCGCGGGGTTTGTTTTTTCTAAAATGTGTGTACGGTATTCGGGTGGCTGGTGGCTCAGGAGGGTAGACGGTGCTAGGTGATGTCATTGAGTTGCGATCGCTGCTGGAGCCAATGGTTGAAAGATTAGGGTACGAATTGGTTCATGTAACCCTGGGGGGTTCGAAAACGAGAGCGCTTCGAATGTTTATTGACGCACCGGGTGGAATAACTGTGGACGATTGCGAACGAGTCAGTCGACAAGCGAACGACGTTCTCGCTGTTGAGGATATGGTTGAGGGTGAGTATACGCTCGAGGTCTCGTCACCGGGGTTGGATCGGCCGTTGGTAAAGTATGAGCATTTTGAACAGGCTAAAGGAAAGGATGTTTTTATTCGAATGCAGGGCCTACACTTTGGCCGGAGAAAATTCCGAGGATCGCTACTCGAAGCCCGTAACGATACCGTATTAGTGGAGGTCGACGGGGAGTCATATGAATTGCTGTACAGCGAAATGCAAAGAGCGAATCTGGTAAGTGAAATTGATTTCGGTGCTACGTCTACAGAACGCAAACAGAGCGCAAAGTGAGAAAATAATGGGAAACGACGAGATTCTGATGATGGCGGAAGTCTTGTCCCGAGAAAAGGGGCTGGATGAGACTTCCGTTTTCGAAGCCATAGAAGCGGCACTGGCGACAGCAACGCGTAAACAAAATCGAGAAGATATTGAGGTACGCGTCGCAATTGATCGGAAGACAGGGGATTACGAAGCGTTTCGTCAGTGGGAAATTGTTGAAGATGACGACATGATTGAAACCCCGGCCCGTCAAATGACACTGGCGGGCAGCGAGATCGTGTATCCGGATCAGGAACACGAGATCGGGGGTGTTGTCGAGGAACCTATTGAATGGGTCGCCAATTTCGGGCGTATCGAGGCGCAGGCTGCGAAACAGGTCATTAACCAAAAAGTTCGTGAGGCCGAACGGGCTCGAATTTATGAAGAATTCAAGGAACGACAGGGTGACATGGTTCAGGGAGTCGTTAAGCGTGTTGGCAATCGGGAAGCCATCGTCGATATTGAAGGGGTAGAAGCCGCTCTTCCTCGATCTGCGTGGATCGATCGGGAAGCGTTGCGAAGTGGTGATCGCATTAAGGCCATTCTGACCGAGGTTCGGTCGGATTCTCGTGGCCCACAACTTGTTCTTGATCGGAAGATACCCGAACTCGTTGTTCAGCTGTTCCAATTGGAGGTGCCGGAAGTGGGGCAGGGGATTATCGACGTGCTGGGCGCGGCTCGCGATCCTGGATCGCGCGCAAAAATTGCGGTTCGCTCAAATGACCCAAGGATCGATCCGGTGGGCGCGTGCGTGGGTATCCGAGGGTCTCGGGTACAAAGCGTCTCGAATGCGATCAATCTGGAGCGGATCGACATTATCACCTGGTCAGAGAATCCGGCAGAGTTCGTCATAAAGGCACTTCAACCTGCAGACGTCGATTCGATTATTATTGATGAAGAGTCACAGTCTATGGATGTTGTTGTAGATGAAAGCCAGCTATCTTTGGCCATTGGTAGAGGTGGTCAGAATGTTAGATTGGCATCGGAACTCACGGGCTGGACATTAAACATAATGACCGATGAGGCTGCCGCCGAAAAGGGAGAACTCGAGGCGCAGGCGAACCGAGAGCGTCTCATGGAGCAATTGGACATCGATGCGGAAGTCGCAGAAGTTCTGGTGGAAGAAGGCTTTACTACTTTAGATGAGGTTGCCTATGTTCCGGCACAAGAACTCCTCCAGGTAGAAGAATTTGATGAGAATTTGGTTGAAGAGCTTCGTAAGCGTGCCAGAGAAATTCTGTTGGTGCGAGAAATTGCGGAGCAGGAGCGGTTATCTCCCGAAGATGACCTTCTTGCGATGGAAGGAATGGATGAGGAAACGGCAAAGCTATTTTCATCTAGGGGTATTCGATCGATGGAAGAGCTTGCTGAACAGGCCACCGACGAACTCGTAGAACTGACTGGTATTGATGAGGAACGCGCAGGCCAGTTGATAATGACGGCAAGGGCGCCGTGGTTCGCCGAGGCCCAACAGTAGATCGAGGCTTACCGGATATGGCAGCAATTAAGTTACAGGAATTCGCTGAGCAGATCGGAATTACTAGTAGCAAGTTGTTACAGCAACTGGCTGCGGCGGGTATCACAGGTAAGGGTGCTGATACTCTATTGTCTGATCAGGAGAAGGAACAGCTCCTCTCTTACCTGCGTGGTAACGGTAAGGGCGAGACTCCGAACGACCGACCTAAGATTTCGCTGAGCCGAAAGTCGACCAGCTCGGTACGTCAAGCATCACGGACGGGACCCTCGCGTACCGTCCATGTCGAGGTTCGCAAACGCCGTACCTATGTGAGGCGAGGCGACTTGCAACAACAGCAGGAAGAAGCGAAGAAGACGGCCGAAGCGGAAGAAGCCGCTAGACAGGCGACTGAGGCGGAAAAGAAGGCCAGAGCGGCTGCAGAAGCGGAAGCGGAAGCGGCTCGAGCTGCACAAGAAGGCGAGCAGGAGCAAGCAGCGGTGAGTGAGCCCGTGGCAACCACGGTTGTCGAGCTGCCATTGGCTCCTCCCGTGCCACCGCCCGACGACCGCAAGGCGATCCCAAAACGTGATGAGAAACAGAAAAAGAAAAAAGGCAAAGAGGCGGACCGGGAAAAGTTGCACGTTGCGGCAGGCAGGGGTGGTCGCCGAAAGCCGAAAAGAAGAAAGGCAAAACCTGGGAAGATTACTTCTGCAACGGTAGGTCAACACGTCTTCGAGCGGCCGACTGAACCCGTGGTGCATGAGGTCCGTGTTCCTGAGACCGTCACAGTAGGGGAGCTAGCTCAGGCAATGTCCGTTAAAGCAGCGGAAGTCATAAAAACGCTGATGGATATGGGAACGATGGTGACGATCAATCAGGTTCTTGACCAGGACACGGGAATGTTGGTTGTAGAGGAGATTGGACATCGGGCGATTGCAGTAGATACCGAGGACCCAGAGGATTATTTAATTGGCGTAGAGGAGGACACTCGTGCCCAGATACGGCGAGCGCCCGTAGTTACGATTATGGGACATGTCGATCACGGCAAGACTTCATTGCTTGATTATCTGAGAAAGACTCACGTTGCATCCGGCGAAGCGGGCGGCATTACTCAGCATATAGGCGCATACCGGGTCGATACGAAGCATGGGCCGATTGCTTTTCTGGACACTCCCGGACATGAAGCGTTTAGTTCTATGCGAGCGCGTGGCGCACAAGTGACAGACATCGTCATTCTGGTGGTTGCAGCTGATGATGGCGTTAAACCACAAACGGTCGAAGCGATTCATCATGCCCGTAATGCAGGCGTTACCGTAATAGTCGCGATCAACAAGATTGATCAGGAAAATGCAGATCCGGAACGGGTCAAACAGGAGCTTGCCAAACATGAGGTGATACCGGAATCTTGGGGTGGCGATGTGTTGACGAATAACATTTCGGCGGTTACTGGCGAAGGAATTGATGAGTTGCTGGAGGCAGTCGCTTTGCAGGCCGAACTACTAGATCTCAGGGCCCCTACGGATGGTTTGGCAAGTGGCGTTGTTATAGAAGCGCGGCTAGACAGAGGGCGCGGCGCGGTGACTACCGTGCTGGTACAGAAGGGCACCCTTAAAAAGGGCGATATTCTCCTGGTGGGTCGTGAGTTCGGAAGAGTTCGGGCGATGACGGACGATCAGGGCCGAACAATTCGAGAAGCGGGGCCATCGCATCCGATTGAAATCCAGGGGCTTGGGGGCGTTCCCAATTCTGGGGATGACGCCGCCGTAGTTTCCGATGAGCGAAAAGCTCGAGAGATCGCAACGTATCGGCAGGGCAAGCTAAAGGAATCGAAGCTGGCACGGCAGCAGAAGGCCAAACTCGAAAACATATTTGAGCAGATGGGCGAGGGGGAGACTCGGGCCCTCAACTTGATCATCAAGGCAGATGTCCATGGTTCGGTTGAGGCGTTGACAGAATCACTTGAAAAGCTGTCAAGAGATGAGGTACGTGTAACAGTGGTGCACGGTATGGTTGGAGGTATTAACGAATCCGACGTCAACTTAGCAGCAGCGTCCGATGCCATTATTATTGGTTTTAACGTACGAGCGGGCGCGACTGCGCGGAAGTTAATCGAAAGTCAAGGTATTGACGTCCATTACTACGATGTTATTTACGATGTAGTAGACGAAGTAAAGGCGGGTCTCTTGGGGCTTTTGTCACCCGTGATCAAAGAAGAGGCCGTTGGGTTAGCTGATGTGCGTGATGTCTTCCGCGTATCGAAGATCGGAGCGATTGCGGGATGTCTGATGATGGAGGGTGAGGTTCGACGCGGCCTTCCTGTGCGGGTGCTGCGTGACAGCGTGGTGATATTTGATGGTCAGATCGATTCGTTACGTCGCTTTAAAGAGGACGTTAGAGAAGTTCAGGCGGGTGTTGAATGTGGGATTGGCGTCAGGAACTACAATGACATCAAGGTTGGGGATCAGATTGAGATTTATCAGAAGGTCGAACAACGACCGACTCTTTGACGACTCGAAATATCGGTTATGCAAGGTGTTGATCGTACCCGCAGAGTGGCGGAACTGATTCGCCGAGCGTTGGCAGACATCATTCGCGATCGGTTGCCTGATCGTGGCCTCGGGCTTCTCTCCATAACGGCAACGGAAGTTACTCGTGATTTAAGCAGAGCGACGGTATTTATTTCGTTACTCGGAGAAGAAGAAGATCAAGAGCGAGCGACCAAAATTCTTAATGAAGAGTCCAGTGCTTTACGACACGAGCTAAGCAGAACCTTGAATCTTCGACACACGCCCGAAATTAAATTTCGTTACGATTTGAGTATAGAGCGGGGTGAGCGCCTTTCTCGCTTAATAGATGATTTGTCGATCAGCAGCAGCCGTACTGGCGCCAAAGTTGATGAGTAAGCGGCGTAATACGAGATTCGGCGATCCTGTTGACGGAATTTTATTGCTGGATAAGCCGCCTGGAATTACTTCTAATGCGGCACTCCATAAAGCCAAACAATTGTTAAATGCCCGCAAAGGGGGGCATACCGGTAGCCTTGATCCAATTGCAACGGGCTTGCTTCCGCTTTGTTTTGGCGAGGCCACTAAATTGGCGGGGTTTTTCCTGGGTTCTGACAAGATCTATTGGGCACGGCTGAAACTGGGTCAGACGACTGACACAGGAGATTGCGAGGGAAAGACACTGCTGCAGCGACCAGTTACCGTTGACCACGAAACCATCGAAACTGCTTTGGAAAGCTTTCGGGGAGAATTTGAGCAGACCCCACCTATGTATTCAGCGGTCAAGGTGAATGGGCAGCCGCTCTACCGGTTGGCTCGTGCGGGAAAAGAAATTGAACGGGCAGCCCGGCCGGTCTTGGTGTACAGACTGGACCTCTTGAGTTTCGGGGAGCAACAGATTGAGATTGAACTGCATTGTTCCCATGGTTTTTATGTGCGAGGGCTGGCCCAAGATTTGGGCGAATCTCTGGGTTGCGGAGCTCACGTGGTGGCGCTGCGCAGGCTCCATGTCGCGGGACTCGGCATTGAGCGCGCGGTAACGCTAGATGAGTTGGAACGCTTGGGGAGTTCGTCCTGCCGCCGTCGGAAACTCTTGGCGGGCGACGAGGCACTATCACATATTCCTACTGTGGAACTCTCAGTCGATGCCGCATTTTACCTATGTCGAGGACAGGCTGTCCGGGCTGCTGATTTGCCGGCTGACGGCTGGGTTCGTCTTTACTCGAGGGATGCTGGGTTCCTTGGCGTCGGCACGATCACTAGGGATGGTCGGGTGGCTCCGCGTCGACTGGTGACGTCTAGTTGACTGGTGACGCCTAATCGATGGGAGTGAATTTGTTGAGCATTGTTGGTCTGGCCGTTAGAATACGCCCTCCCTCGACTTGCTTCACTGCGACATTCGTATGATCGTTCGATCAGGAGGCATCGAAGATGTTGGTAGTCTGTACTAAGAAGTAGTGGCACCTAATCAATTGAGAGGAAGGAATGTCAATTAGCGCGGAACAGAAAGAGACGGTAGTCAGTGAATTCCAACGTGCACCTAAGGACACGGGTTCTCCAGAAGTGCAAGTCGCATTGTTGTCGGCAAATATCCGCGATCTTACTGAGCACTTTAAGGTGCATGTTCGCGACCATCACTCCCGCCAGGGATTGTTGCGGATGGTCAACCGGCGCCGCAAACTCCTGGATTATCTAAAGAAGAAAGACATTGATCGTTACCGCACTCTGATTGAGCGAGTTGGCTTGCGAAGATAAGGGACCGCCTCTTAAAGACATTTTCTATTGATCACTAAGGAGTGAATAAGTGAACCGTATTTCGAAAAGTTTTCGTTATGGTGAGTTCGAGGTTTGTCTGGAAACCGGGCGCATCGCAAGGCAAGCATCGGGAGCTGTTCTTGCCAGCATGGGAGATACTAGCGTACTGGTTACGGTAGTTGCATCCCGAGAGCCTAGTGACCGGGACTTTCTCCCGTTAACGGTCGACTACGAAGAAAAAACCTATTCTGCCGGTCGCATCCCCGGCGGTTTTTTTAAGCGTGAAGGTCGGCCATCCGAAAAAGCTATTCTGACTTGTCGTCTTATCGACAGGCCTATCCGACCTCTTTTCCCCGCCGGCTTTAGAAACGAGATTCAGATTGTTGCGAACGTCATGTCAGTAGATCCTGAAATCGACCCTGACATCGTTGCAATGATCGGGGGTTCTGCCGCGTTGACGCTAGCGGGGACCCCATTCAATGGCCCAATTGGGGCAGCTCGCGTGGCTTTTATTGATGGGAATTATGTACTCAACCCTTCGGCAACCCAGCTGGCAGACTCAAGGCTCAACTTGGTGGTTGCTGGAACCCGTAACGCCGTCCTAATGGTTGAGTCGGAAGCGAAGGAGTTAACCGAAGACGAAATGATAGGCGCTGTGAGTTTCGGGCATGAGGAGATGCAGGTCGCGATCGACTCGATCATTGAATTGGCAAGTGAAGCAGGAACGGAGCCGTGGGATTGGCAGGCACCGGAATCGGATACGGAGCTTGAGTCGAAGGTTGTGGAGTCGGCTGAACAGAAAGTTACAGTCGGTTACCAGATTGCGGAGAAGGTTCAACGCCAGGAGGCGCTAACTAAGGCTCGTGACGAAGTAATCACTGAGGTTGCAGGAGACGCCCCAGATGATCAAGATGCAAAGGCAATAAATGGGATTTTTAAGCAAATAGAAAAAAAGGTGGTGCGAGCGAGAATCCTGGCGGGTCAGCCCCGCATCGATGGTCGTGACCGTCAAACCGTTCGCCCTATTCGTATTGAATGCGGTATTTTTCCGAGGACCCATGGTTCGGCACTGTTTACCCGAGGTGAAACCCAAGCGATCGTGGTAACGACTTTGGGGACAGATCGTGATTCACAAATTATCGACGCGCTTGAGGGTGAGAGACGCGACAGGTTTTTACTGCACTACAATTTTCCACCGTACTCGGTGGGTGAGACTGGGCGGATTGGTTCCCCAAAACGGCGTGAGATTGGACACGGGCGGCTCGCAAAACGCGCGATTGAGGCTGTTTTGCCGGATCCGGAAGATTTTCCGTACGTATTGAGGGTGGTATCGGAAATTACGGAATCCAATGGATCGAGCTCCATGGCCACCGTCTGTGGGACCAGTTTGTCCCTCATGGACGCAGGCGTAGGAATAAAGGCGCCAGTTGCAGGAGTCGCAATGGGGCTGATCAAAGACGGCGACGAATTTGCGGTGCTGACGGATATTCTCGGTGATGAGGACCATCTCGGCGATATGGACTTCAAGGTTGCGGGCACCCGGGAAGGTGTTACCGCGCTACAAATGGATATCAAGATCGAAGGTATTAATCGTGAAATCATGGAACAGGCGCTCCGCCAGGCAAAGGACGCGCGAATGCACATTCTCGGTGAGATGGACAAAGTAATTTCAAAACCCCGCGAGGAAATGTCTGATTTCGCCCCCCGAATTACGACCATCAAGATACCAACCGATAAGATTCGTGATGTCATTGGCAAAGGCGGATCAACAATTCGCGCATTGTCAGAGGCGACCGGAGCGACCATTGATATCGACGACGACGGCACAATAAAGATCGCTTCGGCAGATCTCGCTGCGGCGGAAGAGGCGCGGCGTCGAATCGAGCAGATCACTGCAGATGTTGAAGCCGGTACTATTTATGAGGGGAAAGTGGTTCGATTAATGGATTTTGGCGCCTTTGTTAACATTCTCCCAGGTCGTGATGGGTTGGTGCACATCTCACAGATTTCACATGAGCGCGTCAACAATGTAAGCGACGAATTGAGCGAGGGTGATATGGTAAAAGTAAAGGTGTTGGAAGTAGACAAACAAGGCCGCGTTCGATTGAGCATGAAGGCGGTTGACGATGCGGATTGATCAAATTCGGACACCCGACGGAACGGCATCGAGCGATTGAGTTGCCGTTCTCGAGATAGCGCAGCGTATCACTTGTGCAGCCAGTTCGGGCAACGGCATAAAGATGGACGAGCTGGGTTACGGATTTCGGATGCAGGCGGTCAAAACGCCCTTAGATGAAAAGACGACCGTAATCAGTAAATGACTTCCCAGAATTCCGAACGCCTAGTGTGGATGGACTTGGAAATGACCGGCCTCAATCCAGATTATGATCGGATTATTGAAATCGCAACCGTCATCACGAACCATGACCTAGAAGTGATCGCCGAGGGGCCGGTGTTGGCAATTCACCAGAACGAGGACACACTTGCCGGGATGGATGCGTGGAATCAGCGGACCCATAATGATTCAGGACTGATTGAACGAGTACGTAAATCTAAGATTGACGAGAATGAAGCTGAACAGTTGACTTCGGGATTTGTTCAGGAGCACGTGCCTGAGAACCACTCGCCACTGTGCGGAAATACGATCTGCCAGGACCGGCGATTCCTTTTCCGTTACATGCCCCAACTGGAAAGTTGGTTGCATTATCGGAACTTGGACGTAAGCACCTTGAAGGAACTGGCCAGTCGCTGGCGCCCAGAATTGTCGACTGGATTCAGAAAAAAGGCCAGTCACCGCGCACTGGACGATATTCTTGAGTCGATCGAAGAGCTTCGATATTATCGGGACCACTTCCTCCGGATCGAAAAAGACGACTCAACATAAGATCTCAATCGAGCACTCCGTGCCTTTGCAAAGCCCAGGTGGTATGTTCTCGCACCAGTGGCGACGGATGGTCAATACGCAACATCAATGTATCCGTCACCCGTTTTGAAGTCGGGGCGTTGCCCAGAGCTATGGCCAAGTTTCGCAGCCAGCATTCGTAACCGACTCGGCGAATTGGACTGCCAGTGGTTTTCTGATCAAATTCTTTTTCACTCCACTGAAAAAGTTCTATCAGTGCAGAAGCATCCAGGTCATGTCGTGGAGCGAACTCAGTGAGCTGAGTTTGAGCAGCATCCCGATTCCACGGGCAAACCAGTTGGCAATCGTCACATCCGAAGATACGATTACCGATCAGTGCCCGTAGAGGTTCGGGGATTGTGCTTTTGTGTTCGATCGTGAGATAAGAAATACATAGTCTGGCATCAAGTTCATACGGAGCCGTAATTGCGTTCGTCGGGCAGGCAGTAATGCATCGTGTGCAATTGCCACAATTGTCCTTTTGTGGCGTGTCGAATGGTAACGGGAGATTTGTGTACAACTCGCCCAGAAAAAACCAGGAGCCGGAATCACGATCAATCAAATTCGTATGTTTACCCATCCACCCCAGCCCTGACTTTACCCCAAGAGGCTTTTCCATCACGGGGGCGCTATCGACGAACGCGCGGAATTGATACCCTCCGACTTCAGAGGTGATGCGGTCGGCAAGTTTCTGCAGTTTTCGGCGCATAATTTTGTGGTAGTCCCTACCCAGCGCATAACGCGAGATGTAGGCAGCTTCCGGGTCTGACAATATCGCTGTAGCGGACGAGGCGGTATCACACCAATAGTTCATGCGCACGGTGATGACTCGAATTGTCCCGGGTATCAACTCGGCTGGCCGAGAACGTTGAGTGCCGTGACGGGCCAGGTAGCCCATTTCACCGTGGTAGTTTCCTTTGAGCCAAGAAAAAAGATACTGCTCTGCATCCCCAATTTTCGTATCGCTTATTCCGATCCCATCAAAGCCTAATTCATCAGACCAACAACGAATTTTTGTCTTGAGTTGCTGGAGATCAACCGAAGGGGGCACAGGAGGCGTCATGATCGGGCTATCATATCCTGATGATTGAAATTCCAGAATGGCTGTATTCGTCGGAACAGGGGCGGGAACTGGATCGTCGAGCAGCGGGTATCCCCGGGTATGAGGAGGGGTATCTCATGCAACTGGCTGGGATCGCTAGCTTCCGATCACTGCAGGCCCTATGGCCGGGGATGCGCTCGCTCGCTGTGTGCTGTGGTCCCGGAAACAACGGAGGCGATGGATATATCGTTGCGGGACTCGCTGCTACACATGGTTTACAGGTCTATTTGATGGGATTTGGTGAGCCAAAAACTCCGGATGCGAAAAGGGCGCATCGCTATGCATTGGCGTCGGGTGTTTCCGTAATGTCTTTTCACCCCGACGTATTGTTGGGAGTTGAAGTCGTCGTCGATGCCATTCTTGGGACGGGGTTGAAACACCCTTTAGAGGGGCAAATCTTGAAGGGCATCCGTGCAATTAATGCCAGCGGAAAACCTGTTTTGTCACTGGATGTCCCGTCGGGGCTTGATTCGGATACCGGGGAAGTGCCTAAAGACGCAGTAGGCGCAACTGCCACCATCAGTTTTATCTGTTTGAATCCCGGCATTGTTACGGGCAACGGACCCGATCGTTGCGGCCGCGTCCTTTTCGACTCCCTACAGGTGCCTGAAACGGTATTTTCGGGAATGAAGCCAGTGGCAGCTCGAATAAGTGCAGGACAGGTTGCGGGTATTTTGGAAAAGCTGCCCCGTCCTCACCACAAGGGCGATGCTGGTCATCTGCTGGTCGTGGGTGGCGCCGTGGGTATGGGCGGTGCGGTATGCCTCGCAGGCGAAGCTGCTTTACGAGTCGGGGCCGGTTTGGTATCGGTTGCGACGCGACCGGAGCACGCATCGTATCTGAATACCGGTTGTCCCGAGTTGATGGTAAAGGGAATTGAAAGTGGACCGAATCTTTCGACACTGCTACAACGTGCCACAGCGGTCGTAGCTGGGCCTGGACTCAGTCTAGGCTCATGGGGGCGCGATTTATTGTCGAGGGTGCTTGAGATAGAACTGCCGCTGGTGGTCGATGCCGATGGGTTGAATATCTTATCCGAACAACCGACCACGGCCGCCAATTGGATATTGACTCCTCATCCGGGCGAGGCCGCACGACTTCTCGACGGATCGGCGCACGAAGTACAGAAGGATCGTTGGGGAGCGGTGCAACGGATTCAAGAACGCTATGGTGGGGTTTGTATACTGAAAGGCGCCGGCACGCTGGTTGCAACGCCAAATGGTAGCCTCTCGGTCTGTAATCGTGGTAATCCCGGGATGGCGTCCGCCGGTATGGGTGACGTGCTAGCTGGAGTCATTGGATCACTTCTCGCCCAGGGTCTTGATCTGGGAGAAGCAGCAAAGTGCGGGACGTGGTTACATTCGGCAGCGGCAGATCTGGCCGCGACCGACGGAGAGCGCGGTATGATAGCGCGAGATCTTTTACCCGAACTGCGGCGCCTTGCGGATAACCCAGCAGCGGCCGATGAATGAACCGATTGTTACCGGTAGTGAGCCGGAACTGGAAGCGGTCGGTTCAGCGTTGGCCAAATCATTGAGCTTCGGAGACATTATCTTTTTGGAAGGCGAGCTCGGCGCCGGCAAGACCACGGTCAGTCGCGGCATTTTGCGTGGATTTGGATACCGGGGCATTGCGGCAAGTCCAACGTATACGCTGCTTGAACTGTACGAGCTGGCGTTTCATCGGGTTGCTCATTTTGATCTGTATCGGATCACCGCAGCAAAAGAACTTGAAGGGATTGGGTTTCGAGATTATCTCGATGGGCAAACCATTTGCTTGATTGAATGGCCTGAAAATGGTGCAGGGTTCTTGCCGGCGCCAACTCTGCGAATCATCTTGGAGTATTCCGGAGTGGGACGGATAGTCCGGTTTGAATCGTCGATCGAGCGCTTGATTTTGTCTTGAAAGTTTGAGAACGTTTCGGCTTCAGGCCTGTCTTGCCGGGCTTCTGGTTGGGCTTGCAGCGCCGCTGTCAGCCGCAGTTGACGTGATGGGGTTGCGAGCCTGGCATGCACCCGATCGCACTCGACTGGTATTCGAACTTTCTGCACAAGTGCCGTATGAGGTGTTTTCTTTGTCTGATCCCACGAGATTAGTCCTGGATCTGCCGGCCGCGCAGTTGAAGATGACTTTGCCGGCGGCGGGCACGATCGGGCCGTTAATAAAAGCAATACGATCCGGTGAGCCGGCGGGCGGAATTTTGCGACTGGTATTTGACTTAGGCGCGCCAGTTGCTTTCCGAGTCTTTATGGTAGCTGCAGTCGGTGGCCACATGGATCGTATGGTTATTGATCTCTACCCTAGAGAGGAGGATGGTTTCGATTCCAAGACGTCAGTGGCCAAACTGACGGATTCTGAAAAGGACTATATCGTCGTTATCGATGCCGGCCATGGCGGGGAAGATCCGGGTGCGCTGGGCTACCTTGGCCTCAGAGAGAAAGATGTCGTGCTAAAAATTGCGAGGCGTTTAGCGAGGTTGATCGACGAAGAGCCGGGTATGAGTTCAATATTGACCCGCACTGGCGATTATTACTTGAGACTTCGCAGGCGGGTCGACATAGCGCGAAGGGTTGAGGCTGCTTTGTTCGTGTCGATCCACGCAGATGCATTTCGCAGCCGAAGTGCTAGTGGCGCGTCAGTTTACTCGCTGTCACAAAGTGGTGCGACCAGTGAGATGGCAGCATACTTGGCGCAGCGAGAGAATGCAGCAGATCTTGCGGGTGGCGTTAGCCTGTCAGACCGTGATGAGGATCTAGCGGAAGTCATGCTCGATATGCAACTTGACTGGAAAATAGAAGAAAGCCGATTACTCGGCACTCAACTACTGTCATCGTTAGCGACACTGGGACCACTTCATAGTCGTCATGTCGAGCAAGCCGGATTTACGGTTTTAAAGGCACCCGCCATTCCCTCGGTTCTTGTCGAGACCGGTTATGTGACTCATCCCAGTGATTCGAAGCGGCTGCAAAACCTCGGTCATCTGGAGCGTCTCGCGGCAGCTCTATTCCGCGGTATCCTGAATTACTGCTACAAGCGACCTGGGTGTCCTTTACCACAAACGGTGAGCAAGACCCATGTCGTGAAACCAGGGGACTCTCTGTCGGGAATTGCCGCGCGCTATGGGACTAACGTTGGCGCCATCAAACGTCGAAATGGTTTACAAACTGATGTTATTCAGGTCCGGCTAAGGTTGTTTGTTCCAGTGGCTATGCCGTGAATTTTCCGTGATTTCTGGCCCCAGAAAAACAGCGGCGGTGCAAGCTACACGGTGGCGAACTGCGAGAGTGTCATGATGGGTGCGTCCACGATTATCTTTCTGATGGGCCCCACGGCCGTGGGGAAAACAGATCTTGCCATCTCGCTCGCTAACGAATTTTCTCTTGGATTGATCAGTGTGGATGCCTCGCAGGTATATAGGGGTTTGAACATAGGTACGGCAAAGCCTGCACCGGCTGTTCTAAAAAAATATCCCCATGCGCTCGTCGACATACGGAATCCCGAAGACGTGTTTTCAGCCGGTGCGTTCTGTAAAGAATCGGTTCGAGAAGTGCACAGAATCGTAGCGAAACGACAGATTCCGACGTTAGTCGGGGGAACGATGTTCTATTTTGCAGCGTTATCTGGCGGGCTGGATCGACTTCCAGGGGCGGACGCCCAATTTCGACACGACATAGAAGCCGAGGCTCAACAGTTGGGATGGCCGGCGCTGTATGAGCGATTAGAGCGTCTTGATCCCGAAGCAGCGCAGCGAATTCACCACAATGACCATCAAAGAATTCAACGCGCACTTGAAATATATGATCAAACGCGACCAACTCTCTTTGGAGACGTCCCGGAACCGCCGCGTCTTCCTTGCGATGCCCGCATTATCCGGCTGGGGCTCGCCTTTTCTGATCGGTCTGTGTTGCATCATCGAATTGAACAGCGGGTAGATGGGATGTTGAAGTCCGGATTTCTCGCGGAGGTCGGCGACCTGGTGGCTAAAGGAGTGGATCCACGATCGCCGGCGTTGCGGTCGGTTGGTTATCGGCAGGTCTACCAGTATCTAAAAAAAGAGTTTGATTATTTCAAGATGCGGGAGCGGATTATATTCGCCACTCGGCAGCTCGCAAAACGACAGTTGACATGGATGAGAAATACGCCGGGAATCGTATGGTTTGATGCTACCGATCGCGACATTTCCCGGAACGTTGGTAGTTATCTCATGGCTTGTCTGGTCGATCGAAACTGAGAAATTGAAGGGAAATTGCAAAAGTTGAAGTTTTTCCGAGTAGCCTCTACATTGAAGCGAGGGTATCGGTGGCCAAAAGGATCGTCGGGTGACCCTATTGGTTGGAAGGCCATTAAACCGCCAAGATGTCTGTTGATGCTTCACAGTCGTCAGGAAGTCCTTTTCTGGCGAGGTTGTGACTAGCATCTGTCAGGCACAGGGCCGAGGATTATGGCAATCCAGCAATTATTCGAAATTTTTTGAGAGCAAGCAGATAAATTAATAAAGGAGAAATAGAATGCCACAACAAAGAGGGGCAGCATTGCAGGATCCCTTCCTCAACATATTGCGGAAAGAAAGAATCCCTGTTTCTGTGTACCTTGTTAACGGGATTAAATTGCAAGGCCAAATCGAGTCTTTTGATTCCTTTGTAGTATTGTTGCGTAACGGTACCAGTCAGATGATCTATAAGCATGCGATATCGACGATTGTACCGGCGCGGGCAGTCCGAATTCCCTACGAATCTAGTACAAGTTCCGCGCATGGGTCGCCCGATTCCGATTCCGATTCCGATTCCGATTCCGATTCCGATTCCGATGACGTAGGCAACAGCTAGGTCAGGCGGTAACTTGAAACCTTGGACGGGCGTTACTTGAGCGACCAAATCTTGATTGGTTCCGCTTGAGCCCACTGACTGTTCATTCTGATACGAGATTGGCGGCGCCAACCGCGACTCGACGTGCGCCTGCGGAGCGGGTTGTCTTGGTGCATGATTATTATCACAATGGCCAGGACGCAGAGTCAGTCATTGAACTGAGTGGCCTGGCCCAGGCGGCTGGCACAATAGTTTGTGCCTACGTCCGCTGTGGACGCGGAAGCCGGCATCGGAAGACGTTCATCGGTCCTGGAAAGTTGCTAGAGGTTGCAGATACGGTCAGGCGACATTCCGCTACACTGGTTATTTTCGAGTCCCAGATTTCACCGATCCAGGAACGAAATCTGGCGCAGGAACTCAATTGCCCGGTAATAGACCGGGTTCGTTTAGTCCTTGACATTTTTGCACTCCGCGCACGGACAAGCGAAGGCAAGTTGCAAGTCGAACTGGCCCAGCTCCAGTATCTTTCTACGCGACTGGTGCGCGGATGGTCGCACCTCGAGCGACAACGGGGAGGCATTGGCTTGCGCGGGCCTGGAGAGATGCAACTTGAAACTGACCGGAGATTGCTGGGGCGAAGGATGCGAACTTTGCGCAAGCAACTGGATCGTGTTAGGTCACAAAGGACTCTTCACCGCCGTCACCGACAGCGAAAGCCGATTCCATTGGTGTCGTTGGTCGGTTATACCAATGCAGGCAAGTCGTGCTTGTTCAATCGGCTTACCGATTCGAAGGTGTATGTGGCAGGCCAGCTGTTTTCAACGCTCGATCCTACGATCCGAAGAATAGATCTCCCGGGTTTCGGGCCGGTCTTGCTGTCCGATACGGTTGGGTTCATACGGGAGTTGCCCCACAGTCTGGTAGAGGCGTTCCGGGCTACGTTGGAGGAGGTGGTTGCGTCCCAGATATTAATTCATGTCGTTGATTTTTGCCAACCCGATTATCGGGACAGAATCTCGGAGGTTGAAAGTGTGCTTGGCGAAATCGGGGCACTGGACATTCCTAGAATGATCGTTTTTAACAAGATTGACCTAACGGCCGATGGTCCTGATGTAGTTAACGCGGGCAGCGGATTGCCGGCGAAGCTCTGGCTATCTGCAGCAACGGGCGCTGGCACCGAAATGTTTCAACAGGCACTCTTACAGCACTTGGGTGGCGATCGGAAAGTCCGCCGGCTTCGTCTGAACGCGGGAAATGGGAAATTCCGAGCCCGCGTCTACGAGTGGGCTGAAGTTCGGCGAGAATGGATCGATGGGGAGGGAAACTGGTTCTTTGATGTCTTGATGGATGATGCGACGGTGGGGCGTCTGGAGTCACTTCGCCAGTCCGAAAAAGATCTTGTCTGGGTGGATCGAGAAGACGAACTTTGTACCTAGCATTAAGTATATTTTCTGATTTTTTATCCATCGGTTTACCGACTTAGCGTGGTAAAATTTACGTAGAGAAGCAGAAATTCATTGGCTTAACGATCAAAGGGGAAGTAATTCATGGCGTGGAATCAAGAGGGTCCCGAAAACAAGGACCCATGGGGTCAGGGAAATGGACAGAAAGGCCCACCCGACCTGGATCAAGTCATTCGTGATTTACAGAAGAAGCTGAGCGGTATCTTCGGGAAAAGCTCATCCCGGGGCGGCGGCGGGGGCGGCTCAGGTGGCGGTAAAGGCAAAGGACTGTCGCTGGGCAGGACGGGAGGGGGTCTCCTTGTCACTGTCGTAGTGGGCTTGTGGATCGTGAGCGGGTTCTATGTTGTCGACCAGAGCGAGCAAGGGGTTGAGTTGCGATTCGGTCAATACCAGGAGGTGAAGCCAGCCGGTCTGCGGTGGCATATGCCTTACCCAATCGAATCAGTAGAAATCGTCAATGTTCAGAAAGTACGAACGGTAGAAGTGGGTTACCGGACGCGGGAGGGCGGCACGACGCGGGACGGCGGCACACAGTTGGTATTGGTGCCCCGAGAAGCGCTCATGCTGACCGCCGACGAAAACATCATCGATATACAGTTTGCTGTTCAGTACAACATCCGTGATCCCCGGGATCTGCTGTTCAAAGTGAGTGAGCCTGCTGACCAGGTCGTTCGTCAGGCGACCGAAAGCGCGGTCCGCGAAATTGTTGGTAGAAGTTCGATGGATTTTGTAATTACGGGTGGTCGGGCCGAAATCGCCTTTGAGACTCGTGAGTTACTTCAAGCTATTCTGGATCGCTATCAAACCGGCATCACTGTGCGCGCGGTGGAAATGCAGAATGCACAACCACCCGCTGAAGTCAAAGATGCTTTCGATGATGCGGTGCGCGCACGAGAAGATGAGGAAAGACTGAAGAACGAGGCAGAGGCATATGCGAACGATATTATTCCAAAGGCCAGAGGCGCCGCGGCACGGATTGTGCAAGAGTCCGAAGGGTACAAGGAAAGTGTGATTGCGACCTCACAGGGCGAAGCATCGAGGTTTCTACAGGTGCTTGAAGAATACCACCTGGCCCCCGGTGTGACGCGAGATCGTTTATACCTGGAAGCCATGGAAGAAGTGCTGAGTCGATCTACCAAGCTCGTGATTGATCAGGGCTCAAATAGCAATAACGTCATGTACCTGCCGCTTGATCAATTGATACGGCGCCAGCAGGAAATTGCTGGTACTTACGTTGGTGATACGGGCACTTCAGGTGTTGTGACGCAGGGGTCGGGTGCTTCAGGGTTGTCGCAGGGTTCACGCAATTTAGATCGTACGGGGAGAGACTGACCATGAAAGGGAGAAATCTAGCGATCATTATTCTTCTCGTCATTGTCGGCACGGTCTTTTTGTCGGCGACCTATACCGTGGATGAGAGAGAAAAAGCAATCGTCTTTCAGTTCGGCGAAATCCTCCGTTCAGACGACAAGCCCGGCCTTCATTTTAAGATGCCGTTTATCAACAACGTAAGGAAATTCGATGCCCGTATCCAGACCATGGACGCGGAGCCGGAGAGTTATCTGACCGAGGAGAAGAAAAATCTCATTGTTGATTCTTTCGTGAAGTGGCGGGTCAAAGACGCGTTTACCTACTACACGACTCTTGGCGGCCTTCCGTCGAATGCTCGAAACCGTTTGTCGCAGCGGGTCAACGATGCGCTCCGGAGTGAATTTGGCAAGCGAAGCGTACAGCAGGTCATTTCTGGGGACCGCGTTGAAATCATGACTGTTGTCCGCGACTCGATCGATCAGGAAACTTCTGGTCTCGGTCTTGAGGTGATCGATGTTCGACTCAAGCGGGTCGATCTCGACATTACGATCAGTGAAAGCATCTACCAAAGAATGGAACAGGAGCGGTCGATGGTTGCGAAGCAGTTACGGGCTCGTGGTGCGGAAGCCGCAGAAAGGGTGCGGGCCGACGCTGATCGGCAGCGGCAGATAATTCTGGCCAATGCCAATCGGGATGCGCAGCAAATCCGGGGTCTAGGGGACGCTACGGCGACCGCAGTTTATGCCGATGCATTCGGCCAGGACCGCGAATTTTATCGCTTGTACCGCAGCTTGGGCGCGTACCGCGCCACCTTTAACAGCCCCGCTAATTTGTTGGTGATCGAACCGAAATCCGAGTTTTTCCGCTACTTTAATAATGCCGACCCGGAAGACGTTACCCGCTAAGTCGGCGTGGTAGATGAATTGGGGGGACCTCGGGGTTGGATTGTCACTCGTATTGGTGATCGAAGGGCTTATTCCATTTTTAAGCCCCAGTCGTTACCGAAAGATGCTGGAGGTTGCGAGTGGCATCGGAGAGAGCCGCCTTCGATTCGGTGGAGGAGTTTGTATGGCAATCGGTGTTCTGCTGCTTTACGTCGTTCATTGATCACAACACCGCCGGTACATATTGGCTCCGACTTTATCTGAACGCACGGAATAATTTCATTGGGGAAGAATGTCATTGTCCTCGGCACGCAGTGGGGTGACGAAGGCAAAGGGAAAATCGTCGATCTTTTAACGGATCGAGCCCAAGCGGTTGTTCGTTTTCAGGGAGGCCACAACGCGGGCCATACCCTGGTCATTGGCAAAGAGAAGACGGTTCTTCATTTAGTACCGTCGGGAATCTTGCGGAACAACGTACGCTGCTTTATCGGGAACGGAGTCGTGGTGTCGCCATCCGCCTTGCTGCATGAGATTGATCATCTGCGTAGGTTGGGGGTGGAGTTGGAGTCCAGAATTCGCGTCAGCGGACTGTGCCCGGTGGTTCTTCCCTACCATGTTGCGGTCGATCAGGCCAGGGAGAAGGCGCTCGGGCGCCAGGCAATCGGAACCACAGGCCGTGGAATAGGGCCAACCTATGAGGACAAGGTGGCCCGTCGTGGGCTGCGAATCGCAGATTTGCTGGCGCCAGAAATCTGCCGGTCGGTAATCGAAAAAGCAGCGGACTATCATAATTTTGTTTTACAGCAATACTTCAATGCCTCTCCTGTAGACATTTCAAAAATCGTTGAGGAATGCCTCGTACATGGGGAAGCGCTAGCACCATTGGTGACGGACGTTGCAGTGGAACTGCACCAGTTGATCGAGCACGGAGATTCAGTTGTATTTGAGGGCGCGCAGGGTACCCTGCTCGATGTCGATCACGGCACCTACCCATTCGTGACTTCATCGAATACGACCGCAGGGGCGGCATCGGTCGGAACGGGTGTAGGACCACTACAGTTTGACGCGGTGATGGGCATTGCTAAGGCCTATACCACTCGGGTTGGGAGTGGGCCTTTTCCGACCGAGTTATTCGACCAGGCTGGTGAAGCACTTGGTCGCGAAGGGCATGAATTCGGTGCAACCACCGGTCGCCCCCGGCGTTGCGGTTGGTTTGATGCGGTTAATGTGAAGCATGCTTGTCGCCTTAGCGGTGTGACATCATTGTGTATTACCAAATTGGACGTGCTGGATCAATTTTCTGAAATCAAGATTTGTACCGCCTACGAACCTGCCGGTAAGCACGTGGACACCCCTGCATCACAATTAAATGAATCGATGCAATGCGTGCCGGTTTATGAGAGAGTGCCGGGCTGGAGGACACAAACGGCGGGAATACGTACGTGGCAGGGCCTTCCTAGCCAGGCGAAGCAATTTCTCGAGCGGTTGTCTGAGTTGACTGAGGTTTCAGTAGATATCATTTCCACGGGCCCTGACCGGGACGATACGCTGGTTGTTCGCCATCCTTTTGATTAGGCGTAGAAGAGCAGTAAGGATTATTCCGGTCCGATTGAGCCTTGCACAAGGGCACGAGATCAGTCGAGGGTTAGTGCCGTAATATTGCTGCTCGACGATCAATCGGAATTTCAGCAGGCGTGAAATTATCTCCTAAAGATCGGGACGGTTGGCTTACACGCTGGCAGGAAGGTCGCATTCAGTTTCACGTCGATAAAGTCAACCCGATTCTCGATCGTTACGTCGATCGCTTACTGCCCGAGGGGTTTGGCCGCGTCCTCGTGCCGCTGTGCGGCAAGAGCGTTGATCTCGGTTGGCTGGTTGATCGGGGGCACGAGGTCGTGGGTGTCGAGTTGGCGGAAAAGGCCGTGGGAGACTTGTTCAAGGAACTTGGGCGAAGCCCCACCATTTCCACCCAAGATGGGTTTCAGTCATGGCGGAGCGATGGTCTAGAGGTGTTGGTGGGCGATTTGTTCGAACTCGATGCCGAATTTATCGGAAAGTTTGACGCTATTTGGGATCGGGCGGCACTTGTGGCGCTGCGGCCATCGGATCGCGACCGCTATGTCCCCCACCTTCGGGAGTTCTTGCAGTCCAATGGCCACATCTTACTTTGTACCATTTCTTATGAGGAGTCTAAAATGGAGGGTCCGCCGTTCAGTGTGTGCGCCGACGAAGTCCACCGTCACTTTGAAAATATCCTTCGTGTTGAGAAGCTTGAGGGAGGTATTAACACGGACCCCAACCCGTGTTTTATTGAAAGTGGCTTGGATCGGGTCCTCGAGGAAACCTGGTTGATCGGTTGACTTGCGACCGCAATCATTCGGAATCATCTCCTTCTGTTTTTGAGCGGCGCAAAGGAGGATATCCACCTGGCTCCGAATCGTACTCAGAGTCTGAGGCAGTTGTCTTCATGGGTTCGGATTGTCTTTCCTTACGGTAAAAGTGAACATCTCGCTGCGGAAACGGGATGGTGATGCCGTGCTCGTCCAATTGTTGCTTGGCTTGCTTGGTCAGATCGAACCGCAAGGACCAGTAGTTTTCCCGGTTGGTCCAGCAGCGTAGGTTCATATTGACCGAACTGTCGGCCAACTCCATTACCATAACTTGATGAGCGGGGTCGTCTAGAATCCGTTCATCATTCTGTAGGATTTCGGTCAAGACCCTCATCGCCTTGTCAATATCGTCGGTGTAACTAATCCCTACCACGAGATTCAGCCGGCGGGTCGGCAACCGCGAGTAGTTCTGGATCGCCGTGGACGCGAGCTGCGAGTTCGGTACCATCAGAAAGATACCGTCCCAGGTTTGAAGTTCCGTCGAAAAGAGTCCGATTTCTCGCACGGTCCCAGCCACGCTGCCGGCGTCAATGCTCTCGCCGACTTTGAATGGCCTTAGGAAAAGGAGCAGCACACCTGCGGCAATATTCGCCAACGTGCCCTGCAGGGCGAGGCCGACGGCCAGTCCAGCGGCTCCGAGTACGGCGATGATGCTGGTTGTCTGAATGCCAAACTGGGCGAATACAGCAATCATCACCAGGACCAGGATAGCGTAGCGCACCAGATTGGTGACGAAAGAGCGTAATGTCGCATCTACCCTGTCGATACGTTTTAACACCTTGTCCGTATGTTTTTCTATCCATCCGGCAACTATCCATCCGCCAACGAGCAACAGTAGCGCGCCTATAACATCCAAAGCGTAATCGGTGACAAGCAACATCAGTTGATTGGCTAGACTGAATACTTCTTTTTCCATGTCAGATTTCTCCGTGTGTAGAAGGTCGGCGTCACTGGTTTCACTTCCCGAGGCGTCTCACAACAGGGTGGATTATCAACGGACCACCGTGAAATTTCGGGGCAACGCTCAAGACTCATCCTGTGTTGGTCCCGACGAGGTCAACTGTACGGTTGTGACAACGTTCGACTGCTGGGTTGATCTCGGTAATCCAGTGAAACTTGCAGGTACTTTCGACGATGGCAACCTGTGGCCGATTTTGGCCATACAGCGCAGGTGCTGCATCGGTATTTCAACGGTGATTTCGTCTACTTGAACGATCAAGCTTTCTTGCTTCAATCCAGTGAGGCATGCTCGTTAGTTTCCGGCACATAATCGTAGTCACCCACTCCCTGGATAATGAGGAACTTACAGCGGTCGCCGCCGACGCCCGATACACGATGAGGCTGACCTGGCGAGATGGCAGTCATGTCGCCTGGTGTCAGTATCCGCTCCTCGTCGGGGGATCGGGTTTCCACTAACATGGGGCCTTCGATACAGAAAACAGTGTCTGTCACTTCACTGTGATGATGCCACGGTACACACTGGCCTGGCCCCACCGTCAGAATTGATGCCCTGAGATCCTTGACTTTGGCAACAACCTCGCGGGCCTCGATTTTGTAGCCCCCGCTCATGAGCCCCTCACGCTAATGGATTCCTTGAACATGATGTGCCTCTGTGTCGAATTCAGCAGGCTCATATTACGTCAATTGAGCACCGAAAGTACCCCAGAAACCTTGCTTGAAGTGTTAGAGCTTTACTCATTCATTAGTTAAGGTCCTTCCAATCTTCCTTACGATCTTTTGGATTGGAACGGTAAGAAACTTCATCGAATACCTGTCCAAATATTGACGACCGACGTCCAGACGTGATCTATGACTTCGGTTTTGCCGTTCTCCCCTTGTGTATAATAGATGTAGTCCCCTTCGATAAAGTCGGCGGACGAAGTAAAGCCTCTGTGTATCC